>Ga0315914_1001083_pt1 | contig 39153 bp, 15 predicted proteins | sample MpolenodulesMG_FD_203920 | JGI IMG/M metagenome (GOLD analysis project Ga0315914, IMG submission 203920) | Medicago polymorpha root nodule microbial communities from Los Angeles, California, United States - elongated nodules | ecosystem: Host-associated > Plants > Roots > Nodule | place: USA...
CATTGTATAGTGCGAGACATCGACGATACAACGATACAATCGACTATTGGACCGTTTAATAGTGCGAGACATCGACAATTAAACGATCCAATAGAAATCACGATATCATTTGGACACGAATGATGTTATTGAGCAATACGTGATAATATCGATTGATAGTTAGAATCCGCAACCCAAATCCGAGAATACGTACAAGTAGGTTGATGAAGTTTATTCCCAGCATAATCATTTCCCTGTTAACTCTCAACCCATTTATAAATTCTTAGTTGATAGTTTATGAAACAAAACCATCGGAACAACCCTAGCTCAGAACGATATCGATTGTTGAACGGCTTAGAATATCGCACCAGTCCCTGTGGAGACGATAACATAAATACTTACTTTTGATACTACATCACTTGTTAACAGTTTTATCTAGCTTGGGTTAACAAAAAATTTCTTCGACAAAAGTCACAGTTTTATCTTGTCCAAAGTGACCTAATAAACATTCATCACAGGTTTCCCAAATGATTACTTCCTGTAGGAACACTCCCGAACACAACTCCATCCATTACGACGGTGGTAAGTTTGGAAGGCTTGAAATTCAATAGTGTTCCAAAACTTGCAAAAGTCTGGATCCTCACAGTATAGCTCCCTAATAGTTTTAAAACTAATAACTTTATTTGTAGAGTAGAAAGTAGGCTTTGTTGTCTATTGAGAGAATCATCAACAACATTGTGAACTTTGGCCTTGTGCTTAAGCAAGAATGGATATGATTCTAGGAATCTTCTCCCTTCTGAATTTCTGTGGTTGATCCTCTATTGAAAATTGAGATGCTTCTGAGCTTGTTATAGTCAATGATAAACTCTTTAGGAAACAAATAATGACTCCAAATTTGTAAGGTAGAAACAATGACATAGAACTTCTTGTCATGAGAAGAGTACTTGAGTTTACCATTGTTGAGATTTTCACTTAAAAATGATATTGAATGTCATTCTTGACTTAAAATAACATTGATTCCATTGCTGGAAATGTTACAACTAACTTTGAACACTTGACATCGGTTTGGAAAAGCTAACACGGGTGCTTCGGTCATGCACTTTGTAACTTTCACTATGTAGTTTGCAGGGATGAGAATTACTTTTTGTTGCTCGCTCCAACTTTTCCACAATGTCATTTGACACAACATTTTCAAAGCTTTCACAGTCAGTGATGACATCGCAAACCATTCCATTAAAAGTGCAATTACTATCGAAGATATTGGGTCTCAACCAAGACTATTCTTTGTCTATTGGTGTGTGAATGATTCTTCCCATTATCAGAAATTCACCATAGTTATTAGGAACATATTCTCCTTTATATATTGGTTCTCTCGTATTCTCTTATTCAAATACTTCATGAATGTCTTCATTTTCTTCTTCAAAAAATTTGTGTACCACTTCCTTAATGACGATGATATTATTATAATTTAGACCATTTGAGTCTATGTATTCAGACTCGAAACCTTTAGGTATCCTGATATTGTTATCTTTGATTGTGCTATATTGGAGTTTGAATCAGGAACTAGGTTGTTGAGTTGCTGGTTTGTGAAAGTCGTCATGGTTGCTGGTGAAGACAAAATGTTGATATGAAGACTTTTGTGAAGTTGCTTATAGCTTTTAGGTTTGTTTTGATGATGTTTATATATATATATATATATATATATAATGTTAGCCATAGGTTACCTTGATTATGTTTATAGAATGTTAGCTAGCCTAGACACTTGTCAAAGCCCCTATAATTCTTTGTCTCTTTATGTCACGTGATTCTTAGATGTCAAATGTTTTCATATGCATTAAAATCTTCCTTAGAGTGGAAATTTTTTTCCTAAGTGATTGATTCGATTCAAAGTATTTTGATTTGTATCAAGCTTTCTTTCTGCCTCTTCTGGGTGTGTTTCATGCATTTTGATACGATTCATGGTTTCTTGAATTGTATCACTGTTGAGTCGAATCATATTCATTTGAATCGTATCATGAATTCTTTCTGGAATTGTTTTTCAAGGTGTTGATACGATTCAGAAACCTTTGAATCATATCAACCTTCATTTGGGCAGGGTTGATTTGAATCACATATAATCTGATTTGTATCAATCTTCATAGCTACATATTCACTCTTTTTCACATGTTTGATACAATTCAAAATATGTGTGATTCGATTCAACACATTGTTTTTGGCAAAACTTTTGCACTTGTCTGTCATTTCTATATACAGTCGATCATATCTAAACTCCCAAACAATTGAATCATTTGCAACTATTCTCTCTAGAGTCTCCTACCCTTTTACTCCACTTGTTCTTCAGATTAAACACTTTTTCTAAGAATCATTATGGTCTTTGAGTCATAGATTTCTAGTGTGTTATAGGGATTGTAAGTTGATTGCTTTCAAGGATTCTTGGTTGGGAATCAAGGTGAAGGTGAGAAAAACACAGGGGGGGGTTGAATTGTGTTAGCTTTTTCTTCGTTTTCTCCTACTGAAGTCACTGTTCAGAAACTAAATGCAGCGGATAAAACAGAGAGAGAGAGAGAGAGAGAGAGAGAAGAAAGACACAAAGCAATTATACAGGTTCCTTCCACAAACCGGAAGTAGTCCTGTCCCCTTTGCACTTCCAAGGAGAGTTCACTAAAATGTAATATCTTATTACAATTGCTCACTGCTAAACCTAGCAAGAGACTTCAAACTACTCAAGCACAACTGCAAGAGATTTCATATGCTCAAGAACTTAATCAAGAGACTTCATATGCTCAAGCACAACTGCAAGAGACTTCTATGCTCAAGCACAACTGCAAGAGACTTCTATTCAAACAGAATTACAAAGAAATTTGTTTGAGGTTGAGCACTTGATATACAATCAGTGGTGTTCACAATACAAATCAGATACAAACTCTTTAAGACTTTAGAATTTCTAAGATATGGAAGTTGTTAAGAAATTCTAAGTGAACTTTGATGTGAAACAATTTTAGCAGAGTTTTGGCACTTGTAAATTGTTGTATGAGTCTTGAGTATCCAAACAGCATGTCTTCACTCATTTATATAGAGGTGTGAAAGAGACGTTGTTAATTGCCAGCACATGAAAAAGAGTCGTTTGAATCTTGATCAAATCACCAATGATCTGTTGCCTGATTTGGTTACTGTCCTATGAAGGTGCAATTTCAAATTCATTCCAAGTCTTAAGGAACACCGTTGCAGGCACAGCTGTTGTTCTTGTACTAGCAGACATAAAAACAGAGTAGTGGAGATAGTGGTTGTACACTTCGTACAAATGTCCTTTTTCAACGCTCTCCAAAGAATAAGCAGGGGATTGATTAGGACTAATTTGTTAACTATTGTGGAACTAGATAATCATTCATAAGAATATGTGCAATATACCAATTAGGGGAACATCGATGATTCGAAAGACCTGATCTCATCTCTCTCTTTATCTTTTCCCAAACTATCTTTATTTTCTGTTTATTTAATTTTATGCAATCAAATCTACTGCCTCAGGCACCAAAATAATTTACACATCCTAGATAGTAACCTTATTGCCAAATTGAGATTAACACAGTCCCTGTGGATACGAACTTATAAATTTTATTACTGCGATGGTTTTGGTACACTTGCTAAATATCTATCATAGTTCAAGAGGAAGACGATTCTAGGAGCCAAGGAGGAGTTCTATCTTCTCCTATCTTTTCTAGGGTGTGTTTTTATCTTTTTGTATTTTGTCTTAGTTATCATGTGTAACTAGATATTTATAGGGTAGGGTTCTAAGATGAACCTCTATTTGTTTTGTAGAATAATTATTTAATTTAATCTCGTTTATTTTAGTATATTTTATGTTTGCTATTAAGTTTCATTAGGATTAATTTTTCCGGCGAAGAGCAACCCTAGATTAGGTACTTCGGTCGTGACATGGCTTAATATTGATATTACTATCTTGATACTTATATCTTGTATACAAATATATATCTATCTAGGAAGTAAGAGATTAATAACTAGACAAAAGATACCGAAAGCGAGTTGACCCTAGTAGTAAGTACTTAGAAGGTGACATTACTAATACTGAGTAATATTTGTTGAACCTAGTATGTAACTAGTTATTAATTAGGGAAACAAGTACCAAGGGGAGTGAACCGATCCTAGTGAGACCATTCTCCTCGACCTCTTGGTAAGGTAGACACTGATAGGGTTTCCCGTTTGTAGAACTACCATGGGGAGAAGAAGAGTGTGCTATGAGTGTCCTGAGATTCATAGATGGGAAGACCTTTAGGAACATTAGCCAGGCCTCATACTAATAATCCTTACGAAGGTAAAAAAATCCTATAGGATTAATAACCTTATACCGTAGCGCGCGTATAACCTTAGTGTGACCATCATACCTTTGAAAATTTAGGAACGCCAATTTAAGTTTATGTTTCAATTACGTTTGAATTAGCAAGACCCTGTACATAAGGATCATCGTGCGATCAACAGGTGCAATTATCCATCGGAGGGATAAACCTAAATCAAACAAGATAGTATAGACCCGACACGTAAGGATCACCGTGCGATCAGCAAGTGCAGATTGACAACCAACTAGGTTAGAACGTCCCAACGGCCTCATCACTTGTATAGTCTACTTAAGATAACTAAACGTGGCATGAATATTATTTAATATCCAATAAAATAAATAGCGGGGATTCAAAGAGTCTTAATCGTTGTTTGCTTTTCTACATCCAAACCAGGTAACTTACTCCATTGCAAACAGATAAAAATTACAATCTCTAACCGTTAACTCTTTTATTTTATATCGTCAACTTAAAATAAGTAACGTGAATTGTTTGGACGAAACGACAATCCTTGTGGATACGATACTCTACTTATCACTTTATTACTTGGGAAACAATTTGGTACACTTGCCTAATCCGACCATCAATTAACGCGGTTAAATATTAGTTTATAATATGCCATGATTCAAGGGAGTATGACATGACCCCGTGATATAACAGTAGTAAGTTCGAGTATTTGTGTCGTAACAAAGGCTAAACTAGTGACATTCCCTTAAAGATTAATCATAGCCATAACAATCATACTTATAACGGTGAGAAATTAATTTTAAATAGATTAATTTAAAATAGACAATTTACTATTGTTCTTGTTCGGTTGCCGGCAAGATAGTCAGTGTTATACCTTAGTTTAGAGATCAGGTCAACCACTAGTTGAAAAGCCTTGAGAATACAACGTGTACAAATTAAATCAGACACTTGAATCATAAATGGAATAAAAAACTATTAATTGAATCCAAAAAATGAGTAGAGGTTCATCGTGGAACCCTAATCAAAAGAGGTTTAGTAACACTTGGCAACTGACATCATTAAAAATATTAGAAAGCATACCCTAGAAAGAACAAGAGGAGGTAAAACCCTCATACTTGAAGCTATGATGCTTGACACTTGAGGGAGAGTTTTGTCATCAATTACGGTTCTATCCAGCTCGAGTGATTAGTCTTTACAGTTGCACGCAAAAGATATCCAATTAAAAAAGTATATTACTATGATAAAATAGATAGTTTTTTCGGGGAGTAAAACACATAGTTATAATGGAAAAATAAAATTGTTTGATAACAAAAATATAAAATCAATAATCATTGATAATTAAAACATAATTATATTCTTTTGACTAGGGGTGTACGTGGGTCGTTTTGGTCAAACCCAAGATCCGAACCATATAGAGTACTATAGTTTAGGTGAGGTGAAATAACCACTCGTTACACTATTGGGCCGAGTTGGACAAACCCACTAATTTTTGATTTGAGTTGAGTTGGGACTAGTGGGTTACCCAAATTAATTTTTTTTATTAATATTAAAAGACTAAATAATGAGTCGTATTTTTTTTTCATAAAAAATACTCAACTTTTTTATTTTCTAAAAAAAATTGTGTAACTTATTTTAACTATATTTTAGCGTAAAAAAATTATAAATGATAATATTAAATAAAAAATTTCATCATAAAATATTTGCAACAAACTAAAGTTGCAGGATATAAAATTGCGTAGCATTAAAATAACCAAAAATGCAATATCCGAATCCGTAACTCTAGCATGTTTTGATTTTCAATATAGAGAATGTCTTGTGTCAATTTTGAAAATTAGACTTGATTTATGACCAAAATCTTTTGTATTCTTCTTCTTCTTCCCAATGAAGATAAAAAAAAAAAAGGGTTGTAACTACTGGGTAAGTGGGTTTATTTGATTTAAGTCTGATTTTTCTCGAAATCCATTATTTTTTATGGGTTTTAAATTTTTAAAACTGTATTCACTCAATTATCCATTCCAACTTTTTTTTTTGGGGGGGGGGGGGGATTTTTGTGTGGTTTTGACCAGATTTTTTAGGTTGCCCCTATCCATGTATACCTCTACCGTTGACTATACAAAGTAATGAATAGTGATGCAATATTCATTTCCACACTTACTATAAATATATTTATTCATGTTTGACTGCTAGCTCTTTCCACTTATTATATTCCCTTATATGGCCATATTCATTTGACTCGGCAGCGTATATATAACAAGAAACTGATCATAGGTTCAATTAACATATTGTGAAAACAAAATGGTTACAATGTCTAAAGTTGTGTCTTTAATATCTATGTTACTAACAATTCTCGTTGTTTTGCAGTTCGAAGAAGGTAAAAGTTTTAACTTTGACTTGGTAAATGTGTATGTTACCAACAACATAACCAACTACCAGCTCGGTGTTCATTGTAAAGACAAAGATCATGACAAGGGATTTCAATCACTGAAATTTGGAGAAACATACACCTTTGCTTTTTATCCTGAATTCCCATTTCCTAGATCCTTATATTTTTGCAGATTTACTTGGAGCAATATATATCACTATTTTGACATTTATGTTCAAAAACGAGATGTGAATGACTGCGGAAATAATTGTCGTTGGATAGTAAACGAATCAGGTCCATGTGATGTTAGTGATGGTGTTAAGTGTTTTCCTTGGAATCCTGATGTTGTTGTTGGTGAGAGGATACTTGGTCATACTCCTAATGTCTAACATGATATATTTTCCTTTGGAATCTATGTACGATTGAAGAATAAAAATAAAATAAGAATATATTATAAGTTTTTCTATAGTTAATCATAATATATTAACCATTATATTTGTTTTGATATTCTCTCCTTTCTCAAAATTTTATTCTCGTTTCTTTTACGTAAAATAGCTTGAAAGTATATATGTATTTTGTCTCTTATTCCATAACATGTAGGATTTATCATATTTGACTTGCCTCATTTTTATTTTTTGTCTAACCCCAATCAGATTAGTTACGACTCTTTTCTACAAGTGAATACATTCATTAACTCGATTGTGGCTCTTGTTTGCTGTTAACCTTCGGGTATTAGGGAAGGGATTATGATAATCCAAACTTCAGTCAAGAGTTATGCAGAGACCGACAACAAATTATTACACATAGGAATCGAACTTGGGTTCTCCTAAACAATCAATTATTTGGTGAAGTTCATTTACCACTTGAGCTCAATTATTTGGTTACTTGGTGTGGAGGCTTTCTGTATGTTTGGACAAGCGAATTAACCCTATTTTTTAGGTCTTTTTTTTCTTACAAAAACTAACGATATTCATTCAAATTAATAGAGTCTATCGATAGAATACAAACTCAAAGTCTCTAAAAAAAAGATGTATATGCAAATAAACATGTTAATAGCATAAAACGGAAGAATACATATGCCTACAAATATGATTATATTCATGTCTATATAATACTCATGTCTTTGGATCTGTAATGTTGAAGACACCAAAGTCATTAATTGGGTTTGCACTCGATCAAAACCAATCTTTCAATCTGAATCAAATTAACATTGAATTAAGACAATAAATCAAAAGCACAACGCACAAAAACGAAAATCAAAACAAACATAGTCGTGCTAAGACGATGAAATCACAAAAAAAACTAAAAATACGTGGAAATCACTTATTTCTCTAAAATAGAAAGAAACAATTTGGGCAGATGGTTTCGGGTCAAAATTTACCATAAATCACCCCTCTTTGGTAAATCTAAAAGAAATAAAGTGGGAATATGCCTGGTCGAACCGAGGTTTATTTAAATAGGAAAGATCTAGTTTAAAAAACTAAAGCCTAAGTCTGACGTATTAGCATGTCATAGGCTTTATTTTAGGTCTGGCCTAACCTTTTTAAATGTCTGGTCTAGCATAATAGTATATCCAAAAGCCTAGTTTTCGCTAAGGATTTTATATAGAACATTTGATATATTTATGAAAAAGCTAATAAGCTTATCTTATCTTATCTTATCTTATCTTGTGTATAAAAGGAAGAAAGTTCTGCCCATAAACCCTAACGAAACCCCAAGCTAACTCTAACTCAATTTACTAAAATGCCCTTGCTTAGGTGCCAAACGGCTAACTTCTTAAAATGATAAAATGACAATCATACCCTTCTTTATCCTTCAGCAAAAAAAAACTGCAATTTGTACCCTTGGGTGCCAAAAATACATCCTAAATGTCAAGAGTAGTGCATGCAACAAGCTAAGTGTTACCCATACATTAAACCAAGTGTCATGATTCACAAGAAATACATCCAACAAGCCAAGTGTCTAGAGAAAGACATGCAACAAGCCAAGTGTTACTCATGCAATAAATCAAGTGTCATGACTCATGAATACATCCAACAAGCCAAGTGTCAAGAGAAATACGTGCAACATGTCAAGTGTTATCCATGCAATAAACCAAGTGTCACGACTCATGATAAGTACATGCAACAAGTCAAGTGTCAAGAGGAATACATGCATCAAGTCAAGTGTCACCCATGCAGTAAACCAAGTGTCATGACTCATAATGAATACATGCAACAAGCTAAGTGTCAAAGTGAATACAAGCAACAAGCCAAGTGTTACCCATACAATAAACCAAGTGTCACAACTACTGAGGAATACATGCAACAAGCCAAGTGTCAAGATAAATACATGCAACAAGCCAGATGTCAATAGGCGTGCATGCATCAAATCAAGTGTCACCTATGCAATAAACCAAGTGTCACAACTCATGAAGAATACATGCAACAAGCCAAATATCAAAAGGAATACATGTAGTAAACCAAGTTGTGACAGAGGATGCTAGGCAGATAGAAGCACACAAAGGCGCACATATGACCAATTCAAATATTTATGTATAAAGCCTCCTTGTAAATATAAAAAGGTGTATGAATTGTTCGTAAATTATTCTTAATTGTTTTCTTTTTTGAGCAAATTCTTAATTGTATATAATATAGATCATAGAAAATGTGTATGAACACCAATTAAATTTTGTATTTTAAATGTTAACAAATAATGTAAGGATAAAAGTTTTTTTTTTAATTTATTCAATTTGTCAAAACAAACTAATTGAGTTATATACAATAGCATTGGGTTTACCATTTTCTCAAAACAATATTTATTTTGTAGATTATACTGATTATTTAACCGAAGATTGTACAAGTATTGTTACATATTTTAGCGTTTTCTTATATGATTTCCTCATCTTAATGTGACGTTGTTTCGTTTATTGTCGTTGTGCGACGTTGTTTTGCTTTGCCGTATTGTTATGTTGTTTGTTCGATTAAAATTGTTAAATAAAATTAGTCTAGATTCGATCAATGACTTTGGTGTCGTTAACATTATAAATACAGATACATGAGTATTTTAGAAAATTGAATATAATCGTATTTGTAGACTTATATATATTTTATTGTTTTATGCAATTAACATGAAGGTGGTTGTTTGTTTATAAATTTACCCCTTTTTAGTTTTTTATATTGCATCGAGTACTCAATCTTTTTTTGTGGTGTTCAAGGTTCGAACTTCGAACCTTACATATATTATGCATTGTTTTTATCAATCGAGTTAAGCTCGAGGACATCAAGTATTCTATCAATTAGAATGAAATGAATATCGTTTATATTTAATAAAAAAATATTTAATGAAAGAAAAAGAAAAAAACAAGTTAGTGTTTTTAGGGAAAAAACAATATTTTTTTTTTTTTGGATTACTTTTTTGATGAACATGCATCATCTTCTGGAACAGCGTAACCAAAGGCAAACGGACAAAGAAAGAAGAAAACAGAGAAATTTTGGTATCGGATTCTCATTCTCATCTCAAACAAACAAAAACCATTCTGATCTCATCACATCAAATCACACTTCTCGCCCTCAATTCTCGCCATTCCATATAGTACGTATGTATACATCATCTCTCTTCTAATTCTTCTTTTTCATGGATCAATTTTTTATTTTTTTTTGTTAAATTTTGAATCTTTTGGAAAATTTATGAAATGGGTTTTTCTTATTTCTCAATTTCAGTTACTGGGTTGGTCCTAAAAAAGAGAAATTGGTAACCTCAAAATCTTGTTCATGTCTGTCATCTGATCTGTTTCATGTTTTTGTCAGTTGGAGTTCTGTTTTTTTTAGGAAAGGAAGTTGTGATGATCGCATAGAATTTTGAACTCTGCTTAGTTGTTATAGAATTTTAAGCTTTTAGATGCAATCAGCTTTTAAATTGGGCTGTAAAGAACCAACACGAAAATAAATTAAGTTTAGCAGAGATGATCATGTTGTGTTGGATGTGCGGTAAGACTAGACAGGATATGATTATAAATGACATATATTATAGAGTTGCAATATCACTTATAGTAGAAAAGATGGTGGAAACTGGGATTAGGTGGTTTAAGCATGTATAGAGAAGACATGCGGATTCTGTAGTAAAGAGAGTAGATCAGATGAAGGATAGTCACATCACAAGAGGTAGACGAAGATCTAAAAAAACTATAAGAGAAACTATTTAGAAGGATATAGAAATTAATAAGTTGGATAGAGATATGGTATTTGATAGAACATTATGGTGTCGTTTGATCCATGTAACCAACCAACCTCAGTTAGTGGGATAAGGCTTGATGGTTGTTGTTGTCTTTGTATGATATCATTATTCTTGGATTCTATCTCACATTGCCTTCAATGACTCATGCCTTTATTAGCTATAAAATCATTGCCTTTAGTTAATTTATGTTCAATAATTTCAAATTCTTAAATTTGTATGCTATAAGGAGCAAGATAAGTAATATTTGGATACTTGAATTTTAACGGCTCATATCGTACGTAGCACCGACACCTAGGATTAAAAGTGTGTCAGTGTCCACACTACTGACACATGTGATTATATTCAATTACTACTATATTTTTAAATTGTTACGGTGTCTTGTGTTGGGGTCAGTATCATGTCTGGTGCCTTGTTTGTGTCAGTGCTTTGTACAGATTTGATCTTTGCTAAGGGATTGCTGATATATTTGTTTGGTTTTGACATTGTTATGTTTAGCTAAAGTGTAAAAATGGAGGGGACTGTCTTCGGTCCTGCACTGGAAGAACTTCAACATGTAAAGTCTGAGCAAGGAGAAATTCTGACCAAACATTTCTTGGATTCGTGCAGACACATATTGCCTGTTATAGGTGCATTCTCATGGTCCCTTATTAGACATTTTCCAGTGTGTTTCCTCTTTTTTGTTTCACAATGGGAAAATTCAAATTATTCTTGTGTTTAGTGATATTCTATTTGTTAAATATCTTAATGAATCGTTCATTCTTGATCGCCTACTCGTCTATGAAGCGTGGACGCTTCTGGAGTTAGGTGTGTCTCCGTGTCTGGCACACGTCGATGTTTGACACCCCGTACGACACGTGTCTTAAAACTCAAATATGTGTCCCAGAAAAAAAAAACTGTGTGGACACTCTTTGGACAGATTGCTCAATTTAGATATGCACATATATATTTTGATTATCAATTTAAAAATTTTATAATAACATTCATATTTTATTTAAGTATAATAAATAGATAAATAAATATATATGTATTGGTGTCAGTGTCTTATGTTTTTTATATTAGCAATGTCGACATGTTTGTATCATGTCATAGTATTAATCATCACTAGGATATATATTTTGTCACATAAATGTGGGAAATATTTCAATTACTCTTAATGTATATAGCGTTGTCACTTAGGTATCTCTATCTTCCACTTATAAGGATCTAATTCATTATCAGGAGAAAAGGTGTACAAAACAGGATGACTGGTAGTAGTTTTAGAGCAGAAACTTGTCTATGCCTTAATAGTACTCTATTAGCAACCATGATTAATTGTTCATTTGTTTCAAATGTATGATATGAATACTTTTCCTATGGTCAGAAGAAGTGAAGAACTAATGTATTTTTTTATGACAGATAAGTTTGGAGCTGCTATGACCCTTGTTAAATCTGACATAGGTGGTAATATAACGGTATGTTTCTGTCAATTGTTCTTTCTGACTCATTTGGATGTATGTGTCGTCATATCATATGCTATCTAGCAGCTTTGGATGTATTCCTCTTTTTCTGTATCGTGCTATTGAGCAGTGATTCATCGTGTTCTGTTTGAGTTTTTATCTGGTTTGCATAAAAGCTCTGTTTGGATAAACAGCTTAATATGAGTGCTTATTCGTATAAGTGCTTATGTATAAGCTATTTCTATAACTAATGTTCAAATAAAGTCAAATGTTTTCATATAAGCTGTAAGTTGTTCTCATAAGCTATCGTGTTGAGTTTATGGAAATAAGCTGAGAACAACTTATAGACATGTCATAAGTTGTTTCCATAAGCTCTCCCAAACAGTCTTGCAAGTTCTTATGCTAGTAGATAAACTCAAATAAGTCAAACAAAAGAGGCCCTTCTAATGATTTAACTTTTCATACAATTATTGGTATGTACATGTATCAAAAGTATATATGTATCCTATGTATACGTTCTCACTTTATGCCCATATTGATTTTCATGGCAGAGATTGGAAACTTTGTATTCATCCAATCCATCAAGATTTAATATCCTGTACAGTTTGGTACAAGTAGAGATTGAAAGTAAAACTGCTAAATCATCATCAAGTTGTACCAATGGACTTCTTTGGCTAACAAGGTAATTAATGAATACCATGCAGTTTTCATTTATCTTTTGTTTCATGTTTGTATGACATTCTCCAATCTGTTATCTAGAGAACATTTTTCAATAAAAAATTAAAAATATTAACTCTAGTGTGAAAATGGAAAGACAAAGCCTGAACTTTTTTCGTGTTTATGTTGAACAAATGGTTTGCTAGTGTTATGGACAGAAGCTTTCACATTGCATGATTTCTGAGTAATATATAGATGTAAAATACCATATATGGAATGCAAATTCAATTAGATGGAAAAGACACACGTAAGCACTAGCTTGTGGTCAAAATTGGAGATCGTATCATACAACAAGTCACATGATTTAAGTATTTTGAATTTATCATAAAAGTGACAAAAAATTGAGGGAGATGCAAATTGCTGGATTCAAGCTAGTAAATAAACTTATTGAGAACTTGACTTTTGACTCTTGACACAATACAATGATGTTTGAACTTGTCACGCTTCTAATACTCAACTTATCTTCCTCAAGGTGTTGAGTTGAGGCATTCATATCATATTCTTAATTCTTATTTGGTGGTCAGAGACCTTAGCTTATATTATTGTTATTGTTACTGTTATTGTTGTTGTTATTGTTGTTGTTGTCGTCGTTGCTGTTATTATTATTATTGACAAGACCTTAGCTTATTATTAGTTGCTATTAATCGCTCACGCTATATTACTTATGGTAATTTAATTTTCCCAACCTGAAAATCTTCAGAGCAATGGATTTCTTGGTGGCTTTATTTCAAAATTTGATTGAGCATGAGGATTGGCCAATGTCACAAGCCTGTACAAATGCATACAACAAGACTCTGAAGAAGTGGCATGGCTGGCTTGCTAGTTCAAGCTTCACTGTAATGTTCTTTTCATACTCTGCTCTTGTAATTCTCAAACTTGATAAAAACAGAATTTATTTGGGTTTTACTGTTTAATCTTGCTTCACATTGGCCTAGATCTCTTGAATGTTCTTAGGAAATGCATTGAGTTGCATATTGTGCTGTGGCCATTTTTCTACAATCTTTGCCCCTTATTGTGTGCATGCTACATTTTTCTATGAAATATGCGTATAAGTATTCAGACTCCTAACATTATTTGGTCCTGTTTGAATAAACAACTTAATTAAGCATTATGAGCATAAACACTTATATTATTCGTGCTTATGTTACAAAATATACAATAAAGTTAAACTGTTTTCATATAAGCTGTTTACATAGGATATGTGTACTTGCAGTGAGTATTGTTTAGAAAACTAGGGTTTAGTCTGATTAGGTCATGCCTTGAGAATGATCTCAAGGTGGGTATTTATAGCCCTCTTGAGCTAACGTTTTCCTGACTTGGGCCCTAAGTAACTTAAGCCGTAAGTCAGTAAGCACACGTGCTAGATGCTTCTAGATGCTTTGGCCAAATATTTAACCCCAAGATATGGGAAAGGTGGTTTCGATGCTAAAGGGCAAGGGCGCGCCCTAGAAAAGGGCCAATAAGCCTTTGTAGAGGGCTAGCAAGCCCTTAATAGAATATTGACAGTCCACAGCCCCCCAAGCATGAGTCTTGGGACAAGGTGATGTGGTTTGAGTCAAAGATGGCTTGTTACGAGAGAAGTAAAAATGCGGTAACCAAAAGATACAATAAAGTTAAACTGTTTTCATATAAGCTATAAGCTGTTTACATAGGGTATGATAGAGAGCTTGTAGAAATAGGCTAAAAACAGCTTATATGCTTGCCATAAGTTGTTTTCATAAGCTCTTCCAAACAGTCTCACAAGTGTTTATGTCAGTAGATAAGCTCAAATAAGCTATTTCAAAAAACCATCGTAATTTGCTATAATTTAGACTTATAGCATATCAGAGTTCCATAATAGATTTGAGTTAGAAAACATTTAAATATTGACTAAAATAATGTGACCTCTTTATCTTGTAGTTTCTACACAGTAGTCTATTCATTTTAGATCAAAACGCTTAAACACCATGCAGTTTTCCCTTGTCTCTCCGTCTCAGTCAACGTTCCCTTGTTTTGTGCTTTTTGGTTATTTGTTTTTCCATCAAGGATGGTTAGAGTGTACGGAACTGAATATGCATTTGGGATGTGTTGAATGTTTAACGTACAGGTAGTCATGAAGCTGGCTCCAGACAGGAAGAAGTTCATGGAGGTGATAGGAGGCAACGGTGATATCAATGCTGACATAGAGAAATTTTGTACAATCTTTTCTCCTCTCCTTGAACAGAATCACAAATTTTTGGTAAGATATCTCTAGTAATTTCGGGTCTTATTGATGCTCACTTATGGCATGGATGTGAATGATGGTTAATGGTATGGACAGTGTTGAAATATGACATCAAATCAATACACAAATTATTTAATAAAGTTACTAATATTTCAGAAAGAGTAATGATATTTGAACAACCATTTGATGACAACTTTTGTGACAGCCTTGTTTTTCACTTTTTTTATTGGTCAAAATCAATAGAGAAAGAAAAAGGAAGAGAGAGGATAAGTACATCATGTAAGTATGAGAGAGAAAGTTGTCTAAAAGTTGTCACAAAATAGTTGTTTAAACTTCAAATATCTTTTTTCTTTTAGAAAATATACATGTGACTAAATCGTAAACCGACAATGTTAGGGCCCACTTTCTAACAGAATTTTCAGTTTTTACTAATGTGGGTGATTGGAATCACTATTGCTTATGAATTTTCCTTTTTTGTCATGATAGAGAGAATATGGCAGCTAACCAAAGAGTATGCATTTCAGGAAACCCTGAAAACAATATTTTGAAAATTTTCATTCTATGTTTAATATGCATTTTCAAATATTTTTTAGGGTTTCCATAATACCTTCCTGGATTTTAGAACTAAATAGCATATTTTTCTTTCAAGTTTATAGAAAGATGTTGGTTGCATCGCAGAGAGAGGTTTGAGACGGGCAATCTTATTCTCAGGGGGACCAAATAGCATATTTTTCTTGCAAGCTTACTAAATTCACTCTTTTGGCGCAGACGCGTTTTAAATTGGATGATATGAAGGCATCATGAATCACAGATTCGTACATGGTCGAAAAGACCTAATGAGTGACTCTTGCATGGAATCATGGTCAGAAGTTCCTGAGGAGAGGCTCTTGCATGCTCACTCTTATCTCTTATTGAGTCTATTATATCCATGTTTTCACCTTTGGCATACAGGTCAACTAGCATGATAAATAAGGATTATCTTCAATGTGCCACTAATTTTACTCTTCGCAACATTATTCTGTCATATTTGTTACTATCAAGTAGTTTACTGTGAAGCTAAGGCTACCAGAAGTTCCATTAATCTGTTTTCTGCTATACCTTAAAATCTTGGTAATGGAATAGTTTAATCCTGCTAGAGTTACACTGGTTTAACTTTGTCTCATTGTAAGTCTATTTGATCATAATATTGTTGTTCTTTCCTAAGATATAGAGTAAATTACTCTCATGTTTTGTGCTTGTCTTGTGTATCAGAATATGATTTATTTTATTTTTTTAAATAAATAACTAATTAAAAATATGTTTGTTTAACCAAGTCTAGGTAAAGGAGTACTGTACGAGGAACCATACCATGTGTTCTAGACTTGAGTTTAATCCTAAATCCTCAATCACTTGTGCCAAGTTGTGCTGCCATATCCATTCTATTTTGATGGCATGACTTGTGTGTATGGGGAGTATAAGATTTTGGTGTAGTTTTTCTTTCTAATTTTACGCTTTACTTAAATTAAATTTTAAATCAATATTAACAACTATGATCTAAATTAATCTTAATTCAAATATAATTTAAAAATATAGTAACTAAAATTAAAATAAAGAATACTCTGTTGTAGAATTTCATATTTCATACTTAAACTTTTCGCCACAAATATGGTCTTCATTTGGGAAAAACGAACAACCGGATGGAGATATATGAATGACATCGGTCCTGACATCGGACAAACCAATTTTTAGGTCCAAATTTGATAAAAGCCGATGAAGTACGTGCTCAATAAAGACGGTCCATAAAATTTAAGAGTCGGTTGATCTCAAGTCACCTATAGTAACACATCTTTATCCTTTAAAAAAAATAGTAACACATCTTTATAAACATAATCAAACTTTTTTTAACTGGAAAAAATAACAAGACTTCTCTTTTAAGATAAACATAATAAGACATAATAATATAGCAATATGTTTACAAATTTATTTGACATAACTATTTAAAAAAATCATCAAATGTTGATACAAAACTTATCTAAATACGTTATGAAATTTTATATCATGTATATATAAAAAATTACATAGGCAACAAGCCGCACCACTAACTCTTTATGGACAACAAAACAAATCCTCTTAAAAATTGCATCCTTAGACCTATGAAACACAATATTATTATGCATGACACTTTGAACTCTTTGTAGAAGATCCAGAGCCTCTAGTGCTAGGATGCAAAAATGTCAAACGCAAATGGTATAGAAACATGTTGATTGTTAGAACACGATTTCCAATGTTTGACCACTTTGCTTGAAACCGCTTGCCCCATAGTAAAATCCTCGGTCTTCAATTCCACAAGTGGGGAAACCTCAGTCAACTCTACCCATGCATGTTTCCCTCTTACTCATTCCTACACCATAACATTTGTTGGTCCAAGTAACGATATTTCCTATTGTGGATCGGCAAAGAAATTCACGGGAGCCTATTTCTTCACAGATACACATGTCCACCTATATATAGCCAAAAGGACATCCCTGACAAAGTCATGCCCGTATTTGTAGTCGAGAAGCTTCCTACAATGATATGTGCTCTCCAAAGGTATCGAAGTATGCCTTACGACAAACAAGGCAAACCTCATCAATGGAAATAAAGGAATCACGAGGCGATACATGAGAATAAGACAATACTCTATTGGTGACATATTTTGGCCTAACCCGTCAATAGGGATAGCAAAAAGTAAATCTTGAGCATGTGTTGCTTTCAAACACCCAAAAATTGCATTCAATTTTGCGTCCATGTCAAACTGTATTTCCATGTTCCAAACACTTTTACTAAAAAGGGTACTCATCTAAACATGTCGAGCTTTAGGAAGGGACAATGTCTTTGCTTATAAAACTGCTAAAATTAAAAGTTGAATCGTACCACGAAGACTATACAAGGACTGTAAAAACTATAGTGAATGCCACATATCCCACTTTCTCTCAATAAGTAATCTTGTAATACCCTAGATTGGGCCCTAGAAGCAACCAAAGCGTAAAAGGAAGCATCTACTATCGAATACAAAGACACACATCAACCTCAATAGATAAAGAAGCCATCCTCCATTCAGGATCCCCAAAGAAACAGACCTTTACCACTCCCCTCGCAATCATTTATCAAACAAAAGATTTGCCTCCTTCATGTAAATTGGCTGACGGGTCCTAAAGCCAAAAAATATTTTGTGATACACATGCATGATCAAAGTATAATAAGCTCACTTTTTGGGTCTCTTCATTGTGGAAGAAAATGCATTAACTCATCAATCCCAACAACTCTCTTCATGGACAACCACTCAATAAAACCTTTATCTCAACCCATCGCCTCTCTGAAAAATTTCACCCTCAAGACTGGTCTTCAATGTCCAAAGGAAACAACTTCCTGCACAAAGGCCAGAATTGTTGAGAAAACTAATTCAGTCATATATTAACACCATGCAATGCAACAACTATGTTTCTGAATACAAGCTAGTATGGAAATTTCAATTATTAGGGCATTAAACATTGACATAACATATATGACATAATAAAACGAGACACTTACCATAAATCCAATTAAACACATATTGTAAAATTCATAACCTGGGTTGGGAAGGAATGTAACGGAATAGATGAACCACATGTCAATCCGAACCCAAGTCCTAGGACATCTTTTTGTCTCTATTTTGTTTGGGTTAGAGTCATACCCGACCCACGATTTGCGTGCTAAGAGTAAGATTGGTTCCCATAACGAACTGGATTTTTCACACTTGTCTGTCTACACATTAATATAACAACAACAATAATAACTCTTTAAAAATAATAATAGCAATAATAAGAAAAAAACAATTATGCTAATTAGACTCCTCTAAAAAAAATTATCCTAATTAAGTCAAAAAGAAAAATGTAAACTACAAAAGACAAAGCCTAACGATTCATTCTCTTACAATAATTAATAGAATAAACGAATTTTAGGATTTTTATGGTTCACCAATTATCTTTACCTCAACCTTTTTTCTCGTGCTTTCATTAGTAAAAAGCTATTCCAAAAAACATTGTACCCAAATATAGCATGAAAATTTGTAGTGTTTGTATATCTGGACTTTCACCTAAAAAAACGTTGACCTATTGGTTTTAATTTGTTTCTCAATTGTGGATGCTCAAAAACCACTTCTCTCCAATTTTTCACTTTTGAGATTTTTGATTGCATCCTCAAGTGTCCCTCTTCTTGGTTGGTTTCTTCCTCACAAAAAAACCAACCAACCAAGAAGCATATGTACATCTCCCTTTTTGCATGACTTCTCTCTCATTGCCACCTTTTTTTATTTATGTTGTTTTCTTCACTCAGCTACACGTGCTTAAGATTTTGTTCTTGTTTCAACAAGCCTAAAAAGTCATGTTGTGATTCATTTCAAAGTTTATATACATTTCTTCTCAAACGTATATCAAGGTAGTTTTTTTTTTTGTTTTATTATTTTTGTACCATAGTTTAATTTTCCAACTCATTTTCATCCATTATATGAAACAATTTATTATGTGTCATTAATTAGAGAAGAATTTCACATTTTTTCTTTTTATAATTATTTGTTGTTGTTAATTCAAATTTCTCTAGCAATGTGGTAATAAACTGCTAATTGATTGAATGTTTCAAAGAGGATTTCTCATGTGATCATTTGATTTACATTTTATTTCAGGAAGATAATTTTAGCTGGTTTGATTGAAGATTGAAGATTTTTCCTCTGAGTTGAAGGCTTTTGGTGCAATTCATTATAAACATCAATGTCGTCGGTGAAAGGCCTCCTCAAAGGACTTAGATACATTTCTCAAATATTTGGTAAGTACCATAATTTCCTTTCTTATAAAGAATTTGGAAATGGAAATTAAATACAATTTTCTTTCCTCCATGCAAGTCATGGATTTTATTGAACATCTCCATGTTTTTTTTCTTTATGTATTTGTGTGTGTGTGTAAGAAAGGGGAAAGGAATTGGAGAAAGCTGATAAAGGAAGAGCTTAAATTTATTTAGAATTTGATTTGGATTCAGGTATATATAAAATATTGTTATTATAATCAAAATTTTGTCATTTTATTTTAATTCAGCTTCTTTTGCTTGATGTTGAAATTTGGTTGTTAAGAGTTTTCAATATTTATTATTGATGCCTAGATTGTTTTGTGAAATTGAACCTAATGGTTAATTATGTTATAAGTGCTTAATTATGTTTTTATTAAAGAAGTGCTTAATTAATTATGTTGTTTGTCAAACAAATCCTTAATCATAAACATTAAAGAAGATGATTTTTTTTCTTCTTATTGTCATTTTAGTTATGAATTGTGAGGTGGTGAATAAATGATAATTATTCTGCAGATGAGAAAGAAGATGAAATTCAAATTGGGTTCCCAACAGATGTAAAGCATGTGGCACATATTGGATCAGATGATCCATCAGCAAATGCACCAAGCTGGGTACTGTTTTCGTTAATCTTTCATACATTATCATTTAATTAGTTTTTAATTCTTTCTCATAAAGCCTTATTATGTGTGGAATTTGAAATTTTATGCAGATGAATGAATATAAATCAACAAACCCATCTGAAGCAGAAAAACCTACCCAGCCACCAGAAGGTTTGCATATATTTCTCTTAGGAGTTTAGTAGGATAAATTTTATGAAACAATAAAATGTGGTGACCTTACACCATTTAATAGGACAGAAAAAATAAACATAGTTTGTCTCCGGTCAATGACTGCACGCAATCACACAGTTGGGTGGTTCGTAAACTTCTGATAGATCTCAAGCAAATTTTGATATTTTAAAAACCAAAATTGCTAACTTTGAGATCTAAATCATCCTTAGTTGGTCACATACCGCCTCGCCATGTACAGTTAGGTAGACAATTTAAGTTCGAGAAAAACACATGAAAAAGTTTAGATGGGGTGAATTTGAAATAAAATTTTAGTGCATCACACTTTACTCTCTCACTTGGAAATTACACATGAGATTATCCATTTTCATATTATACTCCATGTACATTACGCCTTAAATATCTATATGTAGCATCGTCATTTCTTATAGAAAGCATGTGGCATGTGAGACATCAACACAACACAACACAGCACCAACGTCGTCTCTTCTTAAAAACTATTTTTTGTTTTTGCAGAGCGTAAAAGCAAAGCATCAAAAGAAAAAGAAAAATCGTCCAAGATCCGACATCTAATACCAAAATCAAGGCATGAATCAATCGACAATGAATCCAACACAACAACTAAGAAGAGCACACGCCGCCAACAACGATCATCAGACCCATCTACAGACTCCTCAACCCACGATTCATCAGCCGATTCACGACACAGGCGACATCGTCGTCGTGGCTCTGATTCAGTGCCGCCTGATGCTCCACAACCAGGAACCAAAACCCATCGGAGAAAACCAAAGAATTCTGAAGATGGTGGTTCAAGGAGATCTTCTAAAGGAGATTCGTTAACCGATATTTCTCTTTCGGATTTTGGAACTGAGAATGGACCTAATTAATAGAGTTTGAGTTTATAATTTAAATTAAATTGGAGTAAGTGAGAGAGAAAGTAATGCTATTGTTATTATGTAATACAATAATTAATCACAAATTTTAGGGAGAGAAGAATGGAAAGTAATTGTTGCTTGCTTTGCAAGTGTAAATTACAAATTTTGATTTCTTGTAGTGGGGTGTGGGGTGTCTCACTTCAATCCTTTGATTTTTTTTCTTTCTAAAAAAGATCAAAATATTTCTATTTTCAAATTGAATTTCCACAACTCTTTATATTCTGTCATTTCCTTTATCTCTTTCATTCTGCTTTATTGATCTTCTTCCTTCATTCTACTCCATTAGCTTCAGTGGCAATTAAAATATCCTTTGAACAACAAAACCATCAATTTATCGCAAGAAATCAACACTGATGAACTTAATTAACGTATAAACATTGTGAAACAATATAAAAATGAATTTTATGTGATTCTAATTTACTTTAGACTTGTTAATTTTGAGTTTTTGTTGTTAGATTGACAAAAGCAGAAAATCACTTAAACGCATGAAATCACTTATATATGCATTATATTATTAATGGAAGATATGATGTTTCAGTCTATCTTTCATTAAGTTTGGTCACATATCTATGAATAATCGTGACAGATGACGATTTGAAAAAGAGATGAAAACTAGTTTTTGAAAGGGCAATTTTGATATTATAATTAATTTCTGAATACATTTGGGTGTAACTAGATATTCTTGTTTTATTATAAGCGAAAAAATCCGATCATTTTCTTTCTTTCCATTCATGTCTCTTTTTTTTTTCCTATTGAAATTTCAATAATGTTTTTTGAAGAAAAAAGATAGTATATTAAAAACAAATGACCAAAGCACTGGGATTGCTATCATCTAAAGGATACAAAGTTAACAATTACAAAAAAAAACAGCACTAATGTTAGATATGAACTTTAACTATATAAGAAAAAAATTATAACGATGGTCTTAGATGTTGTGGGCGCGGTTTTCGGTGAACGTACACGAAGAGTGGATGGTGGAGGAAAGGCAATCATCGTTGAACTCGGACTGTGTGTCACGTATGTAGGAAGGTGACAATATGACATCCCAGGTTTTAGATAGAAATCTCAACATGTGTTGGGTTTAAATGTTTCAATCTTTCACGACTTGATAGTTCTCATGCCGATGAACTTTTTTGTGTTGGAAAGTTTTTCATTTGAGTTTCAAAAGGTCCCCAGGTAGAGGTTACTTGCTGATCAAGAAAAGTCTAGTATTCTCTATCTTGTCAATTTCACTACGTGAAATTATAGCCTGCTAAGAGAATTATGAATATGTTCAACATATGAAATCCGGCCTTTGTACTAGATGCTTCAATATCAGTAATATGATTTGTCTTGGATTCCATGAACATATTTGTTTCAGATTCATGGCTTGGCTTGATTGATCCAATGTTGCTGTAGAGGAGCCTTGGTTTTCACTTTGTCGTTGATCAGGAGTAACCCGTTCCATCGGAGGATCATCTGCGTGATTGTGATTATTGGACAATATTACTTCCTTGATGCCATTCTTTGTCTAATCAGACGCATGTACCAGACTCTTGTGTTTTTTGTTTGTTAATATGAATTTGACTGATGAGTTGGATGCAGTAGCAAATTAGTTATGGCCTAATCCTATTTTTGAAATTTCTTAAATGTCGAGATGTTTTTGACGAATGTTACAATTTCGGAAAAGTTTTTGTCTATTCACTCATAAATATATAATTTTCGTCTGGATTTGTACAAAATTATTAGGAATCAACTTGATTGATGTTATACTAATAATTCAAGTTTGTGTCATATTACGTGATCGGATTGTAGGTCCACGAAATTTGATGCCTGACCCCTCTTTCATTTTCTGAGCCACCAGAATCATGTTGTTTGGGCTATGAATTAGATATTTTTAGTGGGAGTTAGATTTCATAAATCAGATAGTTGCAGACTTGCAGTTGTTTTTATAAATAAGAACCAAGCTCTCGAAACTTGGTAGAAACAGTGGCCTTGTACTTTCTATTATGTGTATGTATGTGTTCTATCTCTGATTAAGAGAAACTCTCCAGAGAATATATTCAATAAAACTCAACTGTTATTCACTTCATATACTATAAGTACTAGTTTCTATCAGAATGTCTGCCATGCCGGCACCATAGGGCTGCAATGCTGTGTTTATATTGAGGATTACAGGGGAGAATCCCAAGTAAAAGAGTGAATTTTCTTTTTTGGTATTTTTCTGCTTATTTGGTCTCATAAGTGAAAGAAAGATGGGAAGTTTGCTTCTATTGACAGATTTTGGATACAGGGTCAGGTTTATTGATTTGAAATGTTAAGGAAATAAGTTTGCTAAACGGTATCTAGAGTGGAAATATTCATCGATCCGGTGCATACTATTTTTTCCTAAAAAAATATTACATATTGTGTTTGTTTGTTAGTTTAATTAAGTTACCTCTAGAGATATGATTTATAAAACATGACCTATTATGCCTTGGTGATTGCTGGTTAGTACTCATGGGTAGTTGGCTATGTAATAAGTGAAATAAAAGGATCAATCAGATAAAGATATAGTGCTTTGTTCAAATTTCACTACACAGCATGCTACTACAGTGCGACTATAGCCGCTATTTGACAACATTTTATACGGAATAGCATATCGCAAAACAATTGTGATTTGTCACATCATGAGTTGGAAAACTGTTTTCAGTGGTGATTTTTTTTTTTGTAACAGCTAAATTTTTTATTAAAACAGAACAGTAGCAGCACAAGAACAGCTGCTACGGTAGCAGGCTACACAAAACCCCTCAAGAAACAAGCACCACAACAAAGCCACACTCCTGTATACAACACAGCACGAAACCAAAAAAGCAGAAACTAAACACAGCTGAAATAAACAACAAAGCCTACACAGCAGCAGCACTGCCAAAGACACGCCATCAATAACAAAACCACCAAACTAACCCACCCTATGCTATGCTATCAATAAACAATCCCTACGATTCCAACACCACTCGTAATACAAACACAAGGCAATTTTCAACCTACTAAGACTCCAATGCCACAAAAGGACTTTTATCTTGTCCACCAAGTCATCAACCTCCTTGATCAAATTATTCAAATTCAATCATTCCTCTCCTTCCAAATCACCCAGATTACGGGCCAAATTAACCAAAAACCCCGTCTAAGCTTCCTAGACCTCGCCTCATTTGTCCAACATTGAAAGTGCATGAACAGATTCAGAGGAGTAACCAAATTGACTTGAAGCCAATTAAACACCTTCAACCATACCTTCGAAATGAAATCACAATGTAAAAAAAGGTGGGTTGATGTCTCTTCCATACCACAACAAAACACACAATTAACCGCTGCATCTGCATTCAACACTGGTCTGATCACAAGGTTAACTTGAGTTGGAATACGGTCCAAAAACGATGTCCAAGAGAAGGTAACCACCTTAAACGAAATGTCAGTGGTGATTAAAAAGTGAAAATGTTTTTGTGCAGGTTGAAGAAGTACACAAGTAAGAAAGCATGACAGTGGAAATGTGATAACCAGTTTCAATGTAGCAGACTCATGTTGTCAAGCCCCTTTCCGGTTTGCGGAACTTGACCAACTTAAGTGAAAAGGTCCATCTTGATCACCACTAAAAGAACTTGAAGAAAAGAGATTTTGTTGATCCGAACAATGTAACCGTAGAATCAGACATTAAGAAAACTCTGAAGAAGCTCGTATTTAACTTGAAAAAGTCTCCTCCGGAAAAAATCTCCCTTCCCTTCTATTAAGAAAAAATGTTCCTTGTATCAATACTATCTATTCAGGTTTTTTTTAATTGGACACATGGCAGAATAATACCATATTTTCTCTGCAGCTCTATTGTATATACATGAACAAAAATGATCAACATAGGTATAGATTGATGTGTTTTCTTTTTCGCTGATATGAAGTGGAATGGAACTGATGAGGATGGTGTGGTGGCTTGTTCATATTTTTTTCTTTCCTTTTTCCCTGATAGAGGAAACCAGGGTGAGTGATTGCAAAGTGACAACACTTCATTCTTGCTCCAGGATGTTAGGGACTTGTTTTGGAAGTTTGATTATAGCTGTGTATTATTTGTTTTTTGTTTCTTTTGCAGTTAAACATTTTCATACATAACTAGCCGAGATGTTGCTAGTATGTTGGAATTTACAGGCTTTGTAGTTACTTGAATTGGGAACTTATAGTCTGCCACATTGATAGGAAAGTTGACGAATCAAGCCTATGTAGCACTGACACGACACAAACACATCTGACTATGTTCAATTAATCTATTTTTTCAAATTATTAGTGGTGTCAACGTGTCAGTGTCATGTAAGTGTTCAAGCTTTATAGATCCAGGCCAATCCTGTTACATAGTACCGTATTCAAAAGTTCATCATGGGTGATAAGGTTGATATGTATAATGAAATGAAATCTTAATTTATATTTAAAGAACAAGATTAGTAAGAACAAAATTATAGATTAATACTAGTCATAGGCTCAACAACATTATAGGTTGATAAGGCAAAACGAACTTATTATATTTAGGAACAAAATTAATAGTTTAATCCTAATTTATAACAATGCTTTGAGTTCATGGGTTCAACATCTCTCAATAGCTCTCATTGGAAAACCTCAAACCACTAGTGTAAATCCTCTTACAGTTTTACTTTTACCCATTATACTTCTCTAAATTTTGGGAGACAAGGTGCAAAGATAGCTTAAATAAACCAAAAGATTTTTTTTGAACAAGATAAACCAAAAAAGATTATTAACTAAAGCACAAGAGCCTGATAGGGATCTTGATTTGGAAGCAAGGTTTCAAATATGCTACTAAAACTAGAAAACAAGACAGAAAACACACAATTTAAGCAACATGTTTCATGCAAATTTCATCATAAACATCAATACTTTTAGATAATGATAATCAACCTAAATGTTTGTTATGCTGAACAAAGAAGAGTTAAACTAGCCAGTCTTGACTACAAGGTTTTCGAACATGCTCTCGAGCTCCTTCAGATTACCCTCAAGAACATCTACTTCATTATGCTGGTTATTCTTCTTATCAAGCAAATTTGTAGCCACTGTAATTGCACTATTGATCTTTTTAACTTCTTCAGAAGAGAGTTTTGATTTAACATCCGTATTCTTCATAGCATTCCTCAACTTGTAAACACATTCATCTAATGCATTCATTACCTTTGCCTCCCTTAGGAATTTCTCATCTTCAGCACAATATTCCTCGGCTTCTTGAATCATTTTTTTAATTTCATATGATGATAACCTTTCTTTGTCATTGGTTATTGTGATCTCGTTTGTATTGCCAGTGGATCTTTCCTTCACAGAAACAGTCAGGATACCATTTTCATCGATAGTAAAGCATTTTACCAAGGGCTGGCCACGGGGACCCGGAATGCAAGAAAGAGTAAACATACCAAGCAAATTATTGTCACTAGCTCTTGCTCTCTCACCCTCGTAAACCTTAATTGCCACAGAGGCTTGGTTATCCACAACTGTTTTATAAAATTTTGTTTTCTTGACAGGAATGCTAGTGTTCCTATTAATCACAACATCCATGATATCTCCTTTAAGTGAGACACCAAGAGACAAAGGTGCTACATCTTGTAGCACCAAGTTTGGAACATTTTTAAAACCTTCACTCAACAAAGCAGCCTGGACAGCTGCACCATATGCAACAGCCTCATCAGGGTTGATGCTCATACACAATTCCTTTCCCTTGAAAAAATCCTTCAATAGTTGTTGCACTTTGGGAATCCTAGATGACCCACCAACAATGACAATATCATTTACACTACTCTTATTCATCTTAGCATCATCAAGACAACTTTCAACTATCTTCATACAATCCTTAAAAAAGTCCATGTTGATTTCTTCAAACTTGGAACGAGTAACCGATGAAAAGAAGTCAATACCGTTAAATAAACAATCTACCTCAATGGTAGTGACAGTAGTAAAAGAGAGTACCCTTTTTGCCCTTTCGCACGCAGTTCTCAATCTCCTCAGGGCCCTTGGGTTCCCAGTAATATCCACTTTGTTCTTCCTCTTGAATTCCTGCACAAAGTATTTGACCATTCTGTTATCAAAGTCCTCTCCTCCAAGGTGAGTGTTTCCGCCTGTGGCCTTAACTTGGAAGACCTTGTCCTTAATTGTTAGGATAGACACATCAAAAGTGCCACCACCAAGATCAAAGACAAATATATTTCTTTCTCCAACACAGTTAATCCTCTTGTCAAGGCCATATGCAATAGCTGCAGCTGTTGGTTCATTGATTACCCGTATAACATTAAGGCCAGCAATGGCACCTGCATCTATAGTGGCTTTTCGTTGAGAATCATTGAAATAAGCAGGCACGGTAACAACTGCGTTGTTTACGGGAGACTCTAAAAATTTCTCTGCAACCTCTCGCATCTTTGTGAGAATCATAGACGATATTTCCTCAGCACAAAAGCGCTTTTCTTGACCCTTATATTTAACAATAATCATGGGTTTGTCATTCACACCAATGACCTTGAATGGCCACAACTTTATATCATTTTGAACAACATAATCACTAAACTTCCTACCGATTAACCTCTTAGCATCTGAAAAAATAACAATAAAAAATTTCGGCACAGCTGTAACCGCTGTTTAAAACTGTAAAAATAATATTAAATGCATAAAGAGAGTAGAAATTTACCAAAGACAGTGTTTTCGGGGTCAGAGGCAGCTTGACTCTTAGCAGCATCACCAATCAACCTTCGATCATTAGTGAAACAAACAAAAGAAGGTGTAATTCTATTTCCTTGGTCATTGTGGATAATCTCGACTCTATTCTGTTCATCAAGCCACACAGCAACACAAGAATACGTTGTTCCAAGGTCTATTCCAATAGCATTTTTTGCCATGATCTTTCAAGTAAACAAAAAGAAACTGAAAGAAAAAAAAAACTCAAGTCAAAAGATTAGGAAGAAGCAGAACCTTTAGGTTTTGATCAAAGCATAAATATGTTGAATACCAAATTTTGAAACAATGTAGTTCTGTTTTTGAAAACTAAAGATTCTTGTGATTGTTTGGAAATTTGAAGGCATACATACCTGATACCTGTAGCGATTATGCAAGAACAATACTTGAGCGTCACGGTAAGTGTGTATGTGAAACTTGCGTTGGAAATATATAGGTCAATACTTAATGTTTTGACACCTTAGTATATATTTACTGTTTTTTTTTAACAGAAAATCCTCTTTAGACGAGAGAGAAACTAACTCTCAAAAGATTGGCATTGATTTGTAACAAAAAAATCATTTTAGATGGGTGTATTTAAACAAACTAAATTATTTTTTTATAAAATAATTTTATTACAATTAACAAACACAAAATATATTTTAATTTTTTTATAGAATCTCTAAATTATTGAATGTCAAAATCTTTTTTGTTTTAATTCGTAACAAACAGGTCCTACGACATTTGAATGTTAAAGAGCATTGTATCTGTAACAAACCTTGGCGTTGTTGATATAAAGCTGGTTTTCTTAGTTGTGTTTATTTGTAATCCTCAGACTCGGTGTCTTGGACTGCATGATTAGAAATGGATGTGAATGCTTCCTTGTGTTTTTAGATAGTGAATTTGCAACTATGTTGAAGGTCGAGTACTTTTGCAATTTGATGCCCTTATGTTTCACACATCATAATTTGTTTGCAATTTGATTTCACGCATATACGTAGGTTCGTTGAATTGTGCTCATGTTGTGTTGATAGCTAGCTATTAATTAAACTTGTTTGTATAAGGAAAAAAAATAACATTTTATAGGACTCGAATTAAAAAGATAAATATTTATTTTAGAAAAAATCAAAACATATTATGCTAAATTAATCAATCTACTCAAAGCCACACTTAATAAATTTTAGGAGTTTCCTTAAAAAAAAATAATAATAAATTAGGAGACGACGTCGTCTAACCCACAGTCTTTCGTGATGTAGATCTCAAAGCGTACCACACAATCACTCATTTCTCCAAAGCCTTATCTTCTTTTTCTTTCCTCAACTTCAATCTCAGATCCCTTCTCTCACTCAAATAAATTCACAACTGTGATAATGATCTTTCTATTCAATCATTCAACTGCTTGTTTAAAATGAGTAATCTCCATTCCTTCCTCTAATTTAACAGTTTTTTAGTTACTTCCCTTTCTCATGAATGAATTCATTCAAATTAGGTCATACATATCTACTATGACCATTGTCATCAATTGTTACGCCCACTTTTCAAAGGTCTTTGTCTTAACGGTGATGTTCTGAATTTAGAGAGGTAAGATGTGTGTCTGTGAGGTTAGAACAAGACGGTGGAAGCTAACAACTTCCATTACCCAGACATAAGCATCATTTTAAGTCGGTGGAAATTCAAATATAAGCGCAATCACTCTTGGGTACAGAGGCCAGAAAAAGATTTGATTTGATACAGCTTCCTTTTCCTCAAAGAGCAGTGAAGACTAATAAGATGGGTCATAAACAAATTTGTTGTTGCATTTTGCACAAGCTTCTTTAAGGTGGTCTTTTCTCATTAAATGTAATTTCGTAGATAATATGAGATGTTATTTCTCACAGAGAATAACGCATGTAATGTTATGATTAATGGATTATGTAAGATTAAAATTTCTTGTTACACTCTTTGAGCAAAACTCATCATCTTGATGAACAAACAATTGTGTTGGCCAAGAACTTTTGTTTCAAGGATATAATCTATATGTTGTAACATAAACATTTATGATTAACGGACTTTGTTGTAGCAAAACTCCCATTGTTGTATTATTGATCTGCTTCGCCAACTTTAAAAGATTTAATCAGGCAGTGGTCATTTTTAGTGTTTCAAATAACAGACAATGTTGAAATTGCCATGATTCTCTGGATTCTAGAATACTTCACCTTTTATAGCTATTGGCTTTTTTTTTTCCTCATTTTGCTGTAATTTTCTTGTAGACCTGATAAAATTCAAAACATAAGCTTATCTTGTATGCATCATCTGAGTGAAAAAGTTGTTAAAGTTTCTAATATATTTTGTATGGTCATTGTTGCTCAATGAATTGGAGCCTTTCCTTTTGCTATGGTTTATGTTATTGGTGATTCGTTCATGAATCTCTGTCTTAGTGATTCTCGGGGATCATGTAACTTTATAAAATAATGAATAAAGTAAATATAACATATGAGGATTTTATACAAGGCTCAAATGTAACTAGAGTTTTTGCATTGTAGTTTTGAATCCTAAAAATGTAACATATCAAATTTCATTTCTATTGATGAATTTTTCTGATTGGTTATGAAATTGTGTATTGACTACAAGGAGTTGAGCTATGCTGCTACTACCAGAGTTATCTAATGTAATTTCTTAGTGTATTGACATCCAAGGGTTGACTTACCAGTCTTGTTATTGCAGGCAACCATCTTATTTTGGTCATTTTAATCTGCTTTGTTGACTCTTACATGGATCTTCCCTGGTATTGTTTATGAAGTTTAGTGTTGTAGATGTCTTGTGTAGCTTTACATATCATTTTGTTGCAATTAAGTATCCCCCAAGCTGGCTTGATTGCTGCAACTTTTGACTTCCTTTGTATTGTAAAACCACCTTTATTGTGATGGGTCTGAGCAGGTGGATTGCGTTCAACATTGCCTAGAGATATGGCCTAAGCAATGTTCATATGACTTGGGCAAACCTCATGTTACAACTTACAAACCTGTTTTGTGGGGCTAAGTTAGAATCTAAGTCTAATTTCTAACACGATATCAGACCTTTTTTGTGATCTGGTGTTGGGGATCTCGCAGGCCCATAGCCCTGAGTGTTCAGGGGTAATATTGAAAAGCTATCTCAAAAATGGTCTTCCCCACTCCTGCTTAATTGCGGAAACTTTCGGCTTCCTTTATTGTAGCAGAACCTTCGTTATGCTAGGTGTGAGCAGATATGTTTAGTCTTTTATTGCCTAGAGATATGGCCTAAGCAGTTATTGTTAATGAATAAGGCTTGAGTAGTCTTTACCTTATAAGTCAGTTTTGTGGGGTCGAGTTAGGTTTTAAGCCCAATTTCTATGACATTTGATTAGTGGAAAATGAAGGGAGCTGCATGCGCGGCTGAGGAGATCGGATGCGGAGCAGGAGACGCGGCTATAGCTACAACGCTGAGAAACAACCGCGTATGATCTGATCATGGATATTTATGGTTTTTTTATATCGAAATCTATGCTGCTTTATCAAAACCATCTGAATCTAAATTTAGACTTTGTGAGGAGGCTTGTTTGATGAGGCAGTGGCCTTGCTGTCATCATAAATGGGGGTCTAACACATGCCTAACATTGTGAGTTATGAAACAATTATTCGTGTTCTCCAGAAAGAAAGAAAAAAAGGTGATAGGGAAGAGAAACTTCTTCGTGAAATAGTTGCAAGTGGTCTACTATGAGAGTAAGATTATGTATGGCGCTTTCCAATATTTTTGAAAAAAATTTAAACAATATTAATGTAAAATGAAATATTTGTTTACTTGATTGTTAAGATTATCCTTAATTTATTTTTCATATGGTAATTGGTATGCTATAACTAAGGTTGCAACTTCTGAATTGTATATTTGGTTTTACAGTAGTTATAACTTAAGTCTTACATTTATTACTAACATCACATAGATCAGATCCTACAAGTGGTCAACAAATTGAAAATAAGCATGCTTCCAAGTTCATGACTCTGAGAGGTATGCTTACTTTCAAATCTAACACATGTAGCTAAGCATTTTAAGGTGTTGTAGTTGGGTGCTTTTGAGGGGTTTTACCTGAAATCTAACACATGATTTGGAGGGGTTTGGCTCCAAACAGCTTATTACATGAAAGGTCAATCATTCTTACCATTGTCAGGGTGTCACTGTACTATAATTCATCACCTTTGGCAACCAAGACACAACTCTCTAGTTCTTTGGTTTTGCTTATTACGTGTTCGTTAGATCCGCGCTGCCATTAGGGAAGAACCGAAGTCTTAGCAACTTCTACTAGTTCTTTGGTTAGCAATCAATATGTAGATGACTAACTTCTCAAAACATGTTTTTTGATTTTGTTCAGGAAAACCATTTTTCCTGTGAAGTTGTATAAATAAGGAAAACCATTCTTCTTACTACTACCATTCTTTGTATATGACTCATCATTAATATTGTTTTATAGCTTATAATCTTGGTTCTATATGCTGCATTTGTTCATTCATATTCATTATTGAAAATGGCTTTCTCAATCCACATTTGGGGAAATTGGGATCAGGACTGCAACACATTATGGGTTTGAACAGCTGAGCTACACATGCTAGTGTTAGCAATGTAATACTTTTTTACTAGACCTTCAGGTTGTGATCCTTTCAAGAAAATATTCATTTTCCGTCATTTTTTAAATTTCACTTTAGTTTTTTTTTTTTTTTGTGGTGGTTGGGGTTCGAACTTCGGAGTTTGCATATATTATGTATTGTCCCTACCAACTGAGTTAATTTACAAGGACAATTTCACTTTAGCTTTAATGGAAAGCACAGATTTTCAATGGTGTGGCATTGAATTGTATGTTTTTTGGTAATTTTTTTGGAAGTTCAATTCTAAATTTGTGTTGAATTGTATGTTTTTTGGTAATTTTTTTGGAAGTTGAATTCTAAATTTGTGTCTACTGTTTGTTTTGCGGTTAAACATTTTCATTTATAATTAGATGAGTCTGTTTGTGTCTAAAGGCTATTGAGTTACTTATCTTTAGTTGAGAACTTAAGTCTGACACATTCATATAAAAATGGTTGAATCAAGATCTATGTAGCACCGACCCTTCTAATTAAAGACACATGCGAAATTTATCTATTTTCTCCAACTATTATAGATGTTTCAAAGTTAGTCCATATAAAAAATTTCACAATTTGATATGTACCTTTATTGGAATAGAGGCTAAAAATTTGTTAGGAACTAAAAATAAAATCTTATTATTTTATAAAGACTAAAAACATATTGACTTAAATGTAATTTTGAACCCCCCATAGTTTAAGAGTTTAATATGCATATTAATTTAAAATTTTATTTTAATTTATATATATGTGTGCGCCTATATATAAATGAGAGACATAGTTTTTGTGTGACTTTTTTTTATCCATTTTTATTCTTTATTTGAACTATTTAATTTACTATTTTATCATTTTTATAATATTTTTTGTTTGTATTATAAATTAAAAAACTGATATCTCGTTAAATCTTATTTGTCTAAAATGTTTGATCATAGTATATACCAAAATTGAAATATTTTTTTACATACAATTAAACACGGTAAAAAAAAATACGTTAGTGCCGGCATTCCGCTTGTTTAGGATAATAACTAGATCTCGACTATTTAGTAAGAATAAAATTAATCATTAATAAACCATTAAATTGATCCTAAAGTGGTATTGTATCTCCAATTTAGTCTAAAAGATACATAAAAATAAATCATTAATATGTATTTCGTCCCCTTAAAAAATCACATCTTTTAATCCTCCAAAACATTTTCTTATACACAAGTCATCCTTATTGTAGATCAATATTGTTTCACATTTTAAATCTTTAACTGATGCAAACGTGTTTAGAACATTATAAAAAATCAAATCTATAAAAATAGTGAAATAAGAGACGAAAAGACGAATTTTTTCTATCAAGTTTTTATTGGCTAGCAATTTAAGTGACATGCCCGCGGTTCTAATATCAATCATACATGTATTATGCAATATTCTCAATCAAATGAGTTCCGTTTACCGAGACTAATTTATAGGACAACACATTTAATTTTTTTAAAAAATTTTTACAAGAATTTAAAATTTTATTTATCAGAAGGAAGATGTAAATTTAACATCACAATAGAAATACCGTAAGTAAGGAATAATTTCTCTAGCATGTAAGGCTCTTGTAATTACCAACCAATGACAGTAAGACACAAAAAAGCAACGACAAATTGTTCCAACGTGGCATTCATATATTGGTTATAATCTGCCACGTCGTGTGCACGTAAGACATAGCCACGTAAATTTCCATATTTAGTTATTTACTCATTACATACACAATAAACAGCCACTATATATAGAACTCAGATGCTCAGTGTCTCTCAATCAAAACCCTATTTTCTTCTTCTGCCGATTCTGATGATAGCGATTTTGTTCACCCCTTGAACCACTTGCTACACATGAATTAAACCCACCCCTTTCATTCTCTAGTTTCGCAAAATGTTAGGTTCCGTTTTTACTACCAACAACCACTATCCATTTGTTGTTATTTCTCCCTTTATCAACAAATCAACAAAGGTCTTTGTCTTAACGGTGATTTTCATAAAACCTACAACAACTAACACGTTTCTTCAATCGAGGCGGTGATAACAACGATAGGATGGATTGAACGTGAAATGATGTTGTGTAGAGATTTGAAGAAGTGTTACCTGCTTTCAAATTAGTAACCACACTATCATGATTAATGGATTGTATAAGATTAGGATGACGCAACCATGAATCTCTCTGAAGAAACGTATTTCAAACATAAATATTTGCCTAACGGAAGATCTCTCAAGTATGCATCCAAAAATCATGCAAAGATAAACAGGGTTTGTCCAACGGAAGAGCTCTCGAGTATGCATTCAAAAAATCTTGCAAAGAAAACCAGAGTTTGTCCAATGGAAGAGCTCACATCCAAAAAGTTATGCAAAAATAATCATGGTTTGTCTAATTGAAGAGCTCTCGAAGGTTTGTCTAATGGAAGAGCTCTCGAGTATGCATAAAAAATAACCATTGCAAAGATATTAAAGTTAGAGTTTAGAATTAAGAGATTTTTATTTTAATTATTATTTAGTTGGTCCTTATCTATCTATATATATCTTTGTAAAGGAAACTCGAGTTGTTCTTATGCAAGGATTTTGATGATGTGGTATATCTAGAAAAGCTTCAACTCCTTGCTCTCGATTGTACTGATTGATGATTGAAACCTTGGCATTATCCCTCTCTTGAAAATTTGCCATATTTACACCGTTAATTTAATAATATCTAAAGTATAATGGTACAAATTCTAAAACAAAAACCAATGCATTGAATATGTTAACTTTAGGAGGCTCCAAATTCTTTTTTTTTAGTAACGTGTTTGTTTGTTGTGAAAATTAGAGAAGTTATAGTATATTAGAGAAGTTGACTTTGTATTCCGCATGCACACCTTTCATTTGCATAAAACGTTTTAATTCAAACACCTTTCTATGATTATAGCACCATTTCAATTCACATACTCTTTATTTAATCAATTGAAAACCAAACATTGTGTTATATATATATATATATATATATATATATATATATATTCACCTTTCCTCCCCTTCCTCCTCACACTATTGAGGTAACCCTTTGTATTGTATGTTTGATAGCTTTTATGTCCAAGAGGTAAGACAACTTTCAACTTTCTTCAAGCACACATAAGGTATAGCTTGGTTGTGGCAATATTTTTAATTGCATCTGCTAAGTATTTTAGAATTAGTTTGTTTGTGGTTAGTTTTAAAATTAGCAATGGTTAATATCTAATATAGTCTATTCTCTTTTATCATTATTCAGAACTTTGTCGGCGATTAAATCATGCCTAACAAGTATGAGAATGAAGACAATGAGGAACTTTAGTAATGTTGTGACTTTCGTTATAAGATTAAATCTTGGTTTGTTTAACAAATATTGGTTTTTGTGGCATATCATTTTAATATTGTTGTGACTTTCAATTTTTTTACATTCATCAATTGGACTGACATATCTATATGATTTGTATTGTCTGTCTTCATGCATGAGAACGGACATAGAGGATTAACTATGTAAAGGAATACTTTTTCCTTCAAAATGATATTGAGGTGATTTTGTAATAATATATCATTTTGATAATTTAATTATATAGCTTTTGATTCATAACTTATTATTTATAAAAACTCGCTTTTGAGAGGTCCATAGATTATGAAAGTTTGGATGTTGAGTGATCTCAAATTTAACAGTGATATGGAATGATGATAGTTTTATTTTTGATGGTTGAATCAAATCTATAAATAACCATTGGTCCGCGAGCTTGCTTTCGTCCCATCATTGTATGAGAGTAAAAGTTTGGAAGATGCAAAGGCAGAAAAAATTGGTGTTAATCCATGAAAATGTATCGGGTGGTATATAGAGTTCATAATAAATATTGATATTGATTTACAATATCAAATTTTTTACAAATTACCTATTAATATTTTCAGTCCAATAAAAAATAAAATCAGTCCAATCACATGTGTGCTGCTATACAGAAGAATTTCACATGTATGTTTAAAAAAACACTTCATGAGAGAGAAATGTCATTAGGAATTTTGAGGTGTCAAAAAACAAAGAAAATTATTGTTCTTACCGACTCAACTATCAATCCAATTTTCAAAACCTTTAAAAATAATACTATAACATACACAACATTATACTTCTTCAAAAAATATACACAACATTATGTTATATTCTTACCGACTCAATTTTCAAAACCATGTCAATAATTGATAAGCATTACTCACCGAGTAACACTTTGAAGCATGTAAATGCCAAACCGACCAATCTGTCACATCCTTCGGCAAAACAATATAAGATAAAAGTATACTACACTCCCTCATATCTCAATTTATGTGCATCAGTTATATATGATGTAACCTAAAATCAAATAAGTATGTTGATCCGTTCCACTAATCTTGATAACTTTTTAGAAATAATTTTTAAATACTAGGAAGGGGACTAAAGGTTCATTTTGTTTAAAATAGAGGGTCCACACCATGCCTACTTTATATTATTGCTCTATGGTACTACAAACTTTATTCCAATCTAGAAGGAGAAAAATAAAGACAAAAAATAATAAAATTGCCTCGTGAGAATGTTCATATGATAATGAGTTATTTTTACTATCAAAATTAGAAAGAAATATTGGTTCAGCTTCATAAACAAACAAAATTATGAAGAAATAAACAATAAACATAACATTATGATTTGTGATGAGCATGACAAAAACAAATTAACAACATGTAATGAGAAGAACAATTAAAATTTTGGGTGTAGAAACAAACAAAATTAGAAAGAAATAAAAAAAAACCACCTGAGAAGGAGACATTCTCAAATCTTGAAGAAGAAATCGAAAAGATGCCGGCGTCGTTGGAGGGAGAGACTCCGCCGTCGATGGAGGGAGAGAGCGCACCGTCAATTTGCAGAGGGAATGTGGGCGTCATTGTTGGGTTATTGTAGTTACGGTGACAGAAAACTGAGAACACCGTAGAACGTTGAAAACTGAAGGTTTGAGATGAACGAAGAACCGCCGTAGAAGTAGAACGGAAAGATATCAGAAACTGAAGGTTTGAGGGTTACGGGTAGAACACTTGAACGACGACGTTTTGGTTGTGCTTTTCCTTTTCTAAATCAAATATATCCAGAAACGCGATTGGACCTGCCAAACCGCGCAGACCGCCGATTTACCGGTTTTTTTCGATTTTTATCCGGTTCGACGAGTTTCTAGCCGGTTCTGATTAAAGAGGGTTTTAGGGGTCTTTCAGACCGGACCAGGGTCCGGTTCCCAATTCGACCGCTCCGGTTTGGTTTTTACTATCATGCTATATAAACTCATAAAAAAGTTATAAGCTTGTGTGAAAATAACGATTATAAAAAAATAAAAAAAATAAAAAGGGATTTGTTGACTCCAGATTAACTTTTTTAAGTTACTCCAAATCTTGATCTTCAATTTTAATGTCAATTAATGGCTATGATTGATTACGAATGAGGTCTATTGTAAGACTTTTAGGTAGTGTTTGGCCCGACTTAATTTTAACTTCTCTTCTACTTTAAGGAAGAAGTTGGACCAAACACATTTCATAAGAAGCTCTTAATAAAAAAAGTGACTTAATATTAAAGAAGAAAAAACTGAAAAAGTAGAAGTCAATAAATTGAACTTTATGCTAGCTTATTCGCTGACCATTTTGCACGCTTATGTTTCAAATCATGCCCCAGCCACATTTGTTTTTCTTTTTTATTTATTCGCTAATTGTTACAACTTAGTTTTTTTACCTTATAACACGTTGAAATTCGGTAACTTTAATTTTATAATGGCAGACAATATCTTTGTAAAAAAATTCTAACTAAAGACTTGTGGTACTTCATGACATCTCAAATGATAAATTTTTTCATTTAAAAATATAACTAGCAAGATGTTTTTTTTTATAAATCATAAAAAAAACTATACAATTTCAAAAGAAAAAAATAATAAAAGTTTTTATTTTATTTATGATAATTTGTAATAAAATCTTAAAGCTCTTTTAAAAATATTTTACCAATCAGATTTTAACTTAAAATACTAATTAAGTTGAAAAAAACAAC
>Ga0315914_1001084_pt1 | contig 39140 bp, 28 predicted proteins | sample MpolenodulesMG_FD_203920 | JGI IMG/M metagenome (GOLD analysis project Ga0315914, IMG submission 203920) | Medicago polymorpha root nodule microbial communities from Los Angeles, California, United States - elongated nodules | ecosystem: Host-associated > Plants > Roots > Nodule | place: USA...
TAACGATTTGGACCAACTTGAAACTTTTAAAACGTAAGGGACCAACTTGAAACTTTCAAAACATAAGGGACCAAATTGAAAACTAAAATAAACATAAGGGATCAAACATGCAATTAAGCCTTTTATTTAATATAAAGGGTAAATTTCATACTTTATGTCAAATGTTGGGGTCAAGATAAATGTAGGGGTGTGAGGTATACCTTCCGTCATTGTCTCTTACCAAAGTCATGTTTTACCATTTAAAAAGACAAATGACATACATGATCTATCGAATGAACACGATAAATTATATTAAAATAAAGTATCGTTTAATATTAGTGCTATCTTTTGCGGTTTTTGTTAGGAAGCAAGATTCTCTATTTTTTAGTCTCTCCATTTCTTCCATTTGGAGATAAAGACACAAAAAAAATGAAAATAATTAATAGCAGTAGGACTTACTTAGTGGTAAGACCCACTACATACTTTTTTGTATCTATCTCTTACCAAATGACAACATCCATTTACTTTTAGTAAATGAAGACGATTTTAACTCTTTTGTTAGACATTATACTACATGTTGACAACTTGAGCTTAACAGTGATATGATGTGATAGTTTTTTTATTTTTAAAGTAGATTATTTATTGAGTGGTGATAGGTTGACATCCTTAGGTGGCATGCCACCCTTGTACACAACTTCCACAACATAAATTTTTCTCATCATTTTTTTTTTGAAAACGACAAATATTATTGATACCGAAACTCTTGCAAGACGCGGAGAGGTGGAGAAAAAATACAACGATGCCGCATATAGGTTAAACATCTTAAAAAACTCCAAAAAAAACAGTCGGTTATTATTTTCTCTCTATACTCACATCTTTACTCACATGTGTTTTTATTTTCTCTCTTATTCTTTCTCTCCATTGTTTTTGTCCAATAAAAAGAGGAGAAAAATAGTTGTCACAAGAGTTGTATAAAATTGGTTGTACAAATATCATTTATCTATAATTAAAGGGTTAAAACGTGTGTTAAAGGATAAAGAGGACACTTGTCACAAATGTGGTGGAGGTTAAAATGTGTGTACAATTAAAGAGTGTCAACCTATCATTTTCTTTATTTAATGAGTACAATGTGTGTGCAAATCTGCAATTAAAGATAACGAATAAATGTAATTCGGCACTATAAACTTTTGACACGAAAAAGAAGATAAAAAGGATTTACTAACACAAATAAAATAAATTATACTACCTCCTTTATCGACATATAATAACTATTTATTTACATAATTTCTTTATCAACATTAAATATTATATTGAAAACATAAACTAACTCTCTATCATAAAAATAAAATTTTAAAAATAACAGTACACAAATTTAAATACTACTACTAAATTTCTTAATTGTTATTATTTGAAATTAGATTAGATATGTGATGTTACTAGTCTGGTACCCGTGCCTAGTCATATCAACATACGATTGACTACAAATTACCAAAGACAATGAAACAAATTACAGAAGCTAACCACAAACGATGTTAAATGACAACGATGATTGAATTAAAAAGGAGAATACTAATACAATCTATGTAATTTGATACTATGTAGGTTTGGCACTTCAATTAATTGGAATGTATCCAAAGCTTGTGAATGCTGCAAACCACATGATGGATTATCACCTCTGCATATTCTTGCTAGGAAGCCTAATTGTTTCAGAAGCAGCACAAGGATGGAGCTAATTGAACGTATCATCTACGCTTGTAAGTAACATCACTTTTCTTTAATTAATTTCATATGATTATTGTATTTGGTCCCACGTGATTTTATTTTATACATATGAAGAACATATGCCCCAAATAACTATTCTTTAGTCAGAAAATCTGTAGTTTTCTTTTTTATGTGTTTATAATAAAAAACACAAATCTTTTAAAGTTAATATAACATGTTGCTGGTGTGGTTGCTTGAAGCACTGCTAAAAAATTGATAGACTGGATTCTTGAATAAACATGAGAACCTTGTTGTTAAACTATATTTACACCTTGGACAGAATGTATAAATATTAAAAGATTCAATTTTTCTTTCACACTCTAATCATCTTTCTTTTTAAAATAAACTTTAAACTTTTGGGACTAATTTTTGTAATGCTTTGGTGTGCCTTCATGTTGCTAGTGTGGTTGCTTCAACAGTAGTTGGCCGTGGAAACCTGTGGATTGGAGACAAAGAAGAGGCATGTATGTATTGCATGCTTAAAGCTATTCGACGGACAAATGGATAATTACAGAAAAAAAATCATGGATTTTTTCTTATCTTGCATAGAAGATTACATACACGAAGAAAACTTGTTGATTGTCCTCTAATGGTCCACCTGCACCATCAAATTTAGAGCATGAAGCACAATTATGAAGACAAATCTCAGCATGAAAAGGACAAATTTATAGAACACAATGAGAAGTGAATATAACACGAGATATGCATAAACAACATGAAGAAAAAAACGACAGAAGTTCACTTAATAAAGAGAGTATGAAGAGTTCAAGTGCGTCACTTACCAAAGAGAGTGTGAAGGGTTCTAGCGATTGAATGCTCTGCAGCAAAGGCAACATATATATGGGAAAATAAAATCAAATAAGACAAACTTATACATTAGCTTTTGTAACCTATATACATGGAGGGATTCCACTTGTGTACCATTGAGTTATCAATGATATATATTATTGGCCAATTAAAGTGTGTCATCTATCAATGTTACTTTATAAATGCTTTATTTGATATATTTTTTAAAGGATGTGCCACGTGACACATTCTAATTAGGCAATGATATATACTATTATGATACACAAGTGTTATCCGACTATACCGAATTATATGGGGAAGGTATTATACAGGGAAGTGGAGAAGGATATAGCAAGTGGGTGCAAAAAATGACAAAACCATTGCAAGTGGGTATTAATTTAATCTGATTTAATTCTCTGAATACAATTAATTTGTGTTTCTACAGTGAGATTTTTTGCTACTGTGGTTAAGATTATTGATTATAACCTTGATTAAAAATAATATCCAAAATAGTCAATGATTCATTATAATATAGAAATTAATTTGTTATCGGTATGTAAACGTCATCAACTAGTCTGAATATCACTATTTTTGTTGGAGACCAAATTGAGCCCCTAGAAATTGTGAGTGACTAAATTATGTCTTCACTCTACTTTTTTTTTTAATTTTTAATTTTATAGAAAATAGTAGTAATTTAAGAATATATAGAATATAAGTAAAATATAATCGATGACATAAAAAAGTAATAGTCACTTTGATTCCTGAATGTGTAATGAGTAGTCACAATAATCCTTAAATGTATACAAATCTTAAAATAGTCTATGATTTTGCAATTCGTTAGTCAAAATAGTCTCAGATGTTAAAATGCTTCATTAATAATTGTCATATTAGTCATTTCATATATTTATTTATTGTCATATCAGTCTTTATAAGTATTTACTTATTATTATTATTTTAGTTCTTATATAAAACGAAGTGACTATTATCAAATATAAAATGATTTGTTGAATGTGAAGAGGGTTAAATAGGTAAATTGGCGGGAGGTGGTGTAGGCAACTTAACTAACCGCCATTTACCAGACCAGAAGAAAGAAGAAAGAAAGCATACGTTGCAGTATCACTAGCCATAAGATCATTATGATTATCTATCATTTAACTTCAATTCAATTCAATTCGTTACTTTAGATTGATGATTTATTCTTCTTCTTCAAATCAACAAACAACTTCCTTAATTTCTAAGCCGAAATGTGGCACCGTTTATCATCATCGAAACTCAGCCTCAGAACTTGCGCTTTAGGATTAGGGTTTCTTACACGATCCTTCTCCTCTGAACCGGGAAAGAGATTCGCTGCGTTGTGGGGAAACGGCGATTACGGTAGATTGGGTCTCGGTAATTTGAATTCTCAATGGAAACCTGCTATTTGCACCTCCTTCTATAATCAAAACGTTCAAGCCATTGCTTGTGGTGGTGCTCACACGCTATTCTTAACAGGTCTCTCCCTTCCTTCCACTTCCATTTTCCATTTCATTATTCAGTTGAGATCGATTGATTCCTTTCTCGCTTCATCTATGATGTTTCTAGTATTTTAGGGTTTTAAATATATGCAAATGCTAACTATCTTTATCATATTTACTGCTATTATTCCTAAATTACCCTTCAACCAGTCTAGCAGCCTATGTCTGATTGATTGGTTTGGTTGCTTTCAAGTAGAATTGATTTTGCATCTAGAATTGCTTCTAATTTGAAGATAAACTTTGTAGCTTTTGAGTCTAAACGTGATTCTTACATTGAAATTTATTCTCCAACTTTTACTGTATTCGAACATAAATCACTTTACATTCAACTCACTTTTACCTAAAATCACTTTTTGTCACCGCAGAACCCAACATGCACTTGTTTATTTTTCAATAAACTTTTTATTCTAAAGGAATCCATCAGTGGCAATTTTAAAAATTTAATTATTTTTCTGTTAAATGATACTAACTACCCGAGGGAGTACTATCTATCAAGTGTAATACAATTTTGCTATTATTCTTAGTTGTTGTTTAATTTTGTGAGAATTAAATCAATTGCTTTTTCTTGGGTTCCTTGGAATATCTATGGTTTCGAGGTTGTTTGTTTATTTTAGTAACAGTTTTCTTTATGCCACTGGATGGCTACAATGTGGCAGTCTTTGAAATTGGTGATGTGTCTGGTGACTATTCAAGAGTCTCCGTAATGTTCGAGTAGGGGCTTACAAATTATCCTCCTTTCACAGACAATGGATGTGTTTATGCTACTGGTCTCAATGATTTTGGACAGCTTGGTACATCAGAGAGTAAACCCTATTCAGTTGTATGATTACTTCGCCTTTTTTCCTGTATTTTTGTCAAGTAAACTGATGACAATTGCAACATCTTGTTCTTTTGCTCTAATGTTCATGAGTGCGTTACTTGCCAGCATTTTCTTGTTTTTGATATTTTATTCACTTGTCTGTAATGTTTCAGGTGCCACTTCAAGTTTTTGGGCTTGAGAAGAAAGTTGTACAGATCTCTGCTGGTTATAATCATTCCAGTGCAATAACAGGTCTGTGTTTATGCATAATATTGTCATTCATCCCAATAATAACAAGCTTTGGCCCTCGATCACTATTATTTCCAGTGCAACGGATTTTATAACTTGAGTTTTTTTCAAGAAAAAGGGAAATATAGTATGTGACAGGTTAAGAAATCCGTTGTTGAACACATTGCAATAAGTTAATCTTAATCTAATAGTTATTATTCAAAACCATATATCTATATCATATCAATATAAGAAATCATCAATTACTACTTTTTTAGTACAAGTAACTAGTAGTTGGATTATTGAAAAGCAAAAATTCTACAGATGCTTGAGTTCAATTTGTTTTGAGCTAATACATGAGTTACCAGAGGCTGCTTAGTGCTTTTATTTTTTATTTATTCCTTTTAAAGCTGTTAGTATTATTTGTTAATGTGTTTTACATTGTGAATTTCTGCACATTCTATAACTTCTTGTTTGTAAACAGAATTTTCTCTCTCCCTTTCTTACTTGCAGTGGATGGAGAACTGTACATGTGGGGAAAGAATACAACTGGGCAGCTTGGACTTGGAAAAAGTAAGAACTAGACCTTGTTTTAGCATTTTGATTAATTGAAGTGCTTTTTTCCACTGAAACTGATGATATTCTATGATTTATAAACATGGGTACTATACTACTATTAGTAATAGAATCCCCTATAGCTGATAAGGTTGGCTGGTGGAAACTTTAATGAGTATAATGTCATTTTACTTACATGTAGGGGCTCCCAACATAGTTCCTTTGCCAACTAAAGTGGAATACTTGGATGGAATCACCATTGAAATGGCAGCTCTGGGTTCTGAGCACTCACTGGCTATTAGTGGTATGCAATAAACAATCATAATTTTAATTCATATTAGTTGCTGATGTTAATTTATCTATTTTGTTCCCTTTTGTAATTGTTAGATTTAGATATTTCCTAGGCTAATTAATCCTAGATTACACTAGTCTCTAGACTGATTGTTGTTAACTCTACACTGTACTACTTACTAAGTTAGTGCTAAGTAATTAAAGCATTTAATGTATTGATTGTAAATACTATTATAAATATATGAGTTGTGATCTACACAAGACACAGATTTACAAAGAGCTTTACATCTTTTACAATAATATTTTATTATTTTTTAGATTAATTATTTATATAGTCTTGAGCTACAACATACATAGGGTTGGAGTCTTAAATAAGTTTGCATGTTAAACATACTGAAGAGATGAGTGTTACCGAAAACTGAAAAAATAACAAGGTGGAACCATGGGCAGCCTTGATAGAAACTTAGAAATATCCTCAAAACTTGAAGGTGATTAACATGAGAAAGGTGGTTACATTGTTTTTCAAATTAAGTTCTCTTACAGTAAAATTGAGACCCTTTCAGAAAGTATAGTATACAAGCGGAATAAAAATTTAGATCACACTTAATTGTGATTATTAAAGTATAAAGTGATTTTCAAAGAAATCTTACAGATGAGGTCTCATAGCTATTTCAAAAAGAGTAATGCAATCAAGCAAACATTTACACATTCTGAATACAATATGTAAGTCTTAAATCAGTGATGAATGTATATGCTAGTGCTACATGAATGTTCTGTCTATACCAGGATTATGAACTTCGAGCTAAAAGAGCTTTTGTATGATGGCCTTGGTAATAATGAGATAGTGTATGAAGTATAACCAATTACCAGGCACAGACCTTGTTGCTTAAACTTTAAGAATCCAATGGTATTTGACAATGTATAATCTCTTCCTGATATATATTACTTGAGCTTGTTGCTTAAACATTCTTTCTTTGCTAGATGGAGGAGAGGCCTATAGTTGGGGAACAGGAGCGTCTGGTAGACTTGGTCATGGCCATGAGTCAAGCATACTAGGATTATTCAAAAGTTACAGGTTTTTTTTGCTTCTTTTCTTTTAAATTTTTTAGCTGCATTAATCTGTATTTATGTTTTATTATTACACTTTACCCCGTATTGTTTTTTCCCAAAATACTTTGCCACCTCATGGTATAAAATCTAAGACTTACCCACTTTGTGCTCTGCCCTATTAAATGTTTTAAATTAAAACATAGCATTCTACTATTTTTCCTCTTTTTTCAATATAATTTATAATTGAAACATATTAAAAACCACTATTTTTTCTTTTCATCTTTCATTCTCCCAGATCAAGTGAGCATCCATTTTTCCACCTTTTCTGCTATCCTTCACTCATTCGAGAAGTTTGGAGAGTTTTTGAAAATTACAGCTGATATATTTCATTGTTGCATTAGAGTAAAACCCAAACTATAGCACCGTCTTTCATTTTGGAAAAAATGTTGTGGAGTATATTGGGCTTGGAGTTGCCTATAGTGATTTCCATTTTATATAACCGCATGCAGATCTCCTGTATACATTCATGGTTAACGTTTGAGACAAATTGATTAACTGTAACCACTAAAGAAATAGGAGATGCAGTAAAAAGATGTAACATTGATCAAGACCCGTTAATTTATAATATAGATTGAGAAAATTCTAATTGATAATTAAGCTTATGTAGAACACAAGCCTGTTTAAATTTATACAAAATTTTAGACACAAAAAACCAGTAGTCTCCAGGAATCCTTTTCTCCCTTCCGCATAAGAAAGTTTCGGGCTTGTTTAGTTTCAATTTCGAAAAAAACATATTCTGTTTTTAGTTCAACTGTAAAAATGTCATTGACACCTTATTTTCAAAGTTTTGTACCAGCAGTTAAGAGAAGAAATTATTTTTTTTGTTAGTGTTATTCAGAATTGCTAGCTTGCAGTTCAGTTGGGTAACTTACAATTATTCAGTTGTAGAAGTGGTTCGGACCACCTCATTGTAAATACTGCACTGTGTACACAGGTTCTCAATCAATGAAATCATTTTTCAAATTCAGCAATTTATACTATCTTTAAATTCTCTCTTCTAGAAAGTTTGCATGATATTACGTTGCTAAGATCCATGACTGCAGAAAACCCCAAACTTTCTACTCCACCGCTCTAACCACCACTCAACCGTATGCCCCTTTCAACCCACATATTTGGTTCCACTTCAGTTGGGCACATCCTTCAATCTCCTCAACTTCTTTCTCTACAATGCTTTCGAGATCTGCGAAAGTTATATTGATTCACCTTTCTCTTATAAGAACTGTTGCCCTTTAGCCTAATTACCTGCCCATCTTGAAAGAAAACAATGAACATTGCTTTTCAGTTCGTTATAACCATCCCCAAAGTTTCCAACCACGCTACACCGAAAGTTGCATCCACTACTACAAATTATAGCACAAATTTAAATCTATCAATTCAGAAAATATGTAAAAGAAAGAAAAAATGCTTGTAGCTTTTACCCAATGGAAACACAAAAGTGAATGTGACACTTTTATAAAATGAAGTGTGCATTCTGAACTTGTTATATTGGACGAAGTTTCAACATCCACAACTATTTTCAGTATGGTCCTATTGAGATCTATGTTATTTTCTCCTTTGTTAGTCCAAGTTTCAATATCAACAACAATTTTGGCTATAACTCTATTGTGTTGAAAACCCGTCTTGATTAAAGATAAGGTTTAGGTAGTGTTTATAAGGTTTGGTCAGGTCTCACCTTGCAAGCCAAATTTGTAGGGTTGAGTGAGATCCTAAGCTCAAGATGAAAATGGAATACAGTCTATCTGAGATCTCTTATTGTGTCATGATCTCTGTTATTCCAAACGCTTTGTCCACACCCCAGATGTCCAGTCCTGTCCTGGGCATCAAAGGGTGTGTTGAGATCCTGTTATTCCTTCATATTAGTTCAGGCTTTATACGTCTATCCATAATCTTTAAAAGGCATGTTGAAAGTTCAATATTGACTAGAGATATGGCCTAAGTAGTTCTTATACGGCTTGGACAGTCCTAGCCTTACCAATCAGTTTTGTTGGGTTGCGTTAGACCCTAAATCCAAATTCTAAGAGATTAATTGTAAGCTAACCATACTTTTCAATTTATGTAGATCTATAATAATGTATTTTTTGAAATCATGCAGTGAATACAGCCCAAGGCTTATAAAGGATCTTGAAGGAATCAAGGTGTGATGTTAAATCTACTGCCTGGTTGTTTCTTATATAAGGTTGATAAGTTTATTTCAAACTTGTTATTTATCACCTATGTATTTTGGCTTCATTCTTGAAATATTTAGGTAAAATATGTAGCTGCTGGGATGCTGACCTCTGCTTGTACTGATGGTAATTGAATTTAATTATATCTTTATTTTTTTCTTTCTACTTTCTCGTTCATACCTTGGTTGTACTCTGCATTTGGAATTAACCTTTGATTTTTGCTCTTCGTTCATGCAAATCGTGCAGAAAATGGCTCTGTGTTTATATTTGGAGATAAAGGGATTGACAAATTGGTAGGTGCAATCGGTATAAATCATTATTTTTTCTCCTCTGCTACTACTTGTAATGACAGATATTTTCTTCAATCAATATACTCAGCTCTTGAAGGGGATGAGCAATACAACAAAACCATCGTTGATCAGTGAACTTCCATACGCTGAAGAAGTTGCTTGTGGTGGCTATCATACCTGTGTCTTGACAAGTAATCACCTGGTTCTGAACTTACACATGTGTTGATTTGTGATAATTTGTTTACTGATTCATTCTATTTGGTGTTTTTTGTATAGATTTTGGTGAACTTTATACTTGGGGTTCAAATGAAAATGGCTGCCTTGGCATAGGGTATCCTTTTTATTCTTAAAACTTGCTACTCTGTCTTTCTCGTGTTTTACATTTCCATTCCCTCATTTCTCCTTCTTTCAAGTGTTTTAATTCTTCAAATCATTTTTATCTAGGTCCTCATATGCCATTCATCTACCTGAAAAGGTTCAAGGGCCATTCTTGGAGTCTTCTGTTGTTCAGGTTTCTTGTGGCTGGAAACATACAGCTGCCATTTCTGGTGAGTTATTTTCTTCGTATAAAAGACAAAGAAGTACCTTACTGTTAAGTGCTTTTTCTTTAATATTTTTTTGTAACATAAAAAAAAAGGTGAATGCATGCTTTTCTTTTCTCTTTTTATCATAAAAGATTGTTTCATCGAGATGGACAAGGCATCAACAAAGCAACACAAGAATATTGATATTGAGTATATATCTGATAGTTTTGATGTTTTATAGTTATTAGGTGAAGCCTAGGAATCCTATGTCATCATGATAAAAGAAAAATTCATTTATGAGAGAATATGAAAGACTTAGCAAAATAATGGTAAGGGAATAATTAAGATGTAACAAGCATGTCTTAGCAGAACAGTAGTAAGGGAATCCGTAAGATGTAACAAGCATGTTGTTTGTAGTAACATAGTCACGCTAGCAAGTTTCTAAAAAGAATTCTATGTGTTCAAAAAATAATTGCGGTAAATGAGCAAAAGAATGTATCATTGTCTTCCAAGAAAAAGTTGTGGACTGATTTTGAAGGCTAACATTAAGAGTGTCATTCATGACAAAGTATTGGAGTGAAATATAAAGAAAAGAGAACTATCGCAAAAAAGAAAGAGATTGGCATTCCTCTGATCAGCATGAGAAATAACTTTCGGGGCATCAAACGTGATTCACTATGTCACATGAGAGAGCGAGTATATGGCTGGAAACATAAAACACTTACAATCCCCATAAAATTCAACCATGTTGGTTTAAATCGCAATAAAAGACTTGGAAGTACTATTGAAGTCTACCTATAGTCCTTTGTGAACTGGGATTGCTGAAACGCCTGTATACGGTTCACTTCTTATATATTTGGATTAATGCGTCTCTTTTTTTTCCAACCTCTTTTTCCATAAAAGAAAAATAAAATCTCTTTCAATATATACGAACTACCAATGAGTGATTCTACTGACAGCCATGTAACATGTCAGAAAAGTTGGGTGCTATATCTTTAAGTTATATTGCTTCTTAGACTTGTCTAATAGGCAATTAGTTAATTGAATTTCTTTAAGGAATGAGGAAGTCGGGACTTGAAGTACTTAATAGGTTTCTTGCCTCTTGGAGAATTTCAGCCTTTTATTTGCTTATAATATTTGTTGGTGGCTTACATGCATGTGTCTGGGTTTTTTAGAAACCACGACAACACTGCACGACTACTAGAAGCTACAAATGGTAGCTTCACAATATCACATCCATTTTTGCCTTGGGATGCGATAATCCTGACTCCACCGCACATCCCTGTGTGTAAACTGGGATGGCCTTCGTGGATTTCTGCACAAAGCTGCAGGCTTTGCATGGAGATATAAATTCACCTTTTTCGATTGTAACATGTGGATGACCCCTTCCATTATTCCTTTTTTTTTCTTTCCTTTATTTAAAGTCATTTAATATTTAACTTACTTTCACTTGTAAGACTTGATGTTTATACTTTATACTGCATTGGTAGTTGTGAGATAAAAGGATTTTATTGCTGCCGTCTTTGCTGAAATTTTTCATTGACTTTCAGGGGGAAGAATCTTCACATGGGGTTGGGGAGGTTCAAATGGAACTTTTTCTGATGATGGACATTCTTCAGGTGGACAATTGGTATGCTTCTGTTTGTTATAATTTATGACTTCATGTATTTTTAAGTGTTAATCGAGAGACGGTTATCACATTGGTCAGGATGCCATACTCTGACAAGTCGTCTGACAGGAGAACCAAAAAATTTGTTTAGAGTAGCAAGACATTTTAGAATTAATCACAATTTTTCAAATAAAAACGCCCACCCATACACTTAGAAACTTTCTTCATATTAATTTAGGAGTCAAATATGCTTTAGGAGTGTGGTCAGTTTGATTAGTGGGCCAGGTGCATTACCTAGATGAATTTGGTTAATGTCTTGCCTTTGATTTTGCAAAGTATACCATTTCCTGCGCTGCAGTACTATAAATGAAACTTATGCTTTCAACTCAGGGTCATGGAAGTGATGTGGATTGTATAAACCCTTCAAGAGTTTGCTTTGCAGAAGACGTGAAAGCATTGCAAGTTTCATGTGGTTTCAATCATACAGGTGCTATATTTGAGTATGCATAGGTTTGGCTGCTCTGGGAATTCGTAATTATTTGTAACCCATAGAAAACAATCAGAAAAAACAGTAATTCACGCGCCCCGTGTATCTTTTATAGATCACCATATTTGAAGAATGTGTAACCCCACCCATCCGAGAGGCTCCAGGAAATTGCAGCACCCCTTAATTGAGGGCGAGGCATATATTGTCCATTGTTGTATTTTATCATTCTTTTCACAAGAAAACAAAATCACACATATATAGTTGCAAATAAAACTTCCTTGATGTACAAAACTTATGAAAAGAAAACTGCTTCAAATAAGAAGTGGGATAATACTTGGGTGACATTGTCATTGGTGACATTAGCCAACCACAATGTCACACATGTACAAAGAAATAAAAAAATATTATGAAAGAGAAAGAAGAAAGACACTTGTGACATTGTGGTTGGCCAAGAAGTGTATGTGAATGATGCTAGAGTTAAGATATATTTTGCTTTTGTTATTTGTGTGGCTAAACTGAGTTATTGAATTTCTCTTAATATATGAATGAGTAGTGATATTTTGACAACCATTTTGATACAACCTTTGAAACAACTTTGTTGTTCTCTCTTCTCATTGGTCAAAAACAATAGAGAGAGAAAAATGAAGAGATAAAATAAAAACATAATGTAAATATGAGAGAAAGTTGTACCAAAATGGTTGTACAAATATCATTTCCCTATATGAATTGTGGTACATACCCATGTCCTTTGATCTGTTCCTCAAGAAAAGTTAGTGGGATACTTGAATGATCGTAGTTGGTGTCTTGGTGACGATGCAATCATATAAACCTATATCATCTAAATTGTCACCCTACAGGTTGATGCTTTTGTAGCATCATAATTGAAAAAGGTTCCTCCTCTATTGGTATATAGTGTGTATCGATATTCTCATTTTGCAATACACCAAGAATGCATTGTATCCATCAAGCATCATGCATGCAGGGATGGGAATCCTAGCGACGTTGTAGGGCAGAGATATAATTTTCAAAATTACAATGCACTTCATCTTTAGTTCTTAATGTTTTGGATAGCTACTAGCAATATGGAGGGAAGGATTAAATTTGTATGACAGTAGTCAGAAAGGACCATCACCCTGTTTTATCGTAGCAGCTTTCTATTACTAGTACTGCTTTCCATCTATTTTTAAATGAGAAAATCACATTTTGGACATTCATTGCAATGATCCTGTAATTCAGCTTTGTTTGGACCATTTAGTGTCCTCCAAGTGCGTAATAAATTAGTGATTTTAAAAATAAAGCTTGCGATGTGATTTTGTAGAGAGAAAAAAATGCAAGCAGTTGTGCTTTGAAGTTGTAACAAAGCAAAGTGTATGGTTGATTATGTAGTGATAAGAATTGATTTTTTAAAATTGATTCTCGATAAGTTGAAGGTAAAATGATTTGTGTTTGAATACATCGATATAAAAGTGACTTGAACTATACAGTTGTAAAAAAAATCAATTTTAGAGTCAAAAGCTACAATCTCAATTTTAAGTAGAATCATTTTATGAGTCAGTTTTGATCTCTATTGAAGTTGAACCAAATATACTCTAAATCATTTATGTATTCTATTGTCTGATATTTAAGTGGAAGGGTGCTAAGTCATAACACCGGGACACGACTTGCCTGTTAAGCTTTGGCTCGAGCATTAAGAGAGTTGATACGAACTTCAATCCCGTCCTGGCGTCCTCTCTATACAATCAGTACAAAAGCATATTACTATTTTCTCCATTTTTAAGAAAATAATTGTTTGTACATTTCAAATTTTAAAGTTGTTTTTAATAATTTCTTTAGTTCATGATTATGCGATCTTATAATTTTATGGCTCAATCATATTTTTTTATCTTTTTATTTTCACACGCTCATATAATCAATCCTCTTATTTTATGTATGTATTTTGAATTCTAGAATCTAAATCATTATAACATATTTTTCTATTTTACAGTTTATAATATACCGATAATTTATGTGATCCACAATGCTCATAAACTAATATAAATTGTTGTGTTGGATTCATTTTCATCCACATCACTAGACAATTTACTCCAACCCAGTTGAAATACACTTTGACCTAGTTGTAAAATACTACAACAAAGGGAAACCTAATTTGTTTAAGATCGATAATGATGTTACACCGTCTGAATTGAATAATCAACAAGATTAGCTAAATGGTCATCTCAACCATAGTCGAGAAGGATGATCGGTGTTAAGTATCATTGTCCGTCAATCGACATAAATTGACATGTTTGGTTCACCAACATGTAACTTCAATACATCGAAGATGTGATAACCATGTTCTCTATATTTGGTTAGTATAGTTTTAAGAGACTGTTGAGTTGGAGGTTATCTTGATGAGACTTGTTCATGCTATTCAGACAAGTTTGACTCTCCATGAATATTTGAAGAAATTGGGATGTGCATGGATGAATCTGATGAAGAAATTCATTTGCCTCATCCAGATTTAGTTTGTGTTTAATTTACATTTTTAGGTTATGTTGTTGTTGTAGTTGAAGTATGTTGTTGTTTGTTTAGTTGGATTATATCGTTGTTGTAGAATTTGATTTAATGAAATGAATGTTAATCAATTTTTTAAATTTTTTTTCATCTCATTGAGTTCGAATTCTATAATCCACAATCTCACATTAATCAATTTCTTAATTATTTTTTCTTCTCATTGAGTTTGAATTCTAGAATCTAAAATCCCACATGTCAAATAGTAAAATTCGAATAGAGTAATTTAAGAAGACGCATGAGATATGTAAAGGAAGAATTTCACTTAAAAAAATTATTAAGAAGACGCATGAGATATGTAAAGAAAGAATTTCACTTAAAAAAATTACTATCCATGAGGGAACTACAAATGTATGCATACACATATCTTTTTAAGTTGTATGGAAATGTTAACTTGTGCCCTCAAGACTTAAGTTAATAAATCAAATATAAAATGATTTATTGGAATGTGTGCATTACATTTAATTTTAACTTTTTAATGAATTGAATGCAAAAAAATTTAAAGAATATTTCTTCTTTTAAGTTTCTTAAATTTATTGGAATGTGTACGTTACATTTAATTTTAACTTTTTAATGAATTGAATGCACATAATTTTAAAGAATATTTCTTCTTTTAAGTTTTTTAACATGTGCCCTAATGACATAAGTTAACACTACCCTAAGTTGTATATATGAAAATGTGGACTATCAGACTATGGTACCATATCCACTGTATTCCCTAGTTTTAAAGCTGATCACAATTATTGTCTCTTTAGCATTTTTTTTTTCTTCTCAAAATAATTGTCACTTTACAATACCAATGCAACATTTATTATTTTTTCCATTATAATACCCTTATTTATTGAATTTCATCCAACTTAACTACTCCACTAACTACAATTAATAAAGGTGTTTTAGTAAATTCTACTAATTTTACCATTAAAATCAAATTAATCATTTTCTTAATAATCGTGCACAAACTTTAAACGACTAATATTGTGAGACGATGAAATATTAAGTATTAATGAATGTCTTTTTATTGACAATGGTCTGCAACTTTCATTCCCCATGTACGGTGGTACGTTAAAAAATGATGACCATAAAAAGTAGCAAATCTATGGTAAACTAACATTAAGTCGAAAATAATAGTAGCAAAAATTGAAAAAATCTTGAAAGTTGAAACTGCTGAGTAGTTAACTTTTTTATTCCTTTTTTATGAAAATGATCTTTTTTTATGAGTCGTATTACTTAGTGTCTCCATGACACTTTTTATGAAAGCAAAAAAGAAACATTTTCATAAAAAAGGAATAAAAAAGTTATTCAAAAAGGTATAAACAAGGAAAAGGGTCAATACAAAGCTAAACAAAACAAAACACATGTTTAACCAAACAAAGAGAATGGTTCCATTATCTACTTATAGAAGGTACAAGGTAACCTGGAGAACTTATTCAAAAACTACTTCTAATATGAGAACTTAATACGATATATACAAGTTATTCAACATTCAAGAGCTTCTTAGAGAAAATAGCTTCATTTTGCAATTTTTGGATGGACCGCACCACTTAATATCAAAATAGCTAAAGCAAAACACTGTCTAAATTGAGAGCCATCTCTAAAGGAAGAGAAAACCGAGAATAAAGAGAACAAGTCATCCGACATAGCCAATCTCCAACCCAACAAATTGAATATTTTAGTGAAAGTGTCATTTATTTTTGTTATTTTTTTTATTCTTTATTTTTTGAAAAATATTGATGATATGGGCCCGCATTGTACTATTGAATGCATTGCAATATGCTTTTACTCAATTTTCCATTTTCTTTCGTTTAACATTTTGTGAATTCTTTAAAGAAAATTATCAAATATGTACTAGTAAGGTAAGTTTTTTTAGAAATATGTTTTAATTATTAAAATATCTTTATTTATAAATAATGACTCAGATTTTTTTTTTGGTTACATGAGAGAAGAAAAGAAAGAAAAAAAAAAGCAAAAGAAAAAAGCAAAGAAAAACAACTATGTCCTAATAAAGGACACTCATGTAGCATCAGCTAGTAAGGCTAAGGATAAACATATGGTTGATGCATCATCACAAGAGACTCTGAATGCTTAGCACCTAGTTTTGCAAGTATATCCGCGCTAGAGTTTCTCTCTCTAAAAATATGATGAATGGAAATATCCCACTCCTTAATCAAATATATCTGAATAAGCTCCAAGAGGTTTGCATAGTAATGAAGCCTCGATACTTTCTTTGACAGTAATTGCACTACATGAAGGGAGTCAGAAAAACAAACTAGTTTCTTATAACCAGCTTCCCAACAAAGCTTAATCCCAATCATAAGGGCATGAATTTTTGCATGCAGAATATTGGATAACCCCACACTACCATAGAAGGCAAATTGAAATTTTCCCTGGGTTAGTTAAAACAGATAGTTAAGTTTATTGAGAAACAATATTAAATATATTCTTGAGTCAACAAAATGTGAAATATATTATTAAAAAGGTAGTTGATATTTTATTATAATTTTTAAATGAAAATTAATTTAATATACACAAGTCAATCCAATAAATAGAATTACTTAACTTAATCATTTAAATGAAAAATAACTTTTACCCACCGGTTCAAATTCCGGTTTACCCCTCTCTAATTATTATTTTTAGGATTCAAACTTTAAAGTTCATAAATTCTTTGCTTTTAGACCTTGAGGCATATCACTGTACAAAATAGTTGATGTCGCGAAGGATAACCAGAATTCGGTCTAATAATAGAGAGAGAAAAAAAGCTTTAATCTTATAATTTGATGTCAAGAATGTGCAAAACAGAATAATCTTAAATCATTAGTTACATTGTCAAAAATGTGTTAATTTTACATAATTATTTTATATTTAAGGCTTAAATGTACTTTTGTCGAATGTCATTTGGGGGAATTTTGGTTTACCCACTGTAGTATTTTTTATGATTCCATCATTGTAATTTAAAGATTTTTCTCTTTTAGATTTTCGTGACATCAGATTACAAGATTGAAGGTATTTTCTTCCCTACCATTTTGACAAATTCTCTTTACCCCCGCCACATCATCTTGTACAATTATATTTTTCGAAGGTCTAAAAGTAAAAAATCTTTAAATTACATGATTTGAATTTCAAAAATAATAATTACATAGGGATAAATCGAAATTTGAACAACTGGGTAAAAGTTATTTTTCATTTAACGGATAAAGTTAAGTAATTCTTTTCATTGGATTGACTTGTTTGTATTGAATTTTTTTCATTTAAAATAATAATAAAATACCAACTACCCTTTTTAGTAATATATTTAGTATATATGTTTTTGACTCAATAATATATTTAAATTTTCTCTTAATAACTTTAACTATTTTAGCCATCATTTATAAATAATGATATCTTAGTAAATAAAACATATTTCCAGAAAATAAAAATTACTATACTTGTAAAATTTAAAAATTAAAACACTAGTTTTAATAATCATATAAAGTTTTCTAGAAGAGTCTTATACCATAAATTATTTTAATATTCATGACATTTTCTAGAAGAGTCTTACCATAAGTTATTGAGGGAGTACAATAAAATTACAAAAAGTTAATTTTTCTTAACGGAAGAAATATTGGCAACACTCTCTTTTCAGTTTATTCTTTTTTATTGAATGAAATTCAGGCTGATCTCATCATTTTATATAGAACTCAATTATAAAGGGTGAGATTTATATTTGATTTAATAAAAGAGTGAATGTTAAAAATACGTATTAAAAATAGAATATTGCTAGCGGTTTTATTTGAACATAATAGTCCTTAGTTGGTGATAGGTAGTGATGGAGAGGCCTCTCTTCTAAATATCAGTTATATTGATTGTTGTGTTGGATTGGATAAGTACAAATAATATTACATTGTTTTTTTTTTGATTGATATTTATCTTTGACTTAAGGACAACAATGGTAATTAAAAAGGGATACTAAATTTTGTAAAGGTAAATAGTAATTTTAGAGACAGACTGGAACATGTAAACGCGGTGAATAAAAAAAAAGAAGATCAGTGAGAGTCAGTGCTATGCAGTTGTGCCTATATATATGAGACTATAGTTAGGGTTTTGTCAGAGTGAAATAAGAGAGGGAAAGCGGAGAATAACATTCAGATGAAGGGTGTGGGTTGGTGATCTATATTGTGAGTTGTTGAGGGGAATGTTGCCTGGCTCAAGGCTTTTCATAGTTTGATCTATCTATTATGATTAAGACTTCGGGCCAGGCTTCATCCCCCTCAAATTAAACCTCTTTTCATTTGGTCACACGTGATGTGATCATAATTAAGCTAGCCAAATATGCAAAGGTTAGGCTGAGAGGAACGCTGTCTGGCTCGAGGAATGCTTAGATCTGTTCTGATATGATCGATATGTTTATATCTAATTGATTCTCGGACCAGGCTTCATTCCTCCCATCCAACATTTGCTACTTATTCATTCCCCACTACTCAATATTAATTTCTTCATCCTCTTGTGATACTTACATTTGCTTTTGAGTTATATGTATTACATATGCTAATTTATATTTCCGTGTGAGCTCTTTAATTAATTTTCAGTTTAATACATGTTCAAATCTAGATCCAAGGTTAGTGAATTTTCCAGATGTAACAAAAAAAAAAACATCAATGTTACTTCAATGCTTATTAATCACATATATATTGCCATTTCTTTCAATGCACCAAAATAATTACCCTAGGTTCCTAATGAGTTTGAATGATTGAAATTGTTTTTTTTTTTGGAAAGAGAATGATTGAAATTGTTGAAACTCAGTTTTTTTTTATGAGAATATTGTCTTGTTATATACAATACACTAACATGTTTCATGTTTTTGTGTTACAGAATATTGTCTGATCATTATTACATGATGAAAATTTGTATTGATCGAGTACTAGTCATGAACATGTGGATCGATGGAGGAATCAACATCTCTTTTCCCCCAATCTCATCTCACAGAGGGAGGAGAAGATACAAAGGCATGCCGCAACGCCATCAACCCTATCTTTTTGTAGTTTTCTGTAATAATAATACTTAATTATTTAATATTAGTTTAATTAAGAAGAAGTACTTTTATTTTTTTGTTGAGACTTGAGAGATTAACAAGGAGTACTATGAATATGTATTAGTATTTTTGTTTGAAAGAATTATTATTATTATACTAAAGACAAAGAGAAAGGAAGGTTCATATATACATGTTCAAACAAAGCCCTCGTGTTGATTTTTCGTGTATACATAAGAAATAAGGTGAAAGCATGTACAGTGAAAACCTATAAGATGTGAAATTCTTTCGTTCTTTGTCTGCAGGATGAAAATTTGTCCTTTCACACCCGTTTTTGTTTTTATTTTTGAATTAACCGTTTTTAGCTTGGAAGTGAAATATTTTATAGGGAAATGTAACCACCCTCAATTCACTCGGATAATAAGACCACATCATTTTCAGCAATCTGTCTGCCGAAATAAAAATGGAAAATGCCAACAAGTACTCTCAAGACATTGTTTAAGAATCCAAAAGTAAGTAAATTTCATATTCGAAATTGTAAAGTTATAATTTTTATATGTGTTTGACTTATATTTTTAAGACAAAATTTCTTTTGTGCGTTTCTTAAACAATGCCCTTGAATACTTGTTAGCAAGACCCAATAAAAATACATGATGAATTAACAATTACTACCAAGTAAATCTAGCAATACAATCAACTTAAGAGCTAATTTTTCAGTGTCCTTCTTTTGGGAGACTATGGAGTCTGTTTCTTTATAATTTTGTAGTTTCTTTTGAGTCTTTTCCTCCTCTATTTCACAAGAAAAATTAGTCTTGTTTTTTGTTACAAGATACTTGTGTCACACACACACACACACTCTATGTAGGAAATAAACTACACTTTGACAATATTACATTGTTCAATACATTTTTTATCTAATAAATTATATACTTTAAAAAGTTGACCATTTATATTATATTTATCATCTCTCAAAATTTTTATATCCATTTGAAATCATTTTATGTTATATATATATATGGGGGATTTGAAGGAGATGAATGAAATAGATAAATTTAATGAAAATTAACGGTAGAAGCTAGCTATGGAATATGGATTCTCTATGTATGCATGCATGTGTCACTCTATCTTGAGAATAGATATGATTTTTCAATGTCTCCATATATGATGTGAAGAAGCTATCCAACCAGATATATGTGTATACTCAAGTTGATGCAAATTAAACATGGAAAAAAGACCCCTAAAAAATATGGAAAAGAGCGAAAGAGAAAATAAACACAAGTACCACCTTCTTCTCTCTTCTATTATAGTTACCAGTACGTGTGTGTGTCTGAGATATGTGTGTTTTAGTGCAACGTATTTATGTAGCTTATAAAGTTGTTGAAAATTCAGAAACAATCTTTAGAAAGAAAAAGCTTGGATCAACTTCTTTTCAAGCATTTGAAAATGAAAAAAGAGAGGGTGAAAGAGAAAACAGAAAAGAGATCGAGAAAGAGAGTAGTAATATTAAATCACGACAATTTGACAAATCTTGGAAAATGAAATGAAAATGATGGAGAGAAAGAAATGAGGGAAAGGAAATGGAGGGTTTTGGAGGGATGAGATTAGAGGAAAAATACAAAAATCTTTAAGTTTTTTGAGAGAATAATTTTGTAGAAAATGATAAATTAATACTTATGATTAAAGTATTTTAAACTTTGAAAATATTGTAACAATATAATTTAGATTTGAAAAATTTACCGGAACCCCCCAAAACCCTCTAAACTCTTCCTAGCCTCAATACAATTTTTTAGTTTTTTTAAATTAAGAGAATTTTGTATTACAATGAAAACTAAACCCTCCAATATACTCTACTCTCATAGCTCTCCATTTTTTCCAATTTTTTTTTTTTTTTTACAAACCCTCCTCTTGATAGTCCCAAAAAGAGTATTATGGAAACAACATATACTTTATGGTTTGCAGTATCATTTCATCATCAATTAATTATTATTACTTCAACTATTTCTTTCTCCGCTTTCTTCTGTTTCCTAGAGCAAAGAAATTTTCATCCCTATTGTATACTTAACTATTTTTTACTCGTTACATTGAGGAGTTATGCAGTTTATACCCGTAATAGAAGAGGAGCTACTCTTACTTGAACACAAATATAAATGAAATATGTTTGGACACACTTACATAAATAGAGCAAAATAAATGAGAAAGAATTTAGTTAAAATTATTTTTTCTTTTAATTTTTTTGATTCATCTCTGTGTCTAACCATTTTTTATTTGTGTTTGTGACTATGTAATCATTTCTCATAGAAGAGTGTCTAATCAACCTTATGTCATAGATTTCACTTTACGAGTATCATTTTAGTATCATTAATTAATATTAATATTTGAGTATTTAAAGCCAACGATATTAAGATTATACAATCTAACCAAACTGCAAAAATATATTACGTCTTTTTTGTGGCCGAGTCAATAAAGGTCACGATAAATGACAAAATTGTCGTCCAAGAGTTTTTAAGGCTCCTGCATTCGGAAAGCTAAATTCAAATCCATGGATTCTAGTTTAGCCGAAAGTGATTCAAGTCATTTCATTTAAATCAATGTGTGAGTGGCTCATTTGGTTAAGTAAATATTGAGTTTTAAGGAAAGAACCATGATTCGAAATCACCCAACCTTGTTAAATTTTTTGTTACTCTCATTTAGAATCAATGTCACAAGTCTACTAACACTGTTAGAACTGATAATGGTAATGAGTTTCTTCAAAAATACTTGTATAAAACTAATAACATAATTCACTAGAATTCATGTGTAAAACACCTCAAGAAAAGAGAATTGTTGAGAGAAAACACCAACGCCTTTTTGAGTGTGGGCTAGAGTCTTGCTTTATTCCAATTTATTTTTGAAGTATTTATGCTAGAATCATGCTGTTCATTTAAATAGGTTTTCTTTCTTGGTTAAAAAAAATAGGTTTTTTTTTTTGAATGAAAGGTTTTCTACTAAATTTCTGAATTTTAGTACACCTTATATGTTCAATACTGATTCTTATTTGCAAATTTTGCGAGTTTTCGGTTTGATTAAGTTTTGCTTCTACTTTATTTACTCGTAGAAAAAAAAAAGGTGATTCTCGTTCTACAAAATCTATTTATCTCAGTCAACAAACTGGGATTAAGGGTTACATTCTTTTTTACTTCAAATCAAGAGAAATTTTCATTTCAAGAAAGACAAAATTTTTAGCATATTTTTCCTTTTGCAACTCTTAACAAATTCGATGCTATTGTTCCTAATGTTAACCCAACAAGTATGACTCTTATTTGATTTAACACATTCAAGTGAGTCATTAAACCATCCTAAGCATCATAACCATCCTGAACCAAGCAACATCATCACTATCCCTACTCATAAGAAAGCTATAAGATAAGATGCAAATTATTGATTTTCAAACTTAAATACAAGGTAGATGGTTCAATTAATAGTTAAGGCACTTTTAGTTGTAAAAGGTTTTACTCTAACTGTTGGTCTTAATTATTTTGAAACCTTCAACCCTATTTTAAAAATGACTACCATTCATATTCTTTTATCTTTACATCCTCGTCTAATTAACATCTTTACCGTGTCAATATATGAAACTTTTTCCTAGTCTTACTTCACCATGTAAGAATATTTTTTTGTAAATTAAATAGGTCTATCTATTGATCTTAAACAAGTAGACAGTCTAACTCCAAGCTAACAAATACTATTTTGAATGTAGTAGTGTTTTACGTTTAATATTAGGCCAAATACTTCTAATTGTCATTTAAGTTTAGCTATTTCAAACAAATTTGCCTTTTAATTTTATTTTGCAACAAATTAGTCTCTTAATTTGTTTTTTGTAACAAATAAAATTTGATTCTTTTGGTAGAATTTGATCCTTCATTGTGGATTGGCATGGGTTTATTAAGGTCATTCTGCGCATATTATCACATCATTTCAAGCACTTCGTCCGTTTTGGTGCTTTTTCTCAAAGATATATTGTTTGACATTGAATACTATTTGTCTATCTTTTGTTTGAGTTATCAGGATGGAAAGGAACAAGTGTCTTTTTCAACACAAGGAGGAAAAATTATCAACATTATGTGACAAAATAATGTACCAGTCTTACAGGTGGTTGGAGGCGAACTATGTGACTTTCTCTTTTGACTATCATTATTGGTGGTTTAACGATCTCTTTAGTGTTTGTGTACAATTTCTTAGCTTGTTTCATTTTATCTCGCTTTGGTTGTTTCCAGTTATATTTGTATCCGTATAATCTCTTTTTAAGTTTGTTTCTGGTACATCTTGTGCCTGAAGTACTTATTCGGCTTTTTAATATATTCAAATTTGGCTTCTTCAAAACTAAAAAAGATCTTAAAATATTTACTATGTTACTATTTTTTTCATCAAACTCAGTTAAAAATGTTAATTTTACAATTTAACATTGATATGACAAGTACAAAAAGTGTTTATGATTACTTACACACATTTTCTCCTTTTTGTTTCCAACTTCAAACCTAGTTTTATTGAGAAATGTTTATAAATGAAGCAAGGGTCTTGTTATCTTGTGCCCTTGTGGCACAAGTTAAGGAATCCAAAATAGAAGTTTTTCATAGAAACGAACAAAACATTGACTTTAAAAAGTTGAATAAAGTTGAATGCACAACTTTTAAACAATTATTTCTATTTTAAATTCCTTAACATATGCCCAACATATGTTAGCATTTGCCATGAAGTAATCGAATGATTTTGTTTCAAACCAAATCTGAATGACTATGAATCTTACTTTGAGAAAAATGAATATGGATCAATCAACTTAATATTAAATGTTTGTATAAACATTTTTTAAACGAGTTTGATGAAAAGATGATAATGGTGAAACATAGGACGTAAAAGACCAATTTGTTACCAACGTTTAACTTAGTTAGGTATTTGACTTTGTTTCCGTCAAATAGTCAAATGGTTGCATGAGAATAAATAGAGTTTTCGGAGTTCGAACTTCAACCCCTATATCAAATAGTTTAATGATTTTGTGGGACCAGTGTGAGTTTTAACCGGTATAAAAAAGTGTTTGTATTAAAAACTCTTTGTCGATGTTGTTACCAACCGAAAAAAGATTATACTCATTCATAAAAAATAAAAAACGTACAAGTTCAAAACGATGCGTTTAAAACTGGCATAAGGCAGAAGCATAGACGACAGTGTACAGAGTCTGCGAAGCATCGTCTTCCTGAATTCAATTCCATTCCACAGGGTTTTCAGAGTTCAATTCTTCAGTGACAACAACGCGTCTTAGATTAGATCTACCCATTCTTATTTCAATTTATTAACTAAATTCTACTCAAGATCGCAATTCCGTTCGGTAATTTACGAAATCAAACAATTTTATCGTTCGGTAATTTTATCATTTTTTTTTCCTCATTTCTATACGCATTTCTGTTTCACAGGTACAGTTGGCAAGGTCTTTGAAAAATGGCTACCACCGCCTGTTTCATCATTGTTAGCAGAAATGATATTCCCATTTATGAAGCTGAAGTTGGAGTAGCTGCTAAAGTATGCATCATCCTTTTTTTGTTTTTTGTTTTTTGTTTTTTTTAATGTTAAGTTATAGCTCAATCTTTTATTGGTTTATGAATTATTTCTTTTATTGGATTCATCCCTCATCGATCAATTTAATTTATGGGATGTTAGAGGCCAATTATTGTCTGAAAATGTTATGGGGAATTTGATTTTACATTATAATTTGTTCACTTGATTCATTATAAATGTTATATCTAGAAATGACAATATTTAAAAACGTTGGAGTAGCACCTATTGTAGAAAAGATGGTGGAAACTCGGCTTAGGTGGTTTGCACATGTAGAGAGAAGACTTGTGGATTATGTAGTAAAGAGGGTAGCTCAGATGGAGGTTAGTTGAACTTAAATCATTACAGACAGGTGAAGACCTAGAAAAACTATAAGATAAACTATTAAGAATGATCTAGAGTTTGATGAGTTGGATAGGGATATGATATAGAACATTATGACGTGGCTTGATCCATGTAGCTGATCCCACTCAGTGGGATAAGGCTTGGTTGTTGTTATTGTTGTATTCATTCATGTAAATGCTTATATTTTTCTTGCATAACCTTACTTTTGCATGGCATAAAAAACAAGGGATCTTGTTTTCTTCACCAATTTAAAATTATTTTGCAATCTAATGTCACTGTATGACAGAGGGAGGATGCTGCTCAGCTGCATCAGTTCATCCTGCACGCAGCTCTTGATGTTGTACAGGACCTTGCATGGACTACTAGTGCTATGTGAGTTACATATTGTTGATATGTAATTCAAGTTCAATTATAAAACTTTGGTTTCATGATTATCTCTTTTTGCCTCTTGTTTTTGTTTCCACAGCATTTTAATCCTTAGCATTCTCTTTGCAGGTACTTGAAATCAGTGGATCGGTTTAATGAACTCGTGGTGTCCGTGTATGTCACAGCTGGTCATATCCTTTATCATAGAGAATTATTTTATATCTTAGATAAAAGTTATATTGATTTTCCATATTTTAGGATTATTTTTGTTTTTCTTATAATAAATAAAGTTCTGAAAACCCAACTATAAGAACCATTTAATTTAATTTGCTTCTTTAATGGGACGATCATGCCACTGTGTTCCCCTACCCTCTACTCCCCTGCCCTTCATAGGAAGTGGAACAAAATAAAAAAGCCAAGAGTGGTCAATGATCAAATCAAACCTTACATCCACATACATCTTTATGCATTTTGTTATTTTGTGATAATTTCCTTGACCTGTGGTATACATACCCGATTTATGTTGCTTCATGATTCTCGTAATGATGATGGCATTAAGAGCTTCTTCCAAGAGGTGCATGAGCTTTACATAAAGGTAATCTTGCCTTTAGTGCTATAATGTGGTTAATATGCTGCCTTTCTTTAATTATTTGTTAACTTCCATTCTATCTGTTAGGATATAGAATAATAGCTGATTAGAATAGTTAATGTAGTTAAGGGTTGTAAAGTTAGTTAGTTAGTTACTTACTATTAGTTGGTTATTTGGATTAGTTAGAAAGTATAAATGAGAGACCACGGGTAGATATCATCTTTTGAATATTGTTCAGTTTGTGAATACAATAGCATAAATGAATTGATAGAGTTCATGATTCATGATAAAGTCCATGCTTACCAATTCTTGAAGTATGCTTTGATAGCTAGACAAAATGACAAATACAACCATAGCTGCTGTAATATTATTTTCTGGTTTCATCAATGTTAAATGAACCATTTTGTACATGTTCCCTCCTTATTAGTAATTAGCATTTACATGTTTCACATAGCAGGCATATGCCTATTTGCCCAGCATATATCTGGTACATATTTTGAGTAAAATGACAAAGTTGTGTTTTCAATTTTTTTATAAAAGTTTGCTGAATTTCATTTTAAGTGTGTTATGATGTTGACTTGGCCATTTTAGATATATACACCCCTTCTTACTATCAATATTTCACCGTAGGAGACATGATTAGTTGCCTAGTATATGACTACCCCCCTTCTTACTATCAATATTACACCGTAGGAGACATGATTAGTTGCCTTGTATATGACTAGTATATCATTTTGAACTAGAAAATCGAAAACCACATTTTAATTTTTTAACAAGTTCCCAGAATTCCATTCTGTTTTGCATTATAGGATTTGTATTAACTTTATTTGTATGTTTGGAAAATTGCAGACTCTTCTTAATCCTCTATACTTGCCTGGCTCCCGAATCACATCGTCACATTTTGATACAAAAGTACGTGCCCTTGCACGAAAGTATTTGTAGAACCTACCAGTCTGCTCTTGATGATCTGTGGTTGACAAGTTGCTTGTTCACAAAGCATTGAGGCCCTTACTTCTCCTACCTTAGTTCTTGATTAGCTTTGAAAAGCTTTTTTATTTTACGGCAATGGTAGATTTCCTGTTGCCTATAGAATTGTGTACTCCAGTCATTAGCAGAAGGCCGTGTTTGGAAGGTCGTACGTTGACAAAAGTTGTTACATTGCTAGTGTTACAATTTGCGATGCTTACTGATCTTGTTGTTGATGATCAACTATTTGATTTTAAGTGGCAAAGAAAAATATTGTTGCCCCCTTTGTGCTTCAAGTTTGACAGTAAACTATCTCTTTATTCATTTTGAAAGATTACTCTGTCGCTTTTGTTTTCTAAACACCTTTTTCAGCACGTTTCTTTTTATAAGTTGTTTTCCTTGTATTTTGTGAAAGACAGATGTTAATGTAAAAAATTAGTTTAATTAAAAATTAAAGACTCCTATAGTGACATAATTTCTGCAGTACCACATATTATAGTTTTTTTTTTTTACAAACACAATAAGGACATTTTACCATGTTATATACTCCCTCCGGTCTCAAATGTAAGCAATTTTTCACTTTTTAAATTCACTCAATAAATGATGTATGTGGTCCATGATGTAGACTACATACATTATTTATTGAGTGAACCTAAAAAGTGAAAAGTTGCTTACATTTGAGACCGGAGGGAGTATATACGTATATGTGTGCGCGCGCATGTTTGTTTGAATTTAAAAATGATAACTTAAAAATTAAAACTATAAGAATTTCATTAAGAGCCTCCTATACCGGTGTCGCATATGTTTTGTAAAAATTGTAATTTGAAGGACTCACATACATGGTGACATCATTCCTGGAGTATTACTTTATAGCTTAAATTATTCTCTTGGTGATCGTCTCGAACTGTGTACCTCAAATTGAAGTGTGACCTTGCAACCATCGGCTTCACATGCCACCGTCGGCTTCACAGGAAACTTGGCAGATTAAATTATTCCACCAACACAATAAAGACATTTTACCGGGTAAAGATCTTCTCCATTTAATATATTAAATGGAGTATGCAATTTGGAGAGAGATAGACACATAAAATAGATAGTGGGTCCTCCAATTAAGTGAGTTCCACCATCTTTTATTACTTTTTAGTTTTTCGAAAAAATTTTATGTCTATATCTCTCCAAATGGATGAGAGGATCTTAACTCCATTTTACCATGTTTTTAATTTAACAAATAGATTGCCAGTCAGCGCTTTAACCCTTCCCAATATTACCTTTCAATAAATCATTATAGGTTAATATCATCCCTCTGTTATGTTAGGATTTTAAATTTCTAAATGTTAGGTCCAAAGCAATCTAAATCAAAATGGAAATCAACACAATCCAATAATATTGGATATTTTTTTTGGGACAAATATTGGATAAATTTTAATCTCTTTATGTGAAATATTTCAGATTCTTTTCTCAAACCACAAAATCAATTCATGTTATTTTTTTTATTAATATGAGATATTGTATTAATCTATTATTTGTTGTAAATTTGATCAAATAAAAACCAATCCAATCTAGTCGGATTTTTTTTGAAAGGAATCGTCCATATTGGTCTGTATGTGATGTATGTGATTTTAATCTTTAAATTAAATTAAACTTCTTTTTTACTTTAAAACCGATCTTAAACCGTGTACTCCAAACCAATATAATGATCTCAAATTACTTTAGACCTAGCATTATGTCGGCACTTCCGATATGGATTGACCATAAAAGGAATGGTTAAAGAAGTATACAAGGAAAGAGATGACACGATACGAACCCCATTAACATAAGTATCCATATTTTTGTAAGAGAGGCACATAAGATTACTAAATAAATGAATTTTACTAAATAAATGATTTTTTAATGACAAATATTAAATAAATAAATTTGAATGGCTATAAAAAAGTTTTGATACAAATAAAAATTTCAAAAAACGTAACAGAAAAATGTTTGATATTTAGATCAAAATCCCTCTGTTTCAGTTTTTTTAGGTGTTTAAATTTATAACATTGACTATACTCATGAGCTTAACTCCTTTGGTAAGGGATAGTGCACAATATGTGTAGGGGCTGGGGTTCGAACCCCAGACACCCCACTTATTCATCTTTAAGGAGAATTTACAAGTCACTAGGCTGCTTGACCAAAAAATAATAATTTATAACATTGACTAAAAATATTTACGATAACATTAACCAATGTTCGATATTTTTTAGATCAAAATCACATTAAAACACCTGAACTTAATTTTCATTCAAAAATTAAACAAACCACAAACACGTTCACAGTGTTAACAATCCCTCAGCAACCCACAATATGAACTAAACAATCAGATAGTCGATGATCTAGCCAAAATAATATATTAAGCTGAATAATCTTTCAAAAATATTTTTTTACATGTTCTCAATTTTCACCTAATACGAAATTTTTTTTATCAAAATTAAAACTGATTACAGAACATCACCGTGTACCACAGCCGGAAAAGTTGCAGATATCCCAATATGAACTGAACAATATGAAATTCAATAAATATAAATAGAAGAATACTGTGCCATTTTATAATTTTATGCCACGACTTTATCTCAACATATACTCATTTGTAGAGAGAAGAGGTTACTCGGTAAACTTACATCAGACTGAAAAAAATGGCTAGTAGAAGAGCTTCACATCATTTGCCTATTCAGTTTGAGCAAATATTTGATTTACGACAGAACTCATAATTATGCAGTGATGACTGCATGTTCTGTTTCCAAACTGGCAAACATATCACTGATTGGCGCGCTTTAAGTAGACCAATATACTGATGCTTGTTAGAACAACAGCACCTGCAAAAATTCCAGAGCGGAGAGACACTATACTGGTTTTCTGCTTAGTGGCTATATCAGTGTTTGGTTTTAGTTTGGTAGAATCAGCAAACTCCAAATTCAACTTTAGAGCCTGAAATACAAAGATGCTTGCTACAATCAGTTTGATGCATCATAGACAAACCCACGGAAGCCAAAATAATCAAATGAAAAGACTAGTAAAACAGACATCTTTACCTTCAGTCCTGCAGATCTAGCATAGCTGACAGCAGCAGCAAGATCGTTATTAGTAGCAATAATAATTTTATCACCCTCATCATCTTCATACTAGAATGGAAGAAAAACCGGTATCATATTATATTAAATACATATAGCAAAACCAAAATGCAGACAAAACTGAATTAGAATAAAACACACCAGCAGCCTAGGGCGTTCTCCATCATAAACAGGACCAATTCTTTGCATAACAGTTGATACAAGCTCGTCTTGATTTTCAGAACCTACAAAAATTGCAGAGGAAAATTAAGTTCCTATAAGTATAAAACATGGTATGGAAAAGGGAAAAATTACGAGGCCTAGGATTTATATGCAAGATGTCAGTAGCAATAGAAACTATTTAGATAGTTATAGCAAATCTTTCCCCAAAATGTCTACTCACCAGAGGTAAAGCGATGCACTTGGCCATTGAGATCCTCAAATTTAAAAGTAAATGAATTTCCAAAACCTGCAGATTGATATGTGGACTTTGTGGTATCTGCCCCATCCAAAGTCAGTTGTCCAGAGACTTCACTGCAACGAAACAAATATAACTATTTGCAGAACAAAACAAAACACAAACAATTCCACCGAAAAAATTATATAAACAACATAGGTATTATCGAAGTACCTGTTAGTGTCGTAATCTTCAGGAGGCTCAAGAGCAAAAGCTGAGTCCCAAAACTTTTGCATAATTGTGCTTGCCACATCATTAACATTTCCGGAAGAGCTACTTTCGACCTACAGAGTACATAGGACCAAAGGTTAATACAAAAAGGAAAATGCTAACTAGTGCCCCTAAGGCATTAGTTAAGGAAACAAGTATAGTAAGAATTTCTTGGAACTTGTGTCAAATACTTAAAACTGTAGAAAATGTTGTTTACAATGCAAAACTTACCTTTTTAGTTTCCTTACTTAGTGCCCCAGGGGCACTAGTTAGCATGACCCATACAAAAATGCATTTAGTTTTTATCATACAAGATCTTACTTCATTGTTATATAAGGTGAGAAGACGCCCCATAATTATAAAGGGCTAATTATAAAGTAGGAATGGGAATGAAGTGATTGGTGGTTCGGCAGACCTACAAGACTAACAAAATAAAGACATTTGGGAAAATGGCCAAATTATTACCAATACGTCAATCGTTCAAATATAGTAGGAAACTATCAATAGACCAATAATCACAAGTCTAAAAGGAAGAAATAGTTTACAACAGCTTGATTCCTATGACATAATTATAGCAAAACATTTGAATAATGGTTGAAGAATATGCATATGCCATTGATGAAACTAAAGAAATAAGAGCTGACTTAAAATGTCAGTAGCCCTCTTTTTCCATGTCTAGTTATCACCTAAAAACAGACATACATCATAACCAGAATCCTGAATATATCCTTCAGCATATGCAATAAATTCTGAATAGACTTTATAAATACATCGCAAACATGAATTTACCAGAGAAATTGCAGCATGAGTTATCTGCAAAACATCCACACAAGCAACAACATTTCCATCTGCGAAACAAATAATATTCAGCACAAAAATCTAAGAAATTATAGAAGCGCTTTTTCAAAAAAAAAAGAAATTATAGAAGCGGTTGAGTAGGCATAGTTTACCTTTGTCCACCACAGGAAGATGTAGGAACTTCCCATCATGCATCATATGCAGAGCATCAATAATTGTTGTCTCTAATGTTGCACATTGTGGGTTTGGAGTCATTACCTAATAAAGAAGAAAATCAAATCAATTCTAAATACTTAGCAATGGCATCTCAGAAGAACAAACAACTTTCCAGTAATGTTACTTCAGAAAACAAAACCACAACAACCTTTTCCACTAGGGTCGACTCTGGTGAAAGATTTGGAGCCATAACACGCATAAGAATGTCTTTCGAACTGCATAGCAGATCCACAGAACAATATATAAGGCAAAGGAAAATATTGTCCAAAGTGCATTTCATATGTATCAATCAAGGAGATTTCTGATCTAAAAAACATGAAGTCGTATATATGTCATTCCGTAACAGAAAGAGAAAAAAGCCTCAGAAAGGGATTTTACGTCAATATCCCCTGAATCTTGCTTTCTGTTACAATCACAGATGAACTGACACGCAACTCTTGCATTCTTTTTGCAGCTACATGGACAGGATCTGATGCTGATGTAATAGCAACCCTGGAAATACATAAAGCTACATAATTTTAAAACACTGTTATAAACAGAATCCTTAGGCAATGCATAAATACACAAGAAAATATGATGTAAAAATTACTTTGTATTTTCACCGAGTATAGTTGACAAGGAAGGCTTGAACATGCGCTCCCTCAATGTATCAATGAAAGCATTTGGAGCTGACAAAAGTAGTGACAGTTAAAAAAAATATTCAGCATCATTACAATATGAAGGGAAAATATGGCAATTTTCAATACTTTCAAAAATTTCTATGAGAAGCCACAAGTTTTTGGCTGCAAAACTTTAAAGTTTTAATGCACTTGACTTGACAGTATCCAGTCCTTTACCTTCTTTTCTAAAACTTAGCAGAGAAAGTCTTACAAATTAACCTCAAAATTATGTCACTGAAATATAGATATGCAAAGAAAAAACACCAGCACTTAGACCATCAAATTTTTTAAATTTTTTAAATTACAGCAGAGCAATTTCTGCAAAAATTCATTATATTTTTTGTTTAGTAATATTAACAATTAAGTACCCAGGTTATTGACCGCTCATGCATGATTCACATTTAACACTCTTTCAACAGTAACTTAAGAGTCATAAATGAGAATGATTTGAGGGGTGAAAGGGAATAATATGATCTCATTAAAATAAAAATGAAACAGTGAGCCAAAGCACTCATTTGGTAATTCTCCAAAATTATATTTTACTGTCAGTTCCTTTGTGCATTATTTCCTTTCATAAAGATAAAAAAAAATGCTTTAAATTTTGTTTGTAAAATCAGTGAAGTCATCTCATGAATTAGCCAGAAATATAGATCCCAATAATAAATAACAACCGAAATTTTTTCCCACTTGGTGGGATCGACTACAAAGATCAAATAACACCAATATGTCCTATCCTAATATCATTAATCATGTTTAATGCAAGTTAAAACTGTACCTTTCTCTAAATGATTTGGCTTATTGTTTTCCTTGATTTCCCTCTACAAATAAGTGATAACTACTATACCATCTACGACCCTTACTAGAGCTTCAAATGGTCATCTCTAACAAGCCCTGATCATCTGAGATAGGGCTCTACAATGATTTCACAGTAGGTGCTACTCCAACTTTCTCTTTAATGTTTTCATTTATAATCCTGTAGTGTACTTATGTGTCCACTCATCCACTTCAATGCGTTTATCTCTAGTTCTCTACAATAATGAGCTTAATTTCTTGTTGACTCTTTATCACCTAACCCAACATTCGGTCTCATACAACATTCCAAATCTTAAAAGAATGAAATAAAATTTTCCTTAGTGATAAATGGCAGTTTTTCAGTTGCAAATTACACCCAAAGATGAAGTATTATTTTGCTTCATCCACCTTTATACCGTTTGCATTTACCTTTATTTTCTCATTATTTTGTATGATGATGGATCCAAGATAATTAAACCATAAAACTTATTGATACAACTAATAAATTCAACCGTGGCTGTTATAAGCATATACAGTCGTACCACATGCAAGTAGAAGCAATTCATAAGTTCATGTACAGGCAGTACCAAATTTGTATTGTATGCATAGAGGTAACTGTTAAGCAATCTATATTACTACCTCGCTGATTTTCCACCCCCTCAACTGCAGCAGCAGCAATGGCACTCCCTTGCTGAGAAGCCTTCTCCACCCTAGCTATGGCATCATAAAGACATTTGGTGATATCCAATATGGCAATGACTTCACCGTTTTCCACAACTGGGAGGTGCCTGAATTTACCTATCATCAGTTAAGGAAAAAAAAATCTAGTCATATCTCTCATTCAATGAATTAATTTCCAGACTATGACTCCATTAAGCAATATGTAAACATAAAGAGAATCTAATAAAATCATTTATTCAATTCAAGCATCATCAACTGGTTAAAGAAGCAGAAAAGGTAAAGAGAAAATAAAACACAGGCAGAAGCAAAGTTAAGATAGGACCCTACAACAGACAAGAAATAACCATGGCCCTGCTTGCTGGAAATAAATTCCAAAAAAATTGTGCCAGCAAACACTAGATTAGGTGACAGATAAAGGTTTTGTTGCCAAACAGTAACCACACATCTATTTCTTTCAGTTCTGAGCTGGAGAAGCGTGACAAATAACATGAAACTAAGGAGAAATCAAATCTTAAAAATTAAGTAACGAATTTAGCACAAGAAAATTTGAGGAATCGAAGGGTGAAAGGAAGAAAACAGAAGAATTGGTTGCTTTTGAAATTCATGTAGGTAAATAGTGTGAGCTGTAAACTTGTAGATAGTTATTAGTTCAAGGCGACAAAGTTGTCTCCCAACTCTAAGGCCCGAAATTATTCGTTTGAGCTAAATAATATCCATTCCAAGATCTAAACTGTGAAGAAAAGATAAACACGCTAAAATCTTGGTCATCTAAAATATCAAACAACTCATCCCCATGACAAAAAAAAAATCAGTGTAACGAATTGTCAGTCAAGTCAGAACCCTTTTTCATGCAGGATTCAAGTTATGAGGTTGAATAGTAACAAAAATATAGATGCAAACAAGTGTTGAAAACTGCATATAGTATGATTGATTAAGAAATAAGATGAAAGAAAGAAAACATTAATAACAAGTAAGTAAGTAAGTAACTAACCCTGAATCATCTTCTGAAGAGCATCAATGGCGAGTGTATCAGATGTAACAAAGATAGGATTGCGTGTCATAACTTTGGAGACATGTGTCTCATCCGGTGACAATCCCTCAGCCACAACTCTAGTAGCAACATCCTGAATCAGAAACGTACATAAACAACATTGAACATTGAAATATATAAAATAATATAGAAAGAGAGAGACCTTGTCAGTGAGAATTCCGGAGAGAAGAGCACTGGAATCAGTTAAAAGAACAGCATCGACGCGGCGAGCAGCCATTCGTCTACATGCATCGGTAACGGTTGTCCCATCGGGGATGGTGAGAGCCTTGGACAATTTAACCTTCTTCACCGTTCTTTCTCCTCCATCTCCCCTGTAACAAATTAATAATAACAGCCACAATTATAAATAAATAAATCTACAAAAAAAAAAAAAACTTGAATTAATTCCATAAATAATTAGAATATAGATAGATTTGAATGTGTGGTAGGAACAGGAATAGAGATTATACGGTTGGAAAGAAGGGGAAGGAGGTTTTCCGTTTCCATTTTCGGCGGCGTGGGATTTCTTGGAAGGGCGTTTTGTTGTTGTCTTCTTCATTTTCTAATCTCTTTCGCGCGCTCTTAATTTGTCTTTTCTTACTCTACCAAATGCATGTAATGCATCAATGAACCTGTACCACTAATACTATACAATTGATTTGAATATACTATACTACGCCCTACCCCGAACAGGTTTGTTAGTTAGTTACGGTTCTACTTTCATTCCATTCTGTCACCTCATAAATTATTAATTCTATTTTTTTCCCATTCATGAAAGATTAATGTATGATACAATATGTAGTATGTATGGCTAATATTAATCAGCCATTGAGTGGGTATCAATGGACATAATAATAAATATTTTTTTAAATAAATAAGGTTTAAACACTTCGGATTTCGAAATGGCAATTAGTGGAGTGACACGGGAAGAGTGAATACCCAAATTCGTCCCTGGATTTTCACGAATCGGACAAAAACGTCCCCCAATTCATCGAAATGCACGCTTTGTCCCTGAATTTAACAAACGTCCATCAAAATAGTCCCTACATCCATTTGGGGCGTTAACGGTGATGACGTGGCTGTTAACATCTCAGATGGGTTGCCATGTCAGATGCCACATAAGCAGGGACTAAATTGATGTATAATGACAAAAAAATTCAAGGACGAAATTGATTGATTTCAGAAAATATTTTCTAATACAGTCCCTATTAATTTTTACTTACTATCAAATCGATCCCTGAATTATTTCAAAAAACCATCAAATAAGTCCTTGAATTATATAAACATATTTCCAAGTTGATCCTTGATGCATATATTTGCAGAAAACGAATTAAAAATGACAAAACACACAACTTCATCCTTGAAAATATCATTAAATAAGTCATATATCTTAAGTTTGAAATATTACATAAGCAAAAGCAACCCAACTATGGGGCATTAACAAGTCATGAGTCATAGAGGATGTTCTTAAATATTACATAGCCAAAAAGAACCCGACTAGGGGGCATAACGTAAACAAAGCAAAATATTCCAAAAAGCATAATCTAAGCATGCATCAAGCTTCACTTCTTTGGAAAGCCGGGGGTTGGGATAAACTCCATGAAATTAGGTTGACTTGAACCGGATGGACCATAATTTGGATATGGCACTCGAATAACGCCAGGAGCAGTTGGATGTGATGGTGCAGGACCCCTCACTGGTGTTTGCTTAGGCCTCTCATTTGAAATAACTGGCTCTCTAATGTCATACCTCCTTGTAGGAACACCCTGCAACAACAGTTTCAATCATATCAGTCCCTATTTAATAAAACATTCAATCAAATTAGTCCCTGAATTTCTACACTTACTAGAAAATCGATCCTTATAATTTAACATTTATACCTGTCTAAGCACTGCTTCATTTGCAACACCATTGACAGCATTTTGTCCCTGAATTGCAACATTTCCAGCAACAACATTTCCAACATTGACATTTTGTGCAACTTGTCCATTATTTCCAGCTACAACATTTCCAGGATTAACATTTCCAGCATTTTCTGCAACACCTCCACCATTTCAGCAACATGATTTTCTGCATTTCCTAGTACATTTCCAACATTTTATGCATTCCCTCCAACATTTTCTTCTATTGGCTCAATATCAATCCAGTCTTTTGGTCTCCTAGCAACATCTTGCTTATTACATCCTCTTAAGTTATAACCAATCAATCCACACCTTCCACATTGAGTGTCATTGTAAGTCCTCTTCATTTGACTCCCACTAACAGGTTCCTCATTGCCATCTTTTCTCATGTTCTTCTTTGGTCTTCCTGCAGCCCTTCTCACCTTTGGTGGCACATGTTTTTCATAAGGAGTTTGTTCCCAATATATTTGAGAATTCACTGGTTAGATAAAGTAGTTATAAGTTGCCCTATATGATCCAAGGATCAACCAAGCATGGCAATGTTCTTGTGACTTTAAGCCTCTCAGAGCAAGTTTTGAACATGCATGCATACATGGCATTCCTGTGAATACAATCAACAATACAACCAATGTAAAATACAACATTCCAACATTTACAACATTCTAAATATACCAAATATAAACCAACAAAATAAGTCTAAAAATGCAACATTTACCTATTAACTGCCAAAATCTGCAAGTGCAAGTTTGCTTAAACAGATCAACATCCACCTTCACCTTGTAGCTATTTTCTATCTGATACCTTTGCATTAGAGTATCACCACTCCACAGTGATGTCCAATTGTGACTAGCATTCTTCTTTCTCTAGCCTGCTTTGTTGCCGAGGACACAATGGTCCAGCTCTCCCATCAAGTTTCATCTTGTTTTGACTCAGTTTTCTCATTACATAACACCTAACTTCCTCTGCCAAAGTGAGTATTGGTTTCCCTCTATAGTTCAAGATCTTTGCATTGAAAACCTCACAAGCATTGTTCATTATGTTATCTGCCTTGCAATTTTCACTAAAATATGTTTTAGTCCATGCTTCCTTTGCGCATTTATTAAGATACCCTCATGCCTTCTCATTAAGCCTCTTCACCCTCTCCATAATGCGGTTGAATTGAGTGGGAGTTGTTGCCCTTGCACACTCCCATACCACTCTTTTCAATTCCTTATCCTACCATTGTTTTGTGAAGTTCCTCCACAAATGCATCACACAATATCTATGTGGCACCCCTGGAGTAACTTCCTGCATGGCTGAAATCAAACCCTACCAATGTTCACCATTACAGAAACAATATTCCCTAAATTATATAACTATCCATCAAAATAGTCCCTACATTATATTACTTACTATCAAAATAGTCCCTGAATTATATTACTAACTATCAAAATATTCCCTAAGATTACTCTAAACCTATAACATTTCCAGCTATTACTATACATCAGTATGCATGCAAAAAAATGACATAACTTGAATGAGAAAAAGACTAAGATGGTTATCCATACCTTTTGCATGTCTGAGATGATGTTCCATCCATTTTGCTCATGATTTCCAAGATCTTTATGTAGTAATTCAAAAAACCATTTCTAGTTATCTTTATTCTCCACATCCACAATGGCATAAGCAATGACATAAATCTGATTATTTCCATCTTGTCCCACAACAGACAAAAGTTGCCCTCCATAATACCCCTTAAGAAAGCATCCATCTAACCCAATCAATGGTCTACACCCTGCCTTAAACCCTAGTTTACATGCCTCCAGACAAACATA
>Ga0315914_1001087_pt1 | contig 39089 bp, 24 predicted proteins | sample MpolenodulesMG_FD_203920 | JGI IMG/M metagenome (GOLD analysis project Ga0315914, IMG submission 203920) | Medicago polymorpha root nodule microbial communities from Los Angeles, California, United States - elongated nodules | ecosystem: Host-associated > Plants > Roots > Nodule | place: USA...
CTCTTTCATCCACCTCATCTTTCCACTCATTTTCAACATGGTCTTGCAATGGTTCAATATATTTAATGTTGCTTTCAATAAGTCCATTGTAGTTGGTCTTAGATGAGAGCAACGAGAGTTCGTCAACTAAAAAACGAAAACGTTTTATGGAGTGCATCTTTGTGAACAAATCAGCAATCTGCAAAGATGGGGAGGTAAAATGTAGAATAATTGTTTCATGTTGAAGATGATGACGAGTAAGATGACAGTTGATCTCAATGTGCTTAGTACATTCATGGAAGACTGAGTTATGAGCAATTTGAATAGCACTCTTGTTATCACAGTACATCGGAGTTGGTTTATAAAGAGAGATATCCATATCAGACAAGAGCCAGCGCAACCAAATAATTTCAGTAGTAGTGGATGGCATAGCACGATACCCTATAGAGGAGTGAGAGACTATGTCATGTTTCTTACTTTTCCCATAACGAAGCAAAGCACTTATTTTTGACCAATAAGACATAATTTATTACGTTATATTTGTGGAAAAAGAACAAAACAAGTAGAACCAAATACCTTCAAAGAAGTATAATCAAGAGTGCCACCATATAATTTTTCAAAGGGAGAAAAACCTGAAGTGATAGATGAAGGAATTTGATTAATAGCACGAACAACAGTGAGAATTGCTTCACCCCAAAACTCACTTGAAAATGAAGCAGACAACAAAAGGAAACGAGTTGTTTCAACAATTGTTTCCTTTCAACAATGTCATTTTGAAGAGTATCAGGACAAGAACTCCGGTGAATAGTACTATTATATTGTATTGTTTTGTATTTATAATTGAAAATAATTTATCGGAGAGAATAAGTTATATTATATTGCTAAAAAAAATTTATATTATATTGTATTTATGACATAAGTTATATCTTAACTTTTACGACTAAAGTTTACTTGTAAATTGTTATTCACAAATGATCAGGAATCACATAACACAGTTGTTAAAATTGGACGTGAATGGACAACATGCATCTCCGCCAATCATATTGGTCCTAACGATCCTTTGTGTAATTCTATCATGACCGAAAATATTGTAATCATGTTAAAATATTCTCAACGTTGAATAATTGTTTTTCCACAATCTAGAATTTCTACTATATCAATATATATTCATTCGTGTTAAAATTTAATTATTTTATCATTTTTTATTACTACCGATCAATATATACATTATTATACTTTAAATATTTTCACTATGGACAAAAAAAAATTCACTATGCCCATTGCAGCCGCAACGCGGTACGCGGCGGAGCCGCGCTACCCTTGTTGTAGCACGGGTATCTCAACTAGTGATACAAGATAAGAAAACAACAACATCAATAAAAGCACAGAAATAAAGTGCGAGAATCAATAAACAATTAGAAATTATAACTCTTTTAAATATATTAAACATGAGAAGTACTGTGAATTGAAACAAAATACCAAGTCTTGTGGGTAATATATAGAAAACTTGTGGAAAATATATTGAACACTTTTACCAATTTCACTGTCATATCCTCTCATATTATCAAGTTTTGACATGAACCTAATCTTGTGTCTCACGTCCGACTCTTTCTTTCCCTCGCACCTGTTTAAAGTGACAAAAGTTTCTGTTAAGAACTAAATAACAGAAGTGTCTGAGATCCTAATAAATCATGCAAGGAAAACAAGAAAACTAGGAACTCAAACAACATTGATGTGGAATCTCTAGTTGATGTGGTCCAATTTAGAACTAGAATAGACTTTAATACCATTTAAAATTTAATCTAGCTCTAAATCAAACTCAAGAGTTGGCTCAAAAGGATGATAGTTGCCCAAGCTTATAAGGGCTACTTGGGAAACATCTCTAGTTGAGGTGGAATCTCAACAGTATTAATATCACATTATTCAACAATTGAATCTATAAATTCAATGGTCATAAAAAGTTAGGCGAGGAAAATTTAACAAAAATTTGTCGTAAGAGTAGTTTACAGGGTTCTTGTATTTTCATTTTAAAAGACAAACTGCATCCCCGTAATGTAAACTGCTACATTATGTTGTCTATCTAATGTTTATTGGATCAGGAAGTTAGCGTCTAATACTTTTTTTTATGTATTTATAGTTTATTTTTGTCTTTAACTCTTCAGTTCGAGGGAAAGGGTCTTGTTAATCTAAAGTTTAGTCGAGAGGTAAGTAAAATCTAATTAATGATTATTTGAGAGTTTAAGTTGTTTTAGTTGTCTTATATGTTTGATGACTTCAATCTGTTTTTGCGATTTTTAAATAGAGTCAAGACAGTGACTAAAATGACATGGAAAGTTGCAAATGGATTGCTCTATAGGATCGTTGGATGGATTCAATAAGTCAGTGATATTACTCCTTGTATTTTACGTGGGTTATTAACATGCAGAAAAGTTTGCGTTCCTATTTGTAACCAGCAGCCAAATATGAAATATCTTCCAACCAAGTAAGGAAGAAGTAGATGACCCTATATCTTCGTCCAACAAAGAAAAGAAAATAAGATGCCTAAAGAGCACTCGTTAGCATTCTCTAATTGATATTAGGCATGATTTAGACAAGAAAAGAAAGTAGACTCGCTCATAGCCTCATACACCACCACCACTTCGAGTCGAATTGAATGTTCATTTTTTCTTGGATCAGATTTGGAAGACAAGAAAACTTGAGCCAAAAAAGTTTGTTAACAAAGCCAATATGGGGTTGTAAATAGCCATTGAAAAGAAGAAATATATAGTGCAGTATATCAAGACCAAGAACAACATAATGCGATGGAGTAACTTTATTTAAAATTTTGAACCAATGTTTTTTGAATAATTTCATCTAGTTTGAAAAAAGTTAGGGATTAATCAAGTCAAGTGTTTTATAGCATAATAAACTGTTACACAAACATGTTGCAGACAAACAATTTATGCAAAAAAAACTTGTCTGTTCCCCTCTTCCATCTTCTATGCTCCACACTTTCACATTCACTTATTTGTCATTTTAGGAAGCAAGGCTCAAATGTGTTTCATTTTTTTAAGGCTATCGGTTGCAAACTTATAAATACCAAATGGAACAAGAAATGAGGTGGCGGGGAAGCTCCGATTATGCAAACACAGTTTTGAACTGATTTTTCAAAAACAGCTTCATAAACTGCTATTTTCCTAAATAGTTTAAAACTAAAACTAAACTACAAAAACCAATTCTAAGCTACAAAAAACCCGTTTTAATAACCGCCATTTTGAAAACCAGTTTATAAACTCCAACATTGAAAACTTAAAATGTTATGATTAGGACATACTAGCAAAGTTGAAGCATTACAACTGCTTCAAGTAAGAATTGCAAGATAACTTCCTTTATAGGAATTAGGTTACAGTGATGGCACCAGATAAACTAACAAGAACGATAGACACGATATCCTTACATAGTTAATATTGTTCAAAGAAAACAATAAAAGAAGCATTCCTCAATGTGTACGGGCACAATCATCTGTAATATTGCCAAAAGTTGCACCAAAGGGCTCGTTCACAACCTACAATTAAAATAAATTCAAATGCAATATTAAGAAATAAACAAGAAATATATGTTTCTTCTTCATTATATCTTGTGATAAGCATAAAAGGTAAACCCCAATACCCAAACAGCAGATCTTTTATGAACTAGAAGAAATTATTGTATTAAAGGAAGAAACATGGACTCCCAATATATATAGCCTATGATGACAAGTAATGCAAAAACAGGTACACTAGCTATATATCAGAGAGAAAGGAAAGCCCGGTGGCATAACAAAAGCAATACATGTGAGATAGATGAATGTGGGAATACTTGGGGTTGAAAATAGAGTGATAACAGTTGCACTAGATCATCTTAACAACAATATTCACATATTCAACATATGATTTGAATTGATCTCTCTCCCACAATGCAACTATATGGTGCTCCTTATGTCTATTTTGCTTAGGTTTATATAGAAATGAAATCAAACTATTAACTTAAAACGAATATGTGTTTGCTTGATTAGAATGCAGGCTATATGAAGTACGAACTACAACATGTGGAGATCATTATAAAACTCAACGTCGAATAGCAGAATCTTCCACACTTCACGGATATAATATTTACTACTACAGCCCTACTAAATTCTAATGAACGAACTATGCCCAAAAACCTATATTCCTTACATTAAAGCTTATGATGCATTTGCCAATCCCTTACTTATATGAAAAAGTTAACAAAGGAAACTCTGAACAATTTTGAAGTCCAGATACAAGACTATTACTTAGAAAAACTCACCGTCAACCTGTCTATGCAAGAACATTTCAATTTTTCTTTTTCTATATAAGTACTAATAGTGAACCATCACTATCACACTAGCAGAACTTTTACTGCCCAAGACAAAATCACACTATCTTGCGATAAGCATTAAGCATAAAAGCTAAACACCGATATCTTGTTTTAAGCATAAAAGTAAAACACAAATATCCCATCAGAATAATTTTTATGAACACAAGAAATTGTCAATATTGAACTATAAGAAAGGAAGAAACAGAGACTCTGTCTTAAACAATTCAGGTTTAAGTGCATCAACCCTCAAATTAAACATCCTATACACATCGATATGTTACCATTTTATATTTAACCTGAACGTTATGGTATTAGTATCCATACAATCATAGAAAACTATGGCATTGTTTGTGAATGTCAAAGAAAATTAGGCCATTAACAACCAAATTTCAGCATATTCAACTATAAAAAGATTTGAAAGTGAGCCATGGCAAAACAAAACCATAGGCCTTTGCCTACACGGGCAACACTGTAGGCACAAAAAATGCAGTATTATCAGTGTCAGGTGACACCTAAATCAGGTTTAGAGCATAAGATTTCCGGGTACTACTTGTTCCACCAAGCATCGACAGGAATGGAAAGTGGCCCAATGCTTAAGATCAACCTTTACCTCATCCTTCAATGTTAAACCCATTCAGAATGATTCTAGTAAGGTGCTCTTGATCCATGATATTCAATGTTCCATCCAATACCTCGAACTACTTTTTGTATTTAAGCACCCTTATTGACTCAAATTTAACACAAATTTATACAGATTCTACATTATAGTGGGCTGAAAACACTTCAGAAGGGTGTTCTTTATGGTAACTCGACCAGGATTCAAGACACGGGTCTCCCACCATTGATATGAAGGGCAACACATCCCCTTCAAGAGACAAAGAATCCACCCTTAACATGAGCTTAAACTTAGCAGTAAATATGCAGTAGCAGCATGGTCGATCTAAACAAAACGTATATTGCTCAGGCAAATCGGTCATTGTCTTTTGACCACTACTAATCATCTAAACCTGTTTGCCTTACACTTAAGTACTTGCGAGATTATCGGGATTAGGTTACCGTGGATATAATCTTTGTATAGGGTCAACTCTTCTAACTGTTCCAGCTTTAGTTGCAAAACCATTTTAACAATAGCACCAAACTCTAAACAAGAATACTCATAAAATACCTTATCCTCTAAACATGAACTTTTTAAGTGGGTTAAGCATTTAGTTCCTAATGAAAAAACTCTCATAAGTTAAAGATGGTTACAAACAAATTAGATAAGACAATTTCAATATATACAAAAAGTAATCAATTAAAAGACCAAGAGACATTGTAAGAACATTTCAAAAAGTTTCATGTTGAAAATCTAGCAACAGAAACAAAATAGATTTTTTCCAACATGATTCAGCAGTTTTAAATTACAAACCTTTCAATCCAAAACACATACTCTGTTGTCATCAATCAATGCAACCCGGCCCATTCCGGAGGTGGCCAGAACTTGGAATAACCCGAAGAATCAGACAAAGGCGAAATCGCATCTGTATCCAAGCAAAAAACAGCATTCTCAAGCTTATTTGCATTAGCATAGCCACAAAGATCATCCCTAAATATCACACAATTCCCATTTTCCACACCCAACTCCGAAGCAGAAGCAGAAAAGGCACAATCTTCCCCCAAAAACAAAACTCTATCCCCCAAATTTCTCACCTCCACCCACTTCTTCTCTTTCACATCAAGAAAAAGTGTTATGAGAAAAAGTGTTCCATCTAAGAAAAAGTGTTTAATCTTGAAGAATGTATGAACAATGAGTTTTGGGACCTAGAGAGAGTAGATGTAAATGATTCAATACTTTGGGTGTTATGAGAAAGTGAGTATATATACAATGGGGTGCCAATTGCAAAATTTCGGCCAAAAATAACATAGTGAATCGATTTGCTAAATGTGAGAATCGATTCAGAGAGCAAGAATACAAGCCAGAGGAACTAAGATAATTGATATGATTCAGACTAAATTTTATTCAATTCAAAGTGCCTAGGATGAAGATTGAAACGATTCAGATTATATTGAATCAATTCAGTACAAGTCAGAAAGTTTTCATGATACGATTCAGGCAAGTTTGATTTGATTCAAAAGTGAATCGATTCAAAATATCATGAAACGATTCACACAAAGTCAGAAACTTTGTGTAATACGATTCAAGCAATAGTGAATCGATTCAGAGGTGCAGAAAACAAATTTTTACATTATGAATGAAGTTTACTTGGACTATAACTAGAACACAAGGAATCACACAGTACTAAGACACACAAATTACTCGAGTGCTTTAACATAATCTAAGCCAAACAAACAAAAGAACAACATGCTAAAGTAAAACCCATCAGTCATTTGAACATCATCAAAAAAAACCTAAGACTACATCATCAAAATAACCTATGTCAAGGCAGGCTTCAATTTTGTCGTCTGAGTACGAAGTTGCGTTGTTCGTTGTTTTGGCGGCGTTGTTTGATTTTGTGTTTTGTTGCGGTGTTCGTTTGGTTCATATTGAAAAATCAGCTTCGGTTAATAACAGATTCAATTAGTGATTTGGACGTCAACATTGCAGATCCGAAAACATGAGTATTCTTGTGATTTAGATTTATCATATTGTTTGTAGGCATTTCGCCGTTGTATGCTATTAACTTGGGTGTTGTGAGTTTGTTCGCATATTCACCTTTTACGATTTTAGCGATATTGATTCTGATGTATTCTATCAATTTGAATGAATGAATATCATTTTGTTTTTGTCAAAAAAAAAAAAAAACTTTATAAATCTTAACTTCAAGTAGTTAAATCATTGAAATTAAGGACTAAAATTAAAAGATCCTCCTTTTATAGGGATGATAAAACACAGTTAACCCTAAAATATAATTTAACCCTAAAATACAATATGTTTTACTTCTACGTAATAGTTATATTAGAGTACTTCCTTAAAAATAAAAAAACAGTTATATTAGAGTACTAATGGAATAAAAATGCCAATGTATTTTCTATTCCATCCACCTTCCAAACAATAAAATAAAAAGTTTGTTCTAACTCAAATAAAATAACCAAACGGTGAAAGAAAGTTGTTCAATTCCACTTCACTTCATTCTAACATGTTTCTCCACTTCATTCTATTCCATCAATACCACTTCACTAAGTTTTTTTCCTTCAATAAAATGTGTTTGTTTTAAAAAATATTAATAACAATAAAAATAAAATAAATAGTGAAGTATTTACCAAAATAAATAAAAATATATATTACATAAATTAAAACAAACACTGTTGATATTTTTGGGATCATTCCATATTTATTCATAGTATTACTTTGCGAGCATCAGAATAAAGAAAGAAACCCTACTGCCCCAAAACCCTAACAGGAACGGAAAAACATCATCCATGGCAGCAGATTGGTCGCAACTTCCTTGTGAACTTTTGCGATTAATATCAGAAAAACTGAACAACAGTGAATTTTACCTTTTTCGCTTTCGTTCGGTCTGTTCCACTTGGCGTTCTTCTTCAATTTCCCTTAGCAACCATCAAAACCCTTACAGCTTCCACATTTAGTCCGTAAAAAAACCATCACCAACATTGGTTCCGTCAGCAGCCACCTCATAAAACACAATATCCTTCTAATCAAACTACCACTATGCCATCAAACTCTCCACCACCGCCCTTGGTTGATTAGAATCGGCCCAGATTCTAATGGTAAAACCAAACTCTGGCACCCTTTCTCATTTGACCAACTTTTATCATCAAATTTTTCTAGTGTCATTGACTTCAACAAACTTTCTGTCCTTGACTTCGGACACGTGTCCTACATCCACCAGACTGTCTTCCGTCGAAATACCTATAGCTTCTTTGTTGCTACGTATGAGGGGGAACAACCTCAGGTAATCGTCACAGTTGACTTCTCTGGGGAGCCTATTATCTTCCGGTGTGGGGACCATAGTTGGACGAAGGTCCCCAACATGTCAACCTCCCAGAGAGGAAATTATTTGTGTGTTTTTAAAGGGCGGCCTTGTGTTGTAGACAAAACCGGTCAGACTGTGATGATTGGACCGGATTTGAGCATTGATTTGATGGCCAAGCCTGTGTTTGGTGGGAAAAGTAAAGTCTTGGTGGAGAGTAGTGAGTTTGAGTTGTTGCTAGTGGATATCTATAGCAATTATTATCGTGATATTGCATGGATTGATGTGTTTAGCCTTGATGAGAAGGAGAAAAGGTGGGTGAAGTTGACAAATTTAGGAGATACGGTTTTGTTCTTGGCGTGTCAAGGTTCCTTTTCTTTTTCTGCTTCTGCTTCAGATTTGGGTTTCGCCAATGGGAATTGTGTGATCTTTAGTACAAGTCATGACTTCCACGGTCTTAATGCTGAAGACTGTGGGATGAGTGTTTTTCATTTGGATCAAGGTCAAGTTTCGCCTTTGTCCAATTATCCCGAATATTTCAAGTTGTTGTGGCCACCTCCAGAGTGGATCACTGAGCTGAATTCATAACAGAGTATGTTCTCTTGCATCAAAAGGTTTCTAATATATATGATAGTGCTTGATAGTGCATTGTTGTTCTGTTAGAATGGATAAGCTTTTCAACTAGTATTTATGGAATATAGAAATAGATATATTGCAATGATCTTATGTTCTTATTATGAGTTTTTCTAATCTATACATTCTTGAATAAGTTGAAATCGGTATTTGGACTTGAATTTGTTCATAAGCTTCTTCATTTATCTTTTTCATATATTTTCTTCTAACTATTTTTGTAGAATAGTTACTCTTCTAACTATGTAACTAACTACTTTACATGTTTTAAAAATTAAACTCAAACAAAGACATACTTATAACTTATAAGAGATTGACAAGTGCAGCATGAAATTTAATGGAAGGACTATAGCCTTGGTCTTCGACATAGTTCATTCATTAGAATTTATTAAGTTTTATCTTTTTTTTTGTAGATAGACGAAACGATAAATAACTATTGAAACTAGGACTTTGAATTTATTTACCTGTCTTGCTTTTATCTATTCCACCGGGCTTCTTCTTTCTCTATGATATTTAACCATTGTATCTTTCTTTTTTAAATGACAAATAAATAAATTTAACCATTGTATCCATTTTTGCATTACTTTTCAATTGTCATCATAGGTTATATAGCTTGGTTGTACCAATGTAAAGCTTTCTTGTGTTGGAGATGATTTTAAAATTTTCTTATTTGTGGTGTAGTACGTTCATTTATGAAGAGATATACAAGGAAAATGGATGGTGGAGTATGGCATAGTTTAGTATAAAAAAAAAACTAGTCATCTAATTTGTTATATATTTTTCATCTAATTTTAGGTCTGTGCATTCCAAAAGTGCACAGAAAGCATTTTATAGTTGCAGTTTATTTTATTTTTTTGTTTCATTATATGTATTGAAGACGATCTTTTGTTTTTCTTCTAATTGTTCTGGCATGATAATTGAATCTGTTCCTTCCCGTATTTCAACTAGTTTATGCACTTAGAGTAAATCAAAATAATTGAAAGAAACTGGCCCAATGGTATCAGTGTCACCTAAAAATGCTCATTTTTATCTTTTGGAATTGAGAAGTTTTCTTTGCTGTATGTAATCATGTACTTAATACTTTATGTGTATTTTTCACTATTAGAGATAGAAAATCATTTTATCAATTTAATTTTATAAATTTTCCTTGACATGATTTATTCGGATCTGAGACACTTCTGTCAGTTAGTTCATAACATAAACTTTTGTCTCTTTAAATAGGGGCAAGGAAGAGAAAGAGGACATGAGACACAACATTGGGTTCATGTCAAAACTTGGCAATATGCAAAGTTAATCTTTTATTATTACATCCTGACGATATGACAGTGAAATTGGCAAACCTTTTCTATATATTTCCTCAAAGACTTGGTATTTTGTTTCAATTCACAGTATTTCTCACGCTTGATAAATTGAAAAGAGATATTAATTGATATTGATTATGAATTGATTACCTCTCAAAAAAAAAGATATATTGATTATGAATTGATTGATTAGTTCGATTTTAGTAATGCACCAAAGTGATTGCGCGGAGTAGTAGCAAAACGTGTCTGAACTGCATTGTTAGGCTCCTTAGATTCAACATACCAAAACTCATGGCAGCATGGCAGTACTCAAAACAGCTGGTTGTTGTTGTTTTCTATACAAAAGTAGCAACTCAACGTATCTCTACAAACTGTCAAACAAAGTGTGGTTCCGTCACCCTTCCCTTTCCATTTGGAATCACCAAAGATTGTTCCCTCGATAGAACGTTCCTCATTGATTTCTACAAAACAGTTTCAACACCAAACTCAACACCATACGAACCTTTCTTGTCAAATTCTAACCAAAGGGTCCTAAATATCTGACTCAATGGTAAACTGTGTATCTTGGCCAGTAGTCAGTCATTGCTATGCAGCAAGGAACATACTCGTGAGCCATTAATAAGAAACGTTCACCATTGAGTAAGATACTTAGGACCCTTTGGTTAGTATTTGACAAGAAAGGTTTGTATGTTGTCGAGTTTGGTGTTGAAGATGTGTTCTGGCAATTAATAACTAACGTTTTGTCAAGGGAACGATCTTTGGTGATTCCAAATGGAAAGAGAATGGTGACGGAACCACACTTTGTCTGACAGTTTCGAGAGATATGTTTAGTTGCTACTTTTGTATAAAAAACAACAAGAACCAAAATCGGAAGCAGCTGTTTTGAGTACTGCGCAACCATGGTTTTTTGTGTGTTGAATCTATGGAGCCTAAAAATATAGTTCAGGCAAGTTTTGCTACTACTTTGTGCTTTTATTTTGGTGCATTACTAAAATGGAACTAATCAATCAATTCATAATCAATATATATTTTTTGGGAAGGTAATCAATTCACAAAATCAATATATCTTCAATAATATATCCTAACTATATGACAGTGAAATTGGGAAACGTTTTCTATAAATTTCTAATTGGTTATTGATTCTCACTCTTTATTTATGTGCTTCTATTGATGCTATTACTTTCTTATCTTGTATCATTGTCATCCCTTTATTTTCGTAGTTACAAGCTACTTCAAAAGTATTCATAATCATGGCATGTTTTGGTCCAATCCGTGAAATATTTTATCTAAAATATGGTGATATGACATGTTTTAAATGAAGATTTTAAGAGGTTTTTCTTACAATTTCATCTATGTGGATCTTTTCTCCTCATCGAATCATACATCACATCATTTGAAATCCATCACATCCCCAAATTTTTAGTTAAAGGATGTGAGTGAGGGAACAAAACTACCAATTTTTTTTCATTATTTCTTAAAATAAATCACCACTAACTGGTATTTTATCTTCTCTCCATCATAATGACTCTCTTTGAAAATCTATGTTCTCCTTGTTAACAAATAAAAATGACACATGTTAAAAAATTAGCCTTAGGTTTACATGATAACAAAGAGATAAGAAACTCTTGAAGTGCATGATTACTTGTATTTTTTTTTTTTAAATAATATAAATGTCAAAACTAATTTTCATTATTTCTAAATATGTATGGTTCCTAACTAGGATTTCATCTTCTTTCTATCACGATGTTTCGCTTCAAGAGTCACTTATAGAGTTAAAATGAAAACAAATTTTCGAAAATGGAAATAGAAAATATTTTCACAAATAAACAGCGCTTAATTTATTCTTTCTTGTTTCTAGTTACGTTCAGCGGTTAATGTTCTTGCTTTGCGCCTGGTGGAGGCCCCTTCCTTGGATACCTTCAATGGTTAATTAGTTAGCCCTCTATAAATAGAAGCAAGAAATGAAAGGGGAAAGCATTTTGTCGATTGGATGGAGATACCAGGCTCTCAACCGCTAGGGATGAAAACAATTTATTTTGAGGCCCACGTTTGTTTCAGATTTTTTTCAAAAATAATTTAATTTTTTTTATAAAAATAACATTTTTCATTTTTAAGTGTTTGTTTAGGATTTTTAAAAAAAATCATTTTATCGAAAATAAAATAAAATCTTTTTTGACCCAATAAAAAACTATTCGGATTAACTTTTCTCAAAATCTTTTTTTTTTTTTTTTTTCAAAAACAAGGAGGTAACACATGTACAAGTTAAAACTCTTTAAATAGATTTTTATAGGTAGGCAAACAAAAATAACTTCATATTTTTTTAAAATTTCTAAAAATAAATCTCTAGATTCTTTTAACACAAAATCATTTTTTTTAAAAGCTGAAACAAACGCACTCTAATATAGCACCAGCAAGGCATGACAACAATCTCTCCTTGTTGGGAAACAAGTGTTGCTAGTTTATCAAATATGTTGCTGAGCTACTGATGAATAGTGGATTCTTAACAAAGCAGAGGTTGTGAATTTATGTTTGTTCAATGCAGATATAGTTGAGAGATAATTAAAGACAAAGTTCGCTATCTGAAATTAACACCAGTACAAAATTTCTCCTAAAATACAACACAATTCAAGGAAAACAAATAAAAGAAGGGAATGTGGCACACTTTTGGTTACAGATTCATTTGGTCACATAATTACTTATGATACAAGTAATAGTTATATACTAAAAATATAAGTAACCCAAAAAAACAAAGATAGGGATTTTACGATACTCAAATATATTGTACATTGATTACTTATGTGAACTTACTTAAATGTACTTTCTACTGCAACCTACTTTAGTAATTTATTTAATTTATTATCGGCATAGGTACCTATAGGCACGAGTATCATCAAATCCGTGTCCATGTCCATAAAACAATGGGTAGTCAAATACCTGTTTATTATACTTGTGGACACCCGTTTAACTACTCGCCCCGTGCCTGTGACAGATTTTACTTGTGGGTATCCGTAGACATGGGCCGGGGCGGATCTATGTTGGGGCAATGTGGAGTTATAGCTTCACATGCTTTTTTTATATTTTATTATTATTATTATTATTATTATTATTATTATTATTATTATTATTATTATTATTATTATTATTATTATTATTATTATTATTATTTTATAATAGGTAAAATGCAACAGCAGAATACAGAACTTTTGAAGTTGGCTTTGCTCTTGCTGGTAGCAACTGCAAGTGTTGAACATGTTTTTTCAGATATGAAAGTTGTGAACTTATGTAACAAAATGAGTGATCAGTGGCTAGATGTCTGTCTTGTAACTTATATATAGAAAGAGATGTTCTTTTAACAATTATCAATGATGTCATTTTAACTCATTTTCAACAAATGGATAGAAGACAATTTTCATTGTAATGTATTGTATCAAATAATATTATTTTTTATTTTTAATATAGGTTACATTATTGTTTCTTTGAAATTTTAACTCCACATGTACCTAATGTCTGGATCCGTCAAATACCTGTTTATTATACATGTGGGTACCCGTTTAACTACTCGTCATGTGCCTGTGACAGATTTTAGTTGCGGGTATCCGTAGACATGAATATTTTTGCCACCCCTCCGACGAGGATATTCAATAAGGATATATTGATATAGCACAAGCAAGGCATGACATCAATCTCTTCTTGGTTGGGAAACAAGTGTTGCTAGTTTATCATATATGTTGTTGAGCTACTAATGAATAGTGGATTCTTAACAAAGCAGATGCTGTGAATTTATGCTTGTTCCACGTAGATATAGTTGAGAGATAATTAAAGACAAAGTTTGCTATCTAAAATTAGCGAAAAGATAGGCACTCACATACCCGTCTTTATGTTCTTTTTATTGCGTCAACGTTTAAAAATGTTTTTTTTTATGAAATACCTTTTCTTTTATAAAAAAATATCTAAGAAATAATTTAAAAATATTAAGTATTAAACCTACTTTTTTTTATAATCATGACCTAAATCAACTTTTTTTTTGTTTTTATGGCAAAAAAAACTTTGTTTTATTTTTTTGAAGTCGGGGGCTTTTTTAGCCACTTTGATATACTTTAAGGTTTAAAATATAAAGAATGCCGTAACATTGCTTAATTTATAATTGGTATAGCAAACAAACATAGTTTTATTTACATTTAAACTATGAATTGGGTTTAACTCAGTTGTGCAAAATATAGAATATGTCTTAATGTAGATTTGGGTTTGCACTGACTAAAAAAAAAAAAAAGATTTGGGTTTGCACATAGAGCTTCTTTTTCTTTTTATAGGCATTACCCAAAAAAAAAAATCCTGATCTAAACTTTTTTCATAAAAAATACTTCAATAATTTTATTTTTACAAAAAAAAATTACTAAGATAAAATGGAAATAAATTAACCAATCTTGTTTACTTACTCCACACAAAGACTGTTAAAAACAAAGAAAAAATCAAAGTTACATCATACACAAGAAAGAAAACAAAAAGAATCATTACAAGAAAACACTGAACAAATCATTCCTTGTAAATCTGTACAAAGCATGGTTGCTGTTAACGTTGGAATTTATTCCTTGTAAATAAGTTGGATATGAGAATAATTCATTGGAACTAATGGTTGCTAGCTAAATCTGTCCTAAAGCATGCTGGTTGCTGTTAATTTTTGAATTCATTCCTTGTAGATTTGATTATTTATAAATAAATTTATACAATCAATCATATCCATAGGTCCACATTAAACAAAACGACATATACTAATTACTTTTGCTAATCCAGAACAAGACTTTAATTTCCCACTACATCCAACCTGCTTTTTGCTAGTTCTCCTCTTGCTTTTCTAAGCATAATTGATAAGTTCCCGATCATCCATGACCAGGAGCATAATTGTGGCCATGTGCCAAATCATCAGTAACATAAAGGAATCTTCCATCTAAATTAAAAGCAAAAGGAAAAAAAAAACTTCAAAAAAACCGTCAATGGAGTGGAATGAATTAGTAATAGTAATGCATAAATTTAGAAAGAAAATAAAAATGATGAAATAAACGATTTCAAGAACTGATTGAACATTGAACAATGATGGGCTCATAAGTTATACTAAATTATCTTTGTAAACTCACACACACACACACACACATACATACATACATACATACATACATACATACATACATACATACATACATATATAGATATATATATATATATATATATATAGACACAGTACACAAACACCTTGAAAGAGAGAAAAATCAGAGTAATTAAATATGTGGTTGGAAATTAAAGGTTTGCAAATTTAGATACTTTTATTTGTTTACTTATTGATCTATTGTTACATCAGAAAAATTAGCACAATTTTAAGATTTTAACCATTAATTGTTAGGATGCAAGGTCACTTACGTGCTTTACGATTCCAGAAGTGCCTTGCTGTTGCCAATTTTATTGAAAAGAGAAGCATAAATAGCAAAGATAGATTCAAGATAACCTTTTTAAAATAAGCCATCTTTAACCAAAATTTGTAGAAGCTAGAGCATATATTCTTGAAGTGTGTCTGGAATGGATGGAAATATATATAGACCTAGCTAGAGAGAGAGAGAGAGAGAGAGAATCGCCCTCTAGAAATATCTTATGAAGACCTCATAATAGTTCACCTTATTACTAAATCCAATGTTATTAATTGAGTTTAAAGACCATGCATTGTTAATGGAGTATAAAACTTTATTACGTTCTCAGCTAAGTGGTTTGGGCTTGATTTTGTTAATTTAAAGGATATACTTCTTCCGATTCTATATTTTAGACAAGATACATCAACTACTTAATTTATTTCTAAAAAAATAAAAAATTTCTTATAAATAAAACCGGAGAAAGTAGTCATTAGTGTCACTATTATTAAAACAATTTCTCCTTCCTCCAATTTTGTTTATATAAAAAAAAACAAATTAGAAATAAAAATTAAAACAAAATAGTATAAATTTGTGAAAGATCAAAGTTATCAAACTACATAATTCTCTATTTCTCACGTTGGTTGATACTCTTAACTTCTTAGTAGGCAATTGTCAAAGGAAATTTCCTTCCACAATACATCAAAGTAATTGTCAATGACTTTTGAAGGTATAGAAATTTAAAACAATGATTTTTGAAGTAATGACTTTTGTAGTTGGACATATCACATAGCAAACTGATCATTAATATTGATGGTTGACAATATTGCTTGAGGATCAATTCCATTTGTATAAGCTATAGCTAGAAGAAAAATTGCCGCCGGTCCTAGGATTAGCCCCGCCGCTCCCCTTGTGAAGGATTTTGCCGTCCTTCGGTGAGAAATCTTCTCCCCTGAACGTTTTTGCTTCCTCTGCATAGAGATAACTGTTTCCACTTCCTTTTTTTTCCTCGGATCATGTTGTGGTATTGTATTGTGATTGCTTTCCTTTCCAATTGGCATCATAATCTCAATTCAAGAGCTAAAGGTGTTATTTCTTTTTTCTTCTCCAATTGCACTTATGACTCACGATTCCATCAATTTGCTATTATATGTATTTTAATTCATAGAGACAAAGGTGTGGTATCTTCTTTTGCCTTGACGTGGATTTAATTTGCATTTTCTTGTTTTTCCCTTCCAAGTACCATCTTATATATCTTACAATATGTCAACTTGATGAATTAGTGTGGTACTGGTTTGCACTGTATTACTTGCTTTGTTATATTGAGATTTTCAAAGGAGATATGGATTATTGGAATCACCATAATTGCTAAGAAAAATAAGTCTGATTGATGGAACTGCCGAGGCTCAGGAAAGTAGTTGCAAAACTAAAATACCTAGTCTGCTATTATAAGTCGGTTGCGTTATTTCTCAGTGAGACTCTAGTCCACTCTAATAAAACAAACGATTTTTGTTATATGCTTGGTTTCGATAATTGTTTTGCTGTGAGTAGTAATGGTCGGAGTGGTGACTTAGCATTATTCCGGCGAAATTCTTTTAATTGCACTGTGTTGAAATATTCTGCTACCCATATAAATGTTGATATCAATGATCCCAACCAAGGACCATGGCAATTTACAGGTTTTTATGGTTTCCCCGAAAGAGGCATAAGACGTGATTCATGGAATTTTTTGAGGAGTATCTAATAATATTTTCTTACATTGGTGTATATTAGGTGACTTCAGTGATATTTTGGATGCCAAGGAGAAACGAGGAGGTTCGGCACGTGCTAGGTGGTTAATTAGTGGCTTTCAACAAGCTGTTTCTAATGCTTGTTTGGATGATATTTTATGGAAGATTATCCCTTTACATGGTTCAAAAGTTTAGGTTCCCCAAGAGAAGTTGAGGAATGGTTGGACCGTGTGTTTGCTAACGCTTCTTGGCTTCAATTATTTCCAATTGTGAAGGTGGAGAACTTAGTAGCTCCGACTTTTGATCATTATCTGATTCTTCTTAATAGGGAGCATGTTACACGTGTTTGGGTGCCTAAAAGAACCTTTGAATTTGAAAATGCATGGTGTGTTGAACTGGGCATTCATGATATTGTTTCTTATAGTTGGTCGTCTAGTGCAGGTATGTCAGTAACTGAGAGGTTACAACATTGTGCCTCTGATCTTAGTAGGTGGAGCAAGATTACTCAACATGGGTTGATGGACGAAATTGTAAATTGTTGTAAGGAGCTGAATAGATGTCGAGATCAAGGTTCAGCAACTGATCTTAACCGCTTAACCTCCTTAAGAAAGAAGATGACTCGGTTAATGATACAAGAAGATAAATATTGGCGCCAACACGCGAAACCTCATTGTTATCGTGATGGTGATCTAAAGACAAAGTTCTTTCATGCGTCTTCCACTTCTCATAAAAAGGTAAACCATATTATCTCCTTAGAAAATGACGTTGGGGTTCGTGTAACTGATGAACAAGGCTTGTGTCAAATAGCAAAGGGTTACTTTGCGGAACTTTTCCTTGAAAATAACAGCAGTCACACACCAGTAATAGATATTATTGAGAGTGTTGTGTCGGAGGAGGACAATGATTTTCTAACTTCTCCCTTTCAGATACAAGTGTTTAAAGAAGCCATGTATTTTATGCATCCAGATAAATGTCTTAGACCCAATGGTTTTAATCCAGGATTTTTGCAGCATTTTTAGTCAATTTGTAACTCTGATATTTTCAGTGAGTGTTGTTCTTGGCTCAACAATAATAAGTTTCCACCTTCTCTCAATTCCACCAATATTGCCTTAATCCCAAAAATAATTGAACATAAAACTATGAATGATTGGAGACCTATAGCTCTCTGTAATGTTTTGTACAAATTAGTTGCTAAAGTTTTGGCTAACACGCTCAAAAGTGTTCTCCATAAATGTATTTCAGATAATCAATCGGCGTCTGTTCCTGGGCGCTCAATATTGGATAACGTTATGATTGCTATTGAAGTTGTTCACCACATGAAAATCAGCAAGCGTAGTAGAGACAAGAATGTAGCGCTAAAGATGGATATAAGTAAGGCCTACGATCATATCTATTGGTTGTATCTTTAAGATGTTATGATAAAAATGAGATTTGATAGCCGATGGATTAGGTGGATTATGATGAGTGTTGAAACTATTGACTAATCTGTGATTGTAAATAATTAGTCGGTGGGACCCATATTCCCTAGAAGGGACCTTCTACAAGGTGACCCTCTTTCACCATATCTGTTTATCCTGTGTACGGAAGGTCTTTCAGATCTTATCTGTAAAGCTGAGCGAAGAGGAGATATTCATGGCATATCTATTTGTAATAACGCTCCCATTATTTCTCATCTTTTGTTTGCATATGATTGTTTCTTATTTTTCATGGCTGATGAAAGAGAAGCGAATACGATGAAACACATTCTTGAATTGTATGAGGCAGCTTCTGGACAAGCAATTAGCCTTCCTAAATCTGAAGTCTATTACAACTGCAATGTGCCAATCCCTATACAAGAATCCATCACATTCACTCTTGGTGTTCGTGTTGTTATGGGCATCAGGAAGTATATAGGACTTCCTTCAATGATTGGTCGAAGCATAGAAGCTACTTTTGGATTTATCAAGGACCATATTTAGCACAGAATCAATTCATGGAGTAGCAAGTGTCTATCTAAAGCTGGAAGAGAAGTCATGATTAAATCGGTACTCCAATCCATTCCTTCTCATGTCATGAGAATTCATCTTTTACCAAATAAATTAGTGGATGCTATAGAAAAAAAATATTAATGCTTTCTGGTGGGGACATGGTGGCTCCTCTAGAAGAGGTATGCATTGGCTATCTTGGAAAAGATTATTTGTTAATAAAAATCATGGTGGAATGGGGTTTAAGGATCTCACATATTTCAATGTGGCGATGCTTGGTAAACAGGGATGCAAGTTTCAAACAGATACAAACAATCTTGTGACGGGTCTTTTTAAGGTGCACTATTTTCCTCAGGGTGATTTCTTGAACTCTCGACTTGGAGCTAATCCTAGTTATGTGTGGTGAAGCATTTTTAGTGCTAAAATGGTGGTGAAACGGGGTGCTAGATGGAGAATCAGATCTGGTGCGAACATTGCTTTTTTAGGTGCTCTATGGCTTAAAGATGGGTGTTCCCTTACAACAGATACTCCTATGTATGGTTCTTATCCCATGTCAAAGTTCAGGATATTATTGAGCCAGTGGTAAAGGTTTGAAACACTCCTCTTATTTCTAATCTATTTGATCATAACACTACCCAACTTATTCTGAATACTCCTCTCCACCATATTGTGTGTGAAGACAAATTAGTTTGGAAGGCTGAGAAAAATGGTAATTATTCTGTCCTTAGTGTATATCGTATTTGTGTGACTGAAATTGCATATAATTCCCATCTGCATGTCCCGGGTAGATGGAATCTGTTTTGGAAATTAAAGGTACCTCCTAAGATTAAAAAATGTGTGTCGGGATTGTTTTCCAATGCGCGCACGCTTGAGTAGCCGAGGTGTGAATTATCCGATAGATTGGCGTGAGGTAGTATCCATGTTTTATTGGAATGCCCAGGTTCAATGCAAGCATGGCGTGAGGTTCAGTTATGGGACGTGATTGATAGAACTCTCCGAAAAAATTATAATATGGATGCTCTTTACATAATTTCTTTTCTTGACCAGCCGCCTTTGGCCCAAAAAGAATTATTTGTTACGATCATGTGGAGTTTTTAGAAAACGTCAGAACCTTAAATTGTGGCAGCAGCAAAATGAAACAAGTATGCAAGTTGTTGAGCATGATAAGCACCTTCTAGATGAATGGCGAGCACCTTAATGTGAGGTCATGTAGAGAGGTTTTTCCCCTGACTCACCAAATACGCGCTAGCAGTAGTAATGTGGTTGAATGGATGAAACCGACATATGGCAGGTATAAATGTAATATTGATGCCTCTTTCTCCTCTTCTTTGAACATGGTGGGTATCAGAATATGTCTCCGTGATGATATGGGTGAGTTTGTTTGCGCCAAGACGGATTGCTTCTCTCCCCTCTATGATGTTGATGTGGGAGAGATTGTTGATCTTCATACGACATTAAAGTGGATGGCGGATCTTCCGAATGATAATGTCGACTTCGTTTAGAGTCTAAGACAGTGGTAGATCACTTTAAGTCAAACATAGAGGATAATAGCAAGTTTGGTTGTATTATGTATGCTTGTAGATAGTTGTTTGCTAATGGTTTTCAAAACTCTCATGTCGAGTTCAATAGGAGGCAAGCTAACAGGGTCGCTCATGAATTAGCACAGGTAACCCCATTTCATGCTAGCTCCCATTTTTACGATGATGTATCGTCACATTTGATAGCTAATGAAAAGCAATGAATTTCTTCCAAAAAAAAAATACTGCTTGAGGATCAATATATGGGAACCGCATATAAATGATTTTCATGAGATACTAGTACCCCATTATATTTTTTATTATCTCTATTTTTTTTAAATCATTTACACTACATTGGTCATTAGTTAAGCACTTAAATTTCTACTATTAAAAGTCTTTCTACCAAAATTGTATAAAGGTATGTGTTAAAAAGTGTATTCTAATGATTTTCGCATTGGTCATTTATGTGTACATGATTTTCGCATGATTGACACAACATGCATTTTAAGCTATCAAAATTATGAAGTAAGGTTATGCAACAAGATGAAAGATGATTTTCTTAGACATTATATTATTATTTATATTGCAGATGAGATTGGTAAAATACTTACCTCAAATATTATAATTGATGATTTAACTCCATGAAACAACGACGAGGAAAACTTCAGAAGTAAATGTTAATTCTTTTGATTTTTTTTTTTAAAAAATCAAATATTAACTTTATATATATCTTATAATTTCCTCTTATTTTTACAAGTTATAATTTTTTGTATATATTGTGTATTTGGAAATTTATATTTTCTATACTTAATTATACTTTAAAATTTTATCCACCCTAAATTTAATTTCTGGTTTCATCCTTAACAGAGTGTATTTCCCAATCTTATCTTATTTTATAACTTCAATCAATGGATCAATAGATACCATTTCCCCGCTAACTAGACGAGGATGCTCCTCTAATGTCTTAAGAGAAGATATCCTTTTCTTCATGAAAAATTAAAAAAAATAATAATTAAACTTGAACAATGGAAGAAAAGCCATTACAAACAAATATTTTCTACTAATTAAAAGTCAAAATATGTCACCACTAGTGCAAAAAAAGAGTTTTCACATCTGGCGAAAAGGACTTTCCACATCTAACTGTCGTCGATGTAAACTAAGGTGAAATGATATGTCCACACCTTCTTACATCGGGTATGATACCGTTGTGATAGAATTTTTCCCACATTGGGCTACTAAACACCGATGTGAAAAGTGTTTAAAACAAAACTTTAAGAGTTTTCACATTGGTTGTAGCATAGACATTGATGTGAGATCTATATTTTTTAAAACCTTTCCATTTTTTTACTGCAGTTGTGCCAAATCATCTTGAGACCATATTTTATAATTTTTTTTAAATATGCATTTTTTAATGGTACTTTTAATGGTACAAGGAATTTGTATTAGTAAATCTAATTTAGACATAATATTTTAACATCAACAATCTTACCTTATATTCAAACAATACCTCTTTTTTTTTTACCAAATAAAGTCTACACTATTGGAACTTGTTCTTACTAATATGTTACCCACTTTCGTTAAGAAAAGACTACTTAAACATCAAGCACTTATAACCACTACATTCCTTCTTCAAATTATATCCACTTCAAAATTACCTATACATCTAGCTATAACCAGTACGAAAGTCTGCCCATCAGAGATTTTCAGGTATATAGGTTGTGACCCGTACGTTGCTTCTTTAAACAATGTTCACCATTAATCTATAGCTACAATAAAATCAAGTACTATTAAATCAGCATAAATATCTTTACTAATCTTTTTCATATAACAAGATACAAGAATAAAATTCTAATCATCAAATGTCAAAATCTGAAATTGGCTTTGATTCCAACAGAACCCGTTCCTAATTCTACGTAGAGCACATGAAAAGAAATTATCACTACATATACAAGGGTAGAAACAAATAGATCACAAAACAGTTAAACATACCAGATAAATCCCAAAATTTATTAGTAAGATAGGGTTAGGTGTATCCATTTCATCTACTAGGTTCAATCACAGGTATGTGGTGAAATTCTTCATAGGTAAAAGTGGTTCCTTTAAATGACAATTTAGGATAATCTACTATGCTTATGTGTCAATTACCTATGAGAGCGTAAGTCCACTCTTATGTTTCAATTACATGTGAGAGTGTGGCCTTATTAACTATTCGACCGTGTATAGAATCCTAGACGATTGACGACCCTTTACCCCATTATTGCACGTATGACCTTTAGGGTGATTGAGGAGCAACATGAAATATGATGGAACACTTGATCCACCAAATTAATCACTTGAATAAGAACCCTTGTTTCATAGCTAATAATTACTTGTATTAATCCAAGCAAATAGATAGAGGGGATTTAAAGAATCATAATCGTCGCTAAACTCTTAATCAACTCTTTACTTTCTGAAATAAATCCAATTGCTTTGCGCAATCAAATACTCCACCCATTTTATTACTTTTATTTATCACTTTTATTAGGTTTAGCTATTCACCTCGTGGAAACAAAAATCTATGTGAAGAAGATTTTACTTACTACTTTATTACTTGCAAACACTTTTCTTCACTTGCCAAATTCATTCATCAACCCCTCTTGTGGAAGGAGGGTGTAAAAAGAGTTGTTTTTCCAATGAGGGATTGACACTAGTGCAGAACAGGGATTTAAGACCTGTTATTTTGAGTTATAAGACCTATTTTTAACTGGGGTTATATCACCGGGTGTTGTATGTATGACATACCACACCTGTTTTAAAACCGGTATAAAAACTACTTATTGCACCCTTTATATGTAAAAAAAGATGTGATTTATTCTTTTTTAAAACCTATTTTATTACAAAACGGGTGTGGAAATGGACATATAACCCCTTTTTAATTGCAAAAAAACAGGTGTGAGAAATAGAGTAACGCATTAAAAAAAAAATATCAACCTGCAGGCAGGCTGGCACCTACAGAGCATTAGGCTATTCCACTCCACAATGATTTTTTTATTTACAGTGAATAAAAATCAATATGCATACACAAAAGTGTATTAAGATTGTAAGTTGAAATTGTAAATGAACATAGAGAGAGCTAATTTTTCTTAAATAACACTTGCGTTTATTCACAAATAGTTTCCAATACTACGATAACATTTATCATAACAAAATCACTAAAAAGTTCTTACTCATTGAAGACAGTACTAAATCAAAATCGTTTCCACATGATCACACACAAAAATAGTCTAAATGCCTTCATCAGTCTTTTATATTTCAAAAGGGCTCACTGATAATTGGAAATTGAATTACAAAAGAGAATATACCATATCAATATTTCTGTCTCTTGCAAGTTAAAAATAAACAAATATCAACATAAAAAAAATTGCTTTAAAATAAAATTGCTTCAGAAAACATGAAAAATATAATGTTCATGCAAGCAATGATATTGACTATCTTTATTGGGGACTTGTCGAAGAGCTTCATCCACCATTTGTTAAACTGATTTCTCTTCTGCAGGGTATTAAGGAAAATGTTAATGTCCAATAGAGTGCAAATGATGGACAAGGGTAGTAGCAGAGATACATTTCCAATTATTCAGCAATGACCAAAGTAACTCTATGAGCATTGTATGTAGGATACTAAAAAATTAACTTACGCAGAAAATCGCACTGGATAAGTCACAAGAGCTTAACCTCCAATGCAACATCCTGACCCTGTAAAAGCCAACAATTAAAAAAGAAATTAAATTAACAACAAAAAAGTTCATTAAAAAACTGATAAGATGATTGCAGACAGTACTAAGCATGTGTACTGCCTTCACTCTATTCTAACATGCAGAGGTTGAATGTATAGATAAATATTAGATTTGCAAAATTAAACAAACAAGTTAGTAACCACAATTTACCCAAAATATTGTTACAAAGAAAAATTAAAAATGAAGAAAGAGAGACAAAGGAATTAGAAAAATAAATGATATCAACAAACAAAAGTTAATCAAAATGCAAACCTTTCATAAAATTCTTCAGCGAGCTCAACCGTAAAAGAGAAACTAAAGATGTCAACTTCACGTACTTGGACACAGAAAGATTTAAAGTGATAAAATTAGAACCCACAAGTGGTAAATACGAAACAAACAACATTTATTCAATACATCACAAGCTTCTGCAGTTTTGAATCACAACAAAATTATGACACTAATATGCAACCAACCGTAATAATTTTAGCTAAAGGGGATCATAAACATTTGCACTTTTTTAGCTAACCTTTCACAATTTCTAATCCATCACTCTTAAAATTATTGTCTCATATTTAAACTCAATTTAAATGCATGGTAAAATTTCCTAAAGGCAACTGTACATATAGGACATATCAAATTAGAGGACTAACTAATGTGAGAGATGAGAGAAGCACATAATAACCATTGGATCAATACAAACGGTTCATATAATTTCTTTTCATTTATTCTATTGCATTGCTTTATTTTCTATCCAATCTGTTGCTTCTCGTTTTCCACCTCTTCATTCTTTCTTTTTTTGAACAATCCATCTCTTCAGCCTATTTTTAGAGAAGTATTAATATTTCAAAAATGGTTGAAAGACTATCGTTTTTTTCTATTGTTTTTTAAGTTTCAAAAACTTTATTTATTTCTTACTAATTTCACATCTATAGTCTTCCATTCTCAACAGGTAATTCGAGCCCTTCTCTCAAAAAAAAAAAGGTAATTCGAGCCCTATCACAAACCAAACCCTTTTCTTTCTTGTCTCCTTTGAGTAGTTATTGGAAACCATCAACAAGGATTTACTGAAATTTTTTGTTGCATCTCTAGCTTTCCAATCTCAACTGAAAATAGAGACAAGAAAATAAAAAGGAATGACCAATCTGTCTGGAATAAACCCAGTCCTTTTTGTCTCTAATCTAATTAAAACTCTGCCCAGTTTACACATTTGCATCTAATCACATGGTGCCACTAAATCAAAAGGAACCTATTTATTCGTCACTGGAAAATTGTTCATTAGGAAAAAGAATATATGAAGAAGATAGTCATGCGTGAGAGAGACGAGGAGGAATAGATGCAAAGAATGGATTGATAGAAAGAGAGAGTTGAATGTGTCGTTTCAATAGCAGCGGATGGGTCAGAAAATGTAGGGATACTTTGAAATTAAGCAAAAGTAAGATCTGAATGGTTTCTGTTGATCCAAGGGTTATTATCTACTCCTCTCATCTCTCACAATAGTTAGTCCTCTCATTTAATATGACACACACACACACACACACACAGATATATGTTGTTAGTCTCATTTTGGGTGCTTAAGACTCATGTGCACATAAAAAAGTTAATAACACACTTTGAAAGAAACAAAAGAAGAAAATTAAAAAGAGAATAAACTGAGACATGTGATGGAAAAGAGAAAAAAAAAGACAATGAAAATCAGACTGAAACAAACATATACTTGCAGATTTTATAATAATTTCAAATGTATCAAATTATAAGAGAGAATGAGATAGTGAAAACTTAATTGTGATTTACCTCTGTCGCCTTGTTTCAGTTGAACGACCATGCAAGAAAGTGGTTGCTGACAGTCGCAAACAACTCGTCCAATCTTCCTATCTTGTATCTGTCGTCTCACCTCTCACGTTTTGTATCCATTATGTTGTGTCTGTTTACAGTCGTATTACTCCTTCTTTCCTCCCATCTTCACTTAACCATTCCTTGCTTCATTTTCACATTGATATACTTTATTTTCTTATCATCTATTGGTTTACTAATATAGAGACGTACAATTATGAGATTTTTTTTGCATCATCTCGCGCGCGCACACACATACAAATACATGTAAATATAGCATAATAATAAAGTAAAGCCCTTAGATTAATTTATTTGTATAATGAAACATCAAGTTTATAATAACAGTGAATTTTCCAATCTCTCCATATTGCCCAACTTATTCTCTTAAAGGAATTATACACAAAGTAACAAAGAAAGGCACTAAACTGAACCTACTTATGCAATTAGCAAATTAGAAAATATAATGTTGACACACAGCCTAAAAATGTTGTCAAATAAAAAATTCTACATGGCCTCGTGAGCTTAACTCAGTTGGTTTGGATAATGCATAATATATGCAAGGTCCGGGGTTCAAACACCGGCCACTACAAAAAAAAATAAAAAATTCTACATGCATTCACAATAATCTTCATAAACCACTTCGCTTAAATTTTATTTCTAATCATGTTACTGGTTAATAATTGTCAAAGCACAAAACCAGTTTGGTAACTTTGTTTATGAGAACTTATCTGAGAAAAATATTTAGCTCCTAACTTTTAGTAAACAGCCTAAATCCATAGACTTGTATGTAAATGCTAGATGATGGAGCTTCTTTTGAGAAGGACCGAGCTTCTAAAAATGTTAATGCAAAGAAAGCAAAGTGAATATATGTGACAAACTATTGTTAAAGGCAGTGCTTGTTCCTAAAAGTAGTGAAAGTTATCTTAGTAAAAAGTAGAAAGAGTTTGACCATAACAGAATTACCTTAGCACGAGGAAGAGCCACATTTACTTGTAGAGAAGTGACACAGCTTGTTGGGTTCGCACAAGAACATACAAAAAATACTAATATGCAGCCTTTATCTCTACCCTGGACAAACAAATGACCAATTTATGAGGATCTTTCTCTATGAATCATGTTCTCTAAATAACACTGTAAATGAGGTAAAAAAAAAAGGCAGAAAAACTAAGGCATGCCTTCAATATTAGTGAAATACTAACACTTTGGATCATACGAGTATCAAAATTATGACATTTTTATACAATTAGTCTCTTTAAATGAATACAATTTAAACAGAATTAAGAAAAGAAAAAAAAACACACGTAGTTCTAAGGATAAGAAAGATATTAAACCCTTCTAATTTTTGCTTCAGCCTTACCTGGTATTTGTCAAAGATATGTATCAGTACGGATGTTGTGCAAGCAACCTGCATTAACACCCAAATAAACATGTTATCTAATCTCCCCAAATAGTTGGCCCCAACTGAAAAACACAATAGAGCAGGAACAAACTCCAGGCAATACAACCCTAACCAAGGACCAAAAATCAGAATTAGAACCTTCTATCGCAGCATTAGCCAAAAAACCTTCCAACACCATTAAGAAAAGATATCAAACCCTTTTTCTTAAAATAAGGTATAAAATAATATTTACAAGTTTGCCACCTTCTTTTTTTTCATATATAACACCCGTTTATTCTTAAAATCAGGTTTAGAAGGTTATCACTAGATATGAAATTTTTAATATATTTACAAAATTGCCAACTTAACTCAATTTCACACCTCTTTTTAATAAAATAGGTATAATATAAATAATCCTTATGTCAATTTTGTACTAGTGTGGGTCTATTTGTTGGGTAAAGGTGTGCGAGGATAGGATTTTGAGCACTCCAAAACAAAAAGGTTATGTAATTATTGAAAATCAAACAAATCATTCAATTTTCACACCAAGATTTAATGCATTTAGGCAATAACACCCACAATCCAAACAAAAATAATGACTCAAATGACATGGATGGACAACAATAATCATTGTATCAAACCCCCCATAATCACTCAATAATAGATAATGGGATTCATGGTTGTCTTAGGCCGGATATAACATTCCCTACGAAGCCAAGACTTTACCTGAAAGATTGATGTTCAGAAAAATCTTTTGAAGGAAAACCTCATACCTTCCAAATATTACTACAGTTAACGGGCCACATGTCTCTCTTACAATGTATACGACATTCCCTACTAAGCCAAGAATTTACCTGGACAAGAGATGTTTAGAAAAACCTTTGTAAAGACGGCGTCAAGCCTTCTAAATCTTACATATCGTTACTGATTTCTTTCCGGAGATAATCATCAAAAATTACTCGAATAATTGCCATAAGTCTCCTTCTTCTGTTGTGAGACGGAAACTTGGGGGACCATTGTTTTAGAATGGACCAATATCCAATGGCAACACATAAAGGCCCAATAAGATGCCCATTTTAGAATCAAACCATCAAATCTAATAGAAAGTTGCTTTTCTGACATACAAAACATCTTAAAAACACATGAAAATGACGTATTTGTCCCCAGTGGTAGTTAACTACCGTTGGATTTGTCTGACGGTAGTTAACTACGGCTGTATACCAGCACAACTTAAAAACAAAAACAAAAAAACTCCAGCAGTAGTTAACAACCATGGAGCATCAAAATTGTTTTTTTATTATTATAAACTGATTTCTACGTACACCTTATATCTTTTTATCCATTTTTTGTTACTTCTCTGTTCTCTCATTTGTTTTTTGCATTTCCAATCTCTCACGCGTTTTCTTTACAGTCTCGATTCACATCACAACAACTGGAAACAAAATCCTAAGAAATTTCCATCGCACACACAACTTCCATGTCTGCCAACAACTCAAAATTTCACCATTTTTCTACTGATTAGTTAACAATTTTGATTGTCAGGTCAAGACAAATTTTTCATATCTTTAAACACTAGGCAAATAAATCCTTAAGCTCACATGTTACAGCTTTTAAGCACTAAAATGTACAACTCACAAAAACTCTCCTTGTTATTTCATTTCATTAGTTCACACGGCACTATATATAATAATAAATAAAAAAAACAATTTTGATGCTCCACTGTAGTTAACTACCGTTGGAGCTTTTAGTTTTTAGTTGTGTTGGTATACATCGGTAGTTAACTACCGTCAAACAAATCCAGTAGTAGTTAACTACCGCTGAGGGCAAAAATGTCATTTTCATGTGGTTTTAGGAAGTTTTGTATGTCAGAAAAGAAACTTTCAAGCTAATATGGTACTGTAAAATAGAGGAAAAAACTATAGACAATCTAGAACCTTTGATTATTATTAAACGACAGGGTGAATTTCATGTCGGGTAAGGCGTAACCGCCTAACTGCTTGATGTTTATGTAGTGACTTTGAACTGTCTATATAAGGACCCATCCTCTCTACAAAACGTACACACTGGCCCTCAAAGCTCCTTAAGTTCTCACTAACCTGAACGTTGGAGTGTCTTTCTAAGTAAAAGACTCCGCTCTAGTGAAGGACAACCAGATACCATCGTGCAACACATGTTTGATCAATTCATAATGGTGGTTTTGAAATTAACTTACACCAATCATATTATTATTGATCCTTTTTTTAAAAGGGATTGAACATTTTAATACCCATATTTCAAAGAAAAATTCCTTACGTGTCCAACATAGTCACATTCCTATTTTTGTTGTTGTTGATATAATAGTCATAGTGCTCTCTAAAGTAGACAAACTAATATTTAAGTGTATGGTGAGTGAACCACTAGCATCAATCATTTATAGGATATATTAATATAATATACAAGCATTTAGATTTGTGACACGTGATAAAATCACATTGTGATTGAAAAAAAAATATATAAATAAAATCCCACTATTTATATACACAGGCTACTCATGAACTTCTAACTTCTAAGTGCTCTTTCTTTTTGGTTGAGAAAAAGGACATTATTGAAAAAAATCGAACAATTTCTTATATTCTAACATTTGTATTTATATATTAGTTAAAAAAAATAGAGTCAAAGTAAGTTTTGAGAATAATGCACATTGTAAAAATGCAAATGTATTGCAACATTTTGATATACTCATTGAAAATTTTTAACACTCATCAACCATTTTTATGTTAAACAAAAGCTAACTTTTTTTTTCCACAGTATTAAAAAATTTATTTAGTGTATCTCGTCTATCATAATCCGTAAAATTAACTTTTTTTTTTGTAAAAAAAAAATGTGAATACCTTTTTGTTTTTCTATTGATACTCATTAATAATACATTTCTTATTTTCTTTTTATTTTTTCTACAAAGGAACAAGCAAAAAAAAAAGACTACATTCTAAGCAACCAAGTATCTGTAAAATCTGCAAAGAGAAGGTCCGATAAACCTGGATGAGAGATCTCCACAGTGAATACCTACACAAAATATTTGACAGTACAGCATAAGGCATGGACGGATTCAATATAAGTCTAAGTGTGGCTATAGCCACACATAAAAGAAAATTCATTTTTTTTATATATATGAATGATGTTCTTCAATTTGAGGACTGTCAAGGTTTTGGTAGTTAGAACAAAATTAGGAAATGTGGTATGATAATAACTGAAAATGGCATAGATTGATGCTAAGGTTTTGAACTACAGTAAAAACAAATTTGGAGATATCGTTTTTTTATAGAAGTAGTGACATTTGATGTGGAATGAGTATGGGTAGTGTTATCTCGCTTGGTCATGATCGGTTCGACAAAATTTGAAAAGGTTAAAGCATCTGGAAAATGCTTGTAATCAAAGCTGAGGACGAGTTATGAGAGAAAGAGTGGTTTCCAATTCTCTGAGAGAATGCTTGTGACGGCTGCGTCTTTGGTGGGAAGAAAGGAGAGAATGTGATGAAGAAGTGAATCTGGAAAATTGCTGATTCTGTCTTCTTCTTCTTCTTCTTCTTCTTGAATTGAAAGGCAGCCGCGGCCATGACATTGCGGTGGCCGATAGGCCAATGAAAAAATCCAAGTTTTTCCTGTGCTTTCTTATCCCATTCCCATATATACACACAGCTCGGGTGTTATCTTCTCTGACTTGTAACAACAACGAAACAAAAAACAAAAATATCATCTTTTTTATTTTTGAAAAAAAACCTTTTTGCAATCTTAATTGAAAGATGATAAAAATTTAACTTTCAATATGTGTTTGGAATTTGTTTTATTTTGAAGAGCCAAGGCATCACTGCATATCTAAAAGACCAAATAGGAAGGCCAAGGCATGGAGTTCATGTGTTTCGGCTAAGTGTAGAATGTACTTTAAAGAGCAAAGTGGGGGGTAAAAACAAGTCATTGGAGGATATCACCAATGACTCAGAACCTTTGCAAGTACATGAATCAGAGTACTTGTTCATATGTGCAGTTACCATAACATACATGAAGTTACTAGAGTACTTAACAAAAACCATGTCACTTACGTATTCCACCCAATATTTCATACTTGAGACTTAGGTATCCCATATTACTGTTAGTTTGTTTGTTAATTCAAGTTGTTAAGTGATACAATCAAGCTTATTTGATTAATCACATTAGATATTTTAGTTTCTTATGGATTTGTTACAAAATTCCTAGAATCTAGCTTATAGTTGTTAGGGTTTTTACTTAACTTGTACTTCAAGTAACCTATAGCATACACTTGTATATAAGCTACTTCTCTTGTATAGTTTTACATATCAATAAACATACAATTTTCTACTTCTATTCTCATCATCCATTAATTCTTCTCATTCTCTCCAATTCAACAAAATCATAAAACCTTAGAAACCCTAGCTTGAGATTCAAGCTTTTGCTGCGCTAACAATTACTCAAGTTATAACCATAACATTGTCAACTTCTCGACAGATTCACTTTGCAGCGCTTCTTAGGTAATGACAGCCAACTTTGATACCATTTGATAAACACTCAGGCACTTAGGAAATTCTCCCTTAGTACCTGTCAAAGAGGAAGAACCAAACCACCTATATATTTCACCGAATATCCCGTACTGTTTCGATATGAAACTTAGTCGCCCCATTATACCCAAGCTCCTATCAATACTTCATAGGATTGAATTTTTATGCAAGTCAAGTTAATTCCCCATTCTCTGCTTAGTAAACATCAACTTAGACAATTCAAACAGCGGTACATCATATTCTTAAAGGTAACATGCAGTAAACAACTTAGTAAGGCCGGCCCTGATTAGGAAAGTGTTAATCAGACATAGTTAATTGGAAGAAGATCTAGTTACAAAAGCTAGTTAATTTGTTAGCCCTCATTAAATAGAAGCGTAAGGGGGGAAAGCATTTATATAACAGAATTACTGGCAAACTAAGTAAGCTTGCATCTATTACTAACATAAATTCTATTCCTAAATTATATTAGAATACAATAATAAGATCAATAAGGATATATTGATATAGCACGAGCTAGGCATGACAACAATCTCTCCTTGTTGGGAAAGTGTTGCTAGTTTATCAAATATGTTGATCAGCTACTAATGAATAGTGGATTCTTAACAAAGCAGAGGTTATGAATTTATGCTTGTTCAATAGTTGAGAGATAATTAAAGACAAAGTTTGCTATCTAAAATTAACACCAGTGCAATGATTATGCTAAAAAATACAGAACAATTGAGTCGTACTTCACATAAAAATTCAAGGAAAACAAATAAAAGAAGGGAAGGTGGCACATTTTTGGTTACAGATTCCTTTGGTCACAAAATTACTTATGATACAAGTAATAGTTATATACTAAAAATATAAGTAACCCAAAAAAACAAAGATAGGGATTTTAAGATACTCAAATATGTTGTATAGTAATTACTTATGTGAACTTGCTCAACAGTTTTTGTCTCATACAAAATAAATGTACTTTCTACTCAACCCCTAAATGGAAAGAAAATACACTCCACATTGTACATCTATGAAGGCAACTAAACAAGTTAAAAGTCTATCAGTTTCCTCATAACTACTATCTTCATAGAATTCTATCAGAATAACTTAGCGACATCTATGAAATTAAGCTTTTGTTCTAGTTGCTTAATGGAGTGTATTTGTATTCTTTGCCTTAGCGACGAGGAAAACGCCTAAGAGTTCGGGACAAGAATTTTCAGTGTCGTTTTCAGTGAAGCTTATTCGGGGTCCCTCTGTAATTGCAAAGGCTAAAACTTCGACATATTTTTGCACTATTGAAAATGACATAGAATCCTTGATAGATTAATTAATATTTTTTAACCTTAACTATGGCTGGGATAATAGTATAGATGTAACAAATTTAAGGTTGCTTTCATAAGGATATAAGCTAAATCATCTCAAACTTTTTATTTCAAGAATTGGTTTTAGCATATTGGGAACTTTTTTGTGTGCAATGTAGGAGGGGATTAATTTTGTTATGACAGTATTATAAAGCATCCTTGAGCATGACTAAGTAATTATTCTAAACCATTACATAAAATCTCACATTATCCATGCACATTATAAGTACTCAAAACGATGTGCATCAACTTAATATTTGAAAAGTTTTCCTTTTCTTTGATGAAAATGTCAACTCGTTGTCTAGTGCGTGATCTTATATAGGCAAATGTTCATCGTAGAGTTAGTGGTTGTGTTAGTTTATGGGATCGAACTCTAGGCTTCCTTAAAACTCTTTCAATGTCCCTTAGCACACTAACCAAGCTGCCTATGCGAATCAAGACTAGAGAAAGTTGCTTTTCCACCAATCCTTTGCTCAATAATCAAGAGTTGCATGTTGATGGAAAAAAATTCCTGTGTTAGTGACTGAGAAGTGGCGTCGTTTTGGTAATCTTCCTCACTGACATCGGTCATTCCGAGTTCAGGACCCAAGCAAAAATGAATAAACGTTTTTCAAGGCAGAAAACCAATGCAGATATTCTTATTCCACGAGTAGAACAAACCTTAATTTAAAGGAGTGTTTTTCTCTATGAGGATGTGCCATTAACTATTTAAGGATGACACCAAAGCTTACCTTCATATTAGACATTGTTCTTGACAGGATTAGCTTTGTTTCCTTTCTTAGTTGTGTTTCCACTTCTTGGCAGATTGTATTCTTAACAGTTTTGAGCAGATTCCTACGGTTGAACGATGCATGAGCATGAGTATAGGATTTGTGTAATTGGAGACACCAGCTAGAGTTAAACTAATTAGCCATCAAACACTTATATTAAATTGGGTTTCAATTTCAGCTAATGTAAATTGAAAGTTCTCCTGTTCTCAATGCATGTTGCCGTGATTATCGCCGCAAAAGGAAAGAGAGGAACATAGGAAGTAGGCAAATTATATGGGAGAAATAAATGCTTACTGCATAAACAAAGACATCAGGAAAAGATGTAATTTGAAGCAATGCTAAGACATAGGAAGTATGTATCAATGAAACAACATTCAGATCACTTCAAAGCTAGGCTTCTCAAAAATAGTAGAAGTGAATAAGATGAAATGGAAAGGAAAGAAAAATGGATCATTGACAAATTACTTCTGCCTTGTGTCAGATAAAAGCCTAACTTGCTCACATTAACACCAAGTGGTTCTTTTGAGACTCGGTTTGTAAATTTTTATACACTAATTGTGAACAACTTTATATCTATCAAAAGTTTTCCTAATCATTCACTAAGAATCACATGCATGATACACTTTGACTTTTCAAGTTCAGAATGAACAGGACAATATATGAAGCAAACAATATGAAATTTGTACAACAGTTGGCAGACACTTCAAAAACATTTATGCAACGAATCTAACATTGCAATTTCTCTAGCTACATATTCAATAGTAATTAACAATGATAAATAAAGTCAATAGTAATTAGAACAAGTATAAAATACATAACATAAATGGAAATTAACATATAAGTTGCAATTTAGTTTAAATTTCAAGCCAGGTAGCACCACATTGACATCCTTATATCAGAAACAAGGTGATATCAAACTCTCAACACAAACTTCTGAGGTAATCGGACTCTTGATGTCTTGTGTCAAGATTTTCTTTAAAGTAACATTTTTGAAATCATAAATGGCCAACTTTATTCTCGGCTCCAATAGCGAATAATCCATTAGCACTTGGTCATCTTCATAAATCCATAGTGGCTTGGCATATGGAAATAAAAAAAAATCATTCATGTAGGGAACACAAAACAATTTAGTCCAAGACTCTTCATTTCCATATTCCTTCATCAACCAAACATTGGCTAACTCCAAACTGGGCGCAACGAAACACAAACAATCCCTTAAAACACCCAACATCACATAACTGACATTTTCCCCTCCATAATTAGGGAGCAAAAGTCTTCTATACGACTCAATAACCAAACCAAAAGAAACAACACTATGATTATCATTATCCTCATATGCAATCCAATTAAGCGCACCGCTCACGAATACGAGCGATTCACAACGAAAACGATGTGGAAGAGGCAAGTCCCCTTGAATCATTCTCCAAGAATTAGTACCCAAAGTATAAACCATTCCTTGGCTTTTAGACATCTTGTTAACATAATCACAGGAAAAAACAGCAACCACCTTGTAAACATCAGTTACATGATCATAGCCAAAGCCATATTTAATAAAAACGCCTTCTTGTTGAAATTTAAAAGAAGGCAATATTTTGAATTTTGAAATGGAAGGGTTAAACAAAAGGATATTGCTTTGTTCAACAATATTAAAGTCTTCAATAGTGAAACAAAGGATTCCATTCCAAGAGCCAACAATTTTATTGTATAGTGGGTTAAAAGGAACGTGTAGTTGGGTGCTTTTAACTGTTGCAGATTTGAAAATGGAGCGATGTGGGAGAACAATTGAGTGAAGTCGGTAAAAGATTATGGTTGACGTGCGGGTGGTTAAGACGAGGTTGCGGTTGGTGGTTGAAAAATAAAGGTGTTTCTTTGCGAAATAGGGATCAGAAATTAGGGTATCGAAGGACTTACATAAACATCGAAGTTGTAAGAGGAGCTTGACGGGGAGCCTACATAGAATCTCTGCCACCAATTCGAGTGGGAGATCGGGCAGCGGTGGTCGGTCGGAAGAGATGAAGAGTGAACATAAGAGTGATTTTAGGGTTCCAATAAATTTGGTGGTCAGCTGCCGCCTCTTGGTGGTGGTGGTTCTTTCCTTCATCTGACAAGAAACAGCGTCGGTTAGGTCACTGTTGCCCTCCCTATATAATGAAATAGAAACCCAATGAAAGAGAATGAATGGAAAATAAACGAAGGAAATAATTCACGAAGTTGTTCAATTCCACTCCACTAAGTTTTTTTCCTTCAATAAAATGTGTTTGTTTTAAAAAAAATAATAATACTAATTAAAATAATATAATTTACCAAAATAAATAAAAAATATTACTTAAATTCAAACAAACACTGTTGATATTTTCGGGATCATTCCATTTATTTATTCATAATAAGACAGAAACCCTACTGCCCCAAAACCCTAACAGGAAGGGAAAAACATCATCCATGGCAGCAGATTGGTCGCAAATTCCGTTTGAACTTCTGCAACTAATATCAGAAAAACTGAACAACAGTGAATTCTACCTTCTTCGCTTTCATTCCGTTTGTTCCACTTGGCGTTCTTCTTCAATTCCCCTTAGCAACCATCAAAACCCTAAACCCTTAAAGCTTCCACATTTACTCACTAAAAAAACCAACACCAACATTGGTTCCGTCAGCAGCCACCTCATAAAACACAACATCCTTCTAATCAAACCACCACTATGCCATCAAACTCTCCACCACCACCCTTGGTTGATTAGAATCGGCCCAGATTCTAATGGCAAAACCCAACTCTGGCACCCTTTCTCATTTAACCAACTTTTATCATCAAATTTTTCTAGTGTCATTGACTTCAACAAACTTTCTGTCCTCGATTTCGGACACGTGTCCCACATCCACCAGACTGTCTTACGTCGAAATACCTATAGCTTCTTTGTTGCCACGTATCAGGGGGAACAACCTCAAGTAATCGTCACAATTGACTTCATGGGGGAGCCTATTATCTTCCGTTGTGGGGACCATCGTCGGACACGCGTCAGTCAGTGTCAGACACCGACACGACACCTATGATTAGACTAAATTATATCATTTTCTCAAATTATTATCCGAGTCAGCTTGTCGGTGTCCATGTCGTGTCTGGTGCTTCATAGCTTAAATGTACTTTCGACTGCAACCTACTTCAATGGGAAAAAAAACATAAACTTCTATATTACACTCAACACTGTACATCTATGAAGACAACGAAACAAGTTAAAATCAATCAGCTTCCACATATCCCTTATAACTACTATTTATATAGAATTCTATCATATTAACATGGAAATTAAGCTTTTGTTCTAGTTGCTTAATGGTGTGTATTTGTGTTCTTTGCCTTAGCGACGAGGAAAACACGTAAGAGTTCGGGACAAGAATTGTCAGTGTCGTTTTCAGTGTTCGTGTTTCTATCAACACTTCATAGAAGAAATTACAACAACCGCAACTACTCGTCAAAGCGCTTTGAGGAAATTACAATACTATTTATATATAATAAAAATAATCAGGTGTTGATGGTTCACATTGGATATAATAGACTTGCAATCAAATGATTAAAATCATATCAAAAATATTAAACATTAAAAAATCAACGAAGAGAACTAAGTTGAGTAACAGAGAAATCGTAAAGGACTGAAAAGAATTTTTTTAGTGTTATAGGACCAAAATGAAAAAAAAATATAAGTTAGGGTACCAAAGGTTCAATTAAGCCAAAAAAAACTAATTAAACTTGATTTTAGTATATAGTACAAACATAACAAGAATTTTGCGATAAATTGATTGTGGTTCATTAGTAGTAATGCTGCACTTGTACCACCTTGAGGTCCCTGGTTCGATCCACATACTGATGAAAATCATGTTTTAACTCTTTTTCATCAGCATTTTTTCCTTTAAGCAAAACAAAAATAAAAACAACCATGGGAGGGATCGAACTCGCGCGATCTTGAAGCATTTTTAAAAGAGTTAAACCACTGCAACGCATGTAATCAATTAATAATTCTTTCGTTCTTTCCTATTTATAAGATAAATCCGATAAGAAAAAGACATCATCTTCAACCTCCAGCCGGGTCACTTCAACCTAGTTTAGACCTTGGAAACCCAAAATTAAACCCGACAATTTAGAGCAATTTCAACCTCGAAAATGATGATTATATAAAGAGCAGTGCTATATATTACGAACCAATTATGAACGAAAGGAAAGAATGAATATGTGTTTTACTTTAATAAATTGAAAGCATTACTCTCAGCATTTGGTGGAAATCAACCCTTTGGTGGTATGAAAATCAACGGATGGCATATATTCTTGCCTTTCGTTTGTTTCTTCCTTTGTAATATTAATCATTTCCCTTACACAAATATGGAATTTAAATAGGATGCTCAATTGCTTGAGCCATGGATTCTGTCAAATTATGTTTCCTACGTCATGAAATAATTGATCTAAACTATTAGGGTCTGTTTAATGGTCAGGATAGGATAGAGGCAGGATATGATATAAAGAGGGATAGAGATATGATATGATAAAGACATGATAAACATTAATCATATCATGTGTTTGATGCGCACATGATAACAAACATGATATCATTATAATTAAATGAAAAAATTGCTTTCATAATTAATTAAATATTATAAATATGGCATGTTATTAATTATAATAGAAAATACATGCTATAATTATTTT
>Ga0315914_1001090_pt1 | contig 39063 bp, 15 predicted proteins | sample MpolenodulesMG_FD_203920 | JGI IMG/M metagenome (GOLD analysis project Ga0315914, IMG submission 203920) | Medicago polymorpha root nodule microbial communities from Los Angeles, California, United States - elongated nodules | ecosystem: Host-associated > Plants > Roots > Nodule | place: USA...
ATTAAATAAAATATTAATTAAAAAATAAAAGTAAAAAGTGTTAGAAATAAAAAGAACCGGTAGCCGAGAATTGAGTGATGACGTGGCTCCATTGTTCAATCGAGTGTTCAAGAGCAAGTGCTGAAGCAGTTGTCGCTAGCACCGCTCATTCAATAAATAAGGGTATATTAGTGGATAAAAAATAATAATGTGTCGTTGGTATTCTAAACTGACAATTATTTTGAGATTGAGAGAAAATGCAAAAGTGACAATTAAAATGAGACGGAGGGAGTAATATATAATACTTTTGGTTAATTTTGTCTGTGCAAAAGCTAACTGTTTTTTTAGTATTTTTATTTTGAAATGGAAGAAAAATATCACCTGGTTTCAGTTCCATTGGAAAATTATTTCATGCGAAACTTTTAAATGGAAGCATTTGAGACTTAAGAATAGAATGAACATGAAAAGCTGGTTATATGCATTGGTAGTTAAATTATATTTTTGTATGAGGTTAAACTACCCCCCCCATTTTACAATCTTATTATGTATGATGGTGAATGTGTCATGGTATGTTGGTCGTTATACTTATTCAGCTATGCATCTTTTGTTTTTGTTACTATAGTTTTTTCATTGGGATTTCACAGCATTTTCTAGCTTCTGTTGCTGAGAGTTTTGTTTGCTTTACCAGCATTTTTGGATTACTATGACATACCATACAAAGTTGTGGAGGTCAACCCGCTTAGCAAGAAAGAAATCAAATGGTCTGAATATAAGAAGGTTCCAATAATAATGGTAGATGGCGAGCAGCTAAATGACTCGTCAGGTTTTCCACATTTTTCCCTTGAAAATTGATTGTGAATTTTGCTGAATGGACTTTTTCCTACTAAATAAGACTCACTGTAACCTTTTCACTGTTATTGTGTTTTCTTTGGCAGCTATAATTGACAAGCTTGGAGAGAAGATCCTGTCTAAGAAAAAGGCAACCTCAGAGGATGAGGTCGACGAAGAGACCAAATGGAGGCGGTATGGTTCTATTTCTCTTGGTCCTGTTGTATCTTTCAATAAAACATGCTTCAATAAATGTAAGAGGGTAATGTGAAGAAATCCTTATAACTCTGATTGAATTTCATTGTTCCAATTTGAAGTTGTTTTCGCACATTGATTTGAATCATCTATGGTGAAGATGTTGTGCAGAGGAACCTTTCTTTCTTCCTTCCTTGGCCTTTTGTTCTCTCTTTCCTTGAATCATGTGCTTTAGGATTGAAAAACTTTATCCGGTGGTACTCGGTGATGATTATGAATAATTCACACTTATCTTTTTACAGATAGAATAGGCATAAAATGTGGTATACTGTTGTGCTAACAAGCATATTTATCATCAGGCATTTGTTGTGTCAACAGTATACAATAAGATACTGCTCTTTTTCTGCATGATCATGTTGATTTTGATATTTCTTTGTATGATATGACAGTTTGATTTCAGTCATTCTTTATCACACACTACTTGTTAGGAATCTCATGTCTGTGCATGATTGTACTCCCTTTGTCCCTTATTAATAGACCTTCTAACAAATTTCATGGAGATTAAGAAAAGTAGTTGTATCGATAGATTTGTAAAAAATATGTGCTACTGTTACATAAGTATCCCTATATTTAATGACATCATAAGAGAGAGAAAATAAATGTACTTTTCCCAATTGTAAATTAAATAGGGGTATTTTTGTAAAGATATAATTAATGCATATGTAACTTTGTAAAGGGTCTTATATTGAGGGACCCAAATATGCAACAAAGGTCTTAAAATTAGGGACAAAGAGAGTAATTTACTGATTCTGTTTATGGGTAAGATTTCAATCAATTTTTTTTTTCTTTCAGTTTACTTTTGAGTTTTGATTCTCGTAATTTGTATTGTTGGTTCACCTGAATCATGGGATGCACTATGTTTATGAAAGGGGGCTCTTGGCAACTTCAAATTATATATACTTATAATGTTTTTCAATAGGTTTTTAATTATTTAGTAAGAAATAAATATATTATTTCTCCTTTTCACAACCTTGGCGACATGTTTTTACTATAGCTCTACCCATGAACGCAAATTCGCAGTCACTCATATTTGTTTAAACAAGAAATGTTAGGGCCCGTTTACTGTGACAACATTGATTATTTTCATTTCCTAAAATTTGTATTAGTTTTACTCGTTAACAAGCAAGTCATTTTCATTGTTTCTGGAAATGCAAGAAAATTGTTCCAAAGTAAATGGGCCCTTGAATATTCGCAATTTGAGTTGCTGTAAGCAATTTGTGAACTTGTTACAGGAAACTCGACAGAAATAACCTGGAGAAATTATTGAGTCCTGATGTTTATATACCACAGTAATATTTTTACTCTTTTGATGTAGGTGGGTTGATAATCATTTGGTACATGTTCTGTCACCTAATATATACCGAAATACCTCCGAAGCTCTTGAGTCCTTTGACTATATCACGTCCAATGGTAAGTTGCATAAGTCTTTGCTATGGTTTTATACTACCTCCATTCATAGGAGACAGTTCATTTATGAGGTTCATTGAATAACTGATGTATCTGATCTATATTATAGACCATATACATCAATTATCCAATGAACCTAAAAAGTGAATTGTCCCTTATAATAAGGAACGGAGGTAGCAAGTATTATTGTTGTTGTTGTTTAGTTGAGTGTTTGGTTTTTTATATTTCTTGTCACCAAGTTCTTTGCTATATGAAGTTGACTCTGATATCTCAATAAGCATGCATTGGAACAGTGTCCTTTATTGGTAGATATATGGACTTGTGTTATTGCTTATTGTTTTTTCTGCTTTCATGCCATGTATATCTATACCACCTCACATGTAAATGCTGAATTTATTTCATTTGACTTTTGTTATTTGAACTTCTTTCTTTGGCCATGCTATGTTTTTTTCAAATGGGGATGGGGGTAATGTGTGTTAAATGGATAATTTATTCCCTTTTTTATTGTTATTTAGGCAATTTTAGCTATATGGAAAAAATTTCGGTGAAGTATGCTGGAGCTGCAGCTATGTATTTTGTGTCCAAGAAGCTAAAGAAGAAATATAACATTACCGATGAGCGTGCTGCTCTCTATGAGGCAGCAGAAACATGGGTAGATGCTCTGGATGGCCGTGAGTTCCTTGGTATGTGTTCCCCTTCTGTGTTAAGAAGACTGTTATATATGCAAGAGCATGCACACTTCTGAAACTGAAGCTTGAGATAACTTAAAATGCTTTGATATTTTTTATTTTCCCTTTTGTTGATTTTTTCCAAGCAAATCAATATCAAACTAATTATGTGTTCATATATCCTTTGCATGTCAAAATATTGATCTTGAAGTTTCCATTTGTATTACCTAATTAGTTTTGATTTTGTAATGATGGGAACTTTATAATATTTGCACTGCAGTCATTCATTTGATTTATTTAAACCTTAAAAGAGTATTCATAATTAAGAATGTGCACCTAAACCATTCAAAATAAGTACTTACTGGTCTATTTGTGAGGTCAGCCATAAAAAAAGTTTCTGATGTTTCTTTGGTTTACTACAATATTCTTAGTGTTATTGTAATGAATAATCATTTTGCATTCTTTTGACTTTATATAATGACTACTTTGTTGTCTTTTCAGGAGGGTCTAAGCCTAACTTCGCCGACCTGGCTGTCTTTGGAGTTCTAAGACCCATACGCTATTTGAGGTCTGGTAAGGATATGGTGGAGCACACATGTATTGGTGAGTGGTACACAAGAATGGAGAGCGTTGTGGGAGAGCCATCCAGGATTAAAACATAAAACTAGGATATTATTGAGTCCAAACTCCATTGATATTTTTTTTTGCATCAATCTTATTCTACACTCTTTGGGTTTCGCCTTCAGTTGTTGGAAGGAAACACATTTCGGTTTCTTCAGTTGACAACCTATTTGGCTATTTAGAAAGATACTACCATGTGGTGGTTGTTTAGCTGATCAATTGATTCTTTACAAAAATGTTTTAATACATGTTGCAGCTACTCCTATTGTAAAGATTAAAGAGATCTTTGAGCTGTAACCAAGAATAAAGGCAATATCTGCTGTGCCTGTGATGTTTAAAACACTGGTTTTGATCAAATTAATACACATATAAGCACTTGTTTGAGTTAAATATGAAGTGTTGTTGATCTTAATGATCAGTGAGCTGTAAGTAAATCTTGATTGAGCTCTAATGTTACAAATGCGCAAAGCATGACTATACAGAATGACCATAAAATCAAACTTGTCACAACTACAATTGATTATCTTAACAGAAGAGTCAAATGTCATTTTTTTTTATCATTGTATGGCTCACATCGATCGATTTCTATATAAGTGCTTCCACTTGTCTCATAAAGACGGTCATTCAAAAATAATTTAAAGATTGTGAGATATGCATGTCATTAAGTTTCACTAATAGTTTGTAATGTACAGAGATAGAGATTCACATTCATTAGTTTTGAATTCCTTCCTAGCCCCATCTTTATTCACAATGTCTTCTCAAATGACACTGAAAATGGCGAAATTGGTTTTTCTTGTAGTCTCACCCAATGCACTATTTATACTCTTCCAATGCCTTGTGAGAAATTGATACCAAGAGAGAATATATCTTTGTGAAAGGTTTATGATTCATTTATGATGTTCTATAAAATGGCATAGACCGTCATAACATATCAAATAATTTTAGATTTTTGTAAAAATTTACATGAATGATCTATATGATATACAATTACAATCAAATGGTCAAATTTGAAAAATATGTATGAGCAAATTACACTCCCCTCCCCTCCCCTCAAAGATGTTTGATTTACACTTCCCTCCCCTCTTATGTTAAAATATACGCTCCCCTCCCCTCTTATTGAAAACATATTAGAAAATATTCCACTTCCCTCCCTTGAGAGAAGCTTGAATTAAATTTTCCTCCCCTCTTAAGTTAAAATCTACGCTTTAGTCCCTCAATAATTTTTTTATTTATAATAATCTAGCAAAAAAATAATCTAACACACTTCAAAGAAAAATAGCATTGCGGGTTTATTTTAATATAATCAAATTTGGGATACATATATTTCCTTATTTTTTTTCTCACAATTTCATTAACATATAGTTTTAAACCCTATTATAAAATATGAAACAACCCAAAATAAAATTAAAATATGTGAAAAATTACTAAAGTCGTTTCAGTATGGTTATTTAAAAGTGAATTTTATACTCTAAATTATAAAATTGACAACAAAATATTTAAATTTAATTGTCATTGACATTTAGATTATAAAGAAACGAATTTATATTTTTTAAATGGTGATTCAAAATTAATATATATATATTATAAAAATATTTATTTACGTTAAAATAGATTAAAGTGTTGTCCATATTTAATTATTAAGGGATGAAGTTGTAATTCAAGCATCTTATAGGGGAGGGGAGTATAAATTTTAGTTTTCAAGGGAGGGGATTGTATATTTTAACACGAGAGGGGAGGGGAGTGTAATTCAAGCATCTTTGAGGGGAGGGAAGTGTAATTTACTCAATATGTATCAAGTAAAACGATATTAAACGGTGTAATATTATATCAGAGAGAAGAAGAACGTTGCTCAAAAAATTATCACAAATTTGTACAAATATCTTTGTCCATAAAATAAGGTAAAGAGGAAAGTGTGCAATTTTATTTGTTTAAGCGTCATGCTAACTGGTGTCCTTGGGGCACCGTTTATGTTTAAGAAAGCAAACAAAAAAAAGTTTTAAATTAAAAATAACACTTTTTAGACTTTTGAAGAATTGAATGCACAACTTCTAATACAATAATACTATATTTGTTTTCTTAACTGATATCCCCATAACACTTGTTAACATTTTCCTTTGTTTAATGATCGATCATCACATCGTCGACATCTTATGTAACTCCCCGATATTTTATACATATAATTTTAAATAAATATTTTAATTTGTCATTTAGTTGCTTAACAATTTATTTTATGTGCGAAAAATTTAAGAAAATCGTAACAATTCCCTACTTTGGTTAAATTTTAGAATTTGACTCCATCTATTTCATTTTTATTAATAAATTTGGTATGAAAAAAATATGATAATTATATCTTGCCTAAGTTCTTTTTATTCTAGTCCTCTATTGTTGCATTTTTATTTGTGATTTATTTTTTGTATATATGAAATAGTCTTCTATTTCTATGCTGACATGGTCATGCATATAGTACACGCTATGTTGTAGCCTAATCTCCCAATTAAATATGTTGCATATTGAGAGAAACAATAGATAACAAACTTATGTTCACCCATGTTCTTTTATTGTGAGTACAATGCTAGTTATTAGAGATTTTAGTTGCCGGATGATTGTATGCACTATCGTCAACGTGCATATTCCTCCCTCTATATGCCACTTTGTTGCCTTAAATTGTGGAGTCAAGGAGATAGTTATTTGACTAATAAAAACGGAATCAGATTCCCAGCCACTCTTCTCTAACTCTTGGCGTCCATCTTACTTTCACATAGACAAACCTTCATTTTCCAAACCTTAAAAATTCCATTATTACTTTTAATCCTCGTCCACTCAAATTTAGTTCTTCTAATATATGATCATTATTTTTCTCCTTGGTTTCTCGACATTACAAGTTTCCCAACCATATTTATTCTCAAGTTACACAATTATCACCCCAATCCCATATTACATAATTAACCGTTTACCATTTTCCTTTCATGCTCAAATTTTGGGAATCACGGCAGCTCCTTTTGAGTTCTCATCACAGTATGTTAAGCATCCTATCACCTTGCCTTGTTTTGTTCAAAGAAAAATCAAGTATAAACTTAACGGAGCAAAGATCGACGTGCCATTTAGAGTTGTTCTACTAGGAAGAAAAGCGTCAATGGTAAGAGCTTTTTTCCATACATCCCTACCAAGTACTAGGGATATTTATGAATTAGAATTAGAAATTCTTGTCTTTTGGAAAGACAAACAATTAAAATATTGCTTTACGTGGTAAAATTTATTCTTTTATAAAAGTGATTATTTTAATTAAGTTTTATATGATATGTGTTTATGAGGATTTGATGTGAAATAATATATCTCATTACTTTATATGTTTGTGATGTTAGATAAAGAAATGTTAGATTTTTGATAAATTAGAGAAAGGAAAAAAAAATGGAAATGTTAGTTTTATGAAAAGAATATAAATTCTAGATATAATGTTACAGTAATCAAAATTATTCTTAAATAAATTATTAGAAGTCTAAATTTGTAGTATATGAGTGACTAATTATTTTTTTTAGAGCAAACATACTATAGTCTTATTATTTTCATTTACGGCCATTCTGTTCATACTTCAGGAGCCACTTTTTGTAGGATTTGGCAGCTAGATAGTCACATAACTATATTTATTGATATTATGTTTTCCTATTATGAATGCTTGTGCAACTAAGTTTGATATATATTAAAAAATGGGGTTTGCTTATTATTCATGAAAATATGTGTGTATGTCATATGAACTAACAAAATGAATTTCAAAAATAAAATAAAATGAATGTTTGATTCTCTTTTATGTGTGGGTATATGTTTATGGCTGTTTAACATCAATTTGAGACTCTTATGGAACTGAAATATGCTTTTTATGAAAGATTTCTTTTGTCATGTGCGTGATAATGTATTTATTATTTTCTGTGTGGTTGCGTAAGTGGCAGAGATTGCATTCATTATCATGACATGCATATGCATTTCTGTGTGGTGTCATGGTGGCGGTTAAATTCTGCGTGGTGCCTTAATGACGAAATGATTATTATATCCCAATCATATAGTTATTACAGCTTGCACCTTACACCTAATTGGATTGAGTCTATCAAATTTTTGTGATTGATAATTGAGTAAAGTGTTTTTAAAACATATGACTTGGTTGTATGTGTTTTGATATGTCTATTTTATGACATTGTTTTTTGTGCTTTAAGTATGAACCTATACAGGGGACAAAATTGGGTATTGGATCAAATTTTGGACGTTACATCTTACATACCTACATACTTCCCCCGGTCCGATCTACAAGAGACAATTTACTTTTTAGATACATCAAATAATTTATGTATTTGATTTAAGTTCTTGACTATATACATACATTATTCAATGTATCTAAAAAGTCAATTTTCTCTTATAAATACGACTAGAGGGAGTATATTTGTCAAACGCATTTTAAACGAATTCGAACATAATGGCAAACCACGTGTGCAGTTGAAAACGGACATATGCATTATATAGAATTAGGGTTAAAGAATCAGCAAAACATAGCATAACCAACGATGAGTATTTGTTTTTGAACCAAAAAAAATGTTGCACATTCGTCACTGTTTTCACACTCTCTCTTTCCTTTATCGTTCGATTCATCACACTGATCATAAGCTTCATATTCGTCGCATAATCTCCATCTTAAGAGTTCGTGAGTTTGTTCTCCTTTTTGTTGGATTACTTTGATTCTATCTGACATCTAATTACGAATTCATAATTGTATCCTTACCTATGATTTTTGTTGTTTCAGGGGTTTTGAAATTTTCTATACTTCCCTTTTGCTTCGTTTGTGCTCGTACTTCATAAATTGCATAAATTTAGGAAATTTGTGGAACGTCCTTGTTGAGAACAAGGAAATGGAAAATGACTGAGATTAAACGTGTGAGTTTCTCTTATTCTTTTTCCTTGCAAGGTATTATTGTGTTGCATATGAGGTGTTTGATAATTTGACTCAATGAAATTTAACTCTGTTTAGCCACTGCCACCGTGAGTTTCTCCTTAGGAATTGGTTTCAATTTGTGTAGAGTTATCGTAATACTGTATCAAAATTAATATTAATAAGAATTTGAGAATGAATCAATTGATTGTGTTATTGAACTCATTCTATTAATAATTGCATTGTAGGAATTCTCTTTGCTTATTCTTTTGGTGCCTTTGATTGAATATGCACGGGCTCTGGGATATCGTACTTTTCATCTTTGGTACTGATGGTCTTATATCCATAGACAATAAAATGTTGAAATTGGAATTGGGATATAGTTTTTTTTTTTTTGAAAATGTGGTTTGATCTGACAATTTTTTGACTCAATTTTGTTGTGTTCGTTGATTGTGGTGTCTTCTCTCCCTATTTTTGGTTACAGATAATCATCAGAAGGTCAAGCGAAGATCAAAGCCCGAAAACTTTGAATGACTTAGAGAAAAGACGGTTGAAGAGGTCACCTCTGATTTTCAGTTTCTCTATATTCAATTAATTTCGAACTTTTAAAATTATCATGTCATTAGTGTTCAGATTGTTATGCAAACCTTATTTCTTATTAATTTTTGGCTTGTGATATCTATTGTAGGGTGTGGCTGGTGATAGAATCAACGGTGTAAACCAGCATTCTTAAAGGTTTGTGTGTAGATGAATGTGTATATTTAGATATATAGCTTTTGAATACAAAACTGAAGCTGCAAATTTACAATAAGTATGACATCTGCAAAATTAGGACCATGTTCTATTTATTGAAAAACTAAGAATTGTGTGCCCTTGTTCTTGTACATTTATGTTTTTCGGGACACCTTTCATAATTCTAACATGTAATTGACCATTCTTATCCTAGCTTATTACATAAGTATACTTTTAGTTCTCTTGGAGCAAAGTTTTTAAGATGCTAGCATGTGTAGTAAACTGATTTATTGTTGTTAAAAAATGTGTTGGAGAAGCTAAAATATGAACGAGATGATATCGGTGAAAATTCGGTCACGGGTTTTTGGCTCTCTCTGTACCCATCCTTTGGGAAATATGAGTTAATGTTGCTCATAATTTTTTGTTTTGGCTGTCTATGTGCCCATCATTTTTTTGATAGTAAACAATTCTTAAGGGTTTGATTATCTATTAGTGTTGTGGGTTTGATTTTGAACAGGTTACTAGGTTATTTGGACCAGCTATATTTGAAGTTTAAAAATTGATGGATTTGTTCTTAGGAATTGACGTTAACGCAGTGATATAACCTCAAAACTCACTATGGCAATAAATAACTCAGGTATTTCTCATGGATTTGACTATTCTTAATTTCACTTCATGTTCATTATATTATAAAGTATTCAGCTTTCTCAAGCAGTTTTGCTCGGGTCATTATTTGTTTCTTAAGAGTAGTTTTTTGTGGAAAGTAGAATAGTGGATGCAACAGAACATGGTATTTACATGTTAAAAAGATATTAGCTTCTCTATGCTTCTCATGTTTCTTCTGCTTTATCTAGTATAATTTGTTTTGTGAGAGATGAACAAAGAAAGAAGGAAAATGTTAAGTTCTTCACAACATGTATGTCATCTTGGATATAATATTGATCAGTCTAAGTAATTTTTAGTACATGAGTAGATGACTTAAATAATTAGTGTAGAAATTGGTTGGGGTTTGTCCCAACTCAGTCAAACCTTGCTCATGTTGTTTGTTTGCCTTTTCTCATGACGATGTTTTCCAGTTAAAAAAATTATAATTTTGTCTTATCATTTTGCTTACTTAAAATTAGATAATCTAAAAAATAGCTCTCAACAATTATATGCATCTTACATTTTTCGTCAAGAAAACATTGAATGGTGATATTGGTTGCCTCTCTTACAGAGAGTTCATTGAAGCTATCACACTCTTAATCAAAGAAGTAGTTTGATGTCAAAACCTTTATCTAAATTTTGCACTTGTTGCACTTGTGGGTGACAACATGAAATAGTCATCAACATAATGTCAATTATTCAGCCAAAGATGCTGAAATAATTGATGCTCAGCAGAAAACAACTAAAGTTATATTAGTGCCTAATTGCATTAGATGCTCTATTATGAGATTAGATTGCACTATATACTTCAATCATATTTTTCTTGTACAAGTAAAATGTTTTGATAAATATTCTTTTATATTGTTGACTCAATTTCTATGTTATTTTTAGATAATCATATAAAGAGGCATTGTGGTGATTTCAACCAACGTAATTATCACTACAACAAGTCAGTATAGATGAAATCACATCTAACAAAACCAACAAAAAAAAATTGAACTAAGACGTGAAATTAAACCATTCAAATAAATCTGTCTAGGCTGAATTGCCAAATCAAACCATTCAAATAAAATTGTATACTTTTGTCAAAAAAAAATTGTCTAGACTAAACTGCCAAATTAAAACATTCAAATAAATTTGTACATGTTGAAGTGTCGAATTAAACCAAAGTTATGTAATACAATAGACAAGTAAATTCCTCCTTTTTTCAGATTCATCCACCATTTGACAATTGAATCTTTTTGTTCATCTACATCCTTCCGGTGTTCACATGCTTTTTCAGTGATTTTTTCCATCTTTATATTGTAAATACTATGTACCAAATCAATGACAAGTTTTACCCTTGTATATGGACAAACCTTATAATACACATCAAAATGATATATTAAATATAGCAACTATTCCACAACTTATATAACCAAATCATGTTACACCAAATGTTTCGTAATCAAAAAAGTTAACCATAAAAAGTAATGAACTTTAAAGCTGAAAGCTAGAAAAACATAAATTATTATGAATTATAAATTTGTTTGATTTAAACAGAAAAAATATATTCAGAAGGTGCTTACTTTTACGTAGTCATAGTCATTTTTTCTGCCACATTCTTTCATCCAGGTTGCAACCCAGACTCTGCAGTCGTTACTAGAAATCAAGAATAAAAATGAAAAGACTACTAGTGGATTTATTCACCATAATATAAGAAAAATAAGTGAATGAAACTTACGATCCATATTTCTAACTTAGGAGTCCTATGGAGATAATGTGCTTCTCTAACTTGATTCCGCAATCATAAAATGAATCCTCTATAATCATTTCCTCCAAAAATAACGACTTTATAGTAATGTTATATTTAGTATCTGATAGAAAATAGAAGGGAAAATTGAAAAATAATGAGTTATAAATATCAATCTCAAGACATCTCTCTGTCTAAGCAACTTTCTTTCATCACATGGTATTGAATCCAACACATACATCTTTCTTTCATTAAAATCAACAACCACGAGATACCAATGCATACCTTGATCATTCTAGGAATGAAAATCTGCAAAAGTTGGTAAAAAAAACTTTTATGAAACTAATGTAGTTAATTATGTAAGAAACTAGCTGAAATTGGTATAACATGCATACTATAGTATTGAGTGCATCTCATAAATCACACCTTTCGAACGTACTCTATTCTTCTCATGAAGTCATTATGATAAAACTCCCTTATAGCCTTAGAACTGTTCATCCAATCAAGTGCATATTGTTTTCATTTGAAACAAAAAAAGTTTCATGTGAATGAAATAAAATACTTAACAAATTTTGTAATTATAGTAAAATGAAACATACAATATGTAAAATATGTACCGCAAACTTTGTTGGTAGGTACCACATAGATGGTGTTCTGTCATATCTTTCTTTATGTGTTAGTTTACAACACACTAGATTAATGATTCATACGGTAACCAGAAAACTGATTATACGTGCTCTATTAAATAATAGAGCATTATAACTGGTTTTCTGGTTACCGTATAAGTAATTCATGTAGTATGTTGTAAACTAACACATAAAGAAAGATATGACGAAACACCATCTATGTGGTACCTACTGACAAAGTTTGCGGTACATACTCTACATATTTTAGGTTTCATTTTACTATAATTACAAATTATGTTAAGTCTTTTATTTCATTCAAATGAAACTTTTTCTGTTTCACATGAAATCAATATACACTTGATTGGATGCACAATTCTAAGGCTGTATGAGAGTTTTATCAGAATGACTTCATGAGAAGAATAAAGTGTGTTTGAAAGGTGTGATTTATGAGATTTACTTGATACTATAGTATGCATGCTATACCATTTTCAGTTGTTTCTTACATAATTAAGTACATTAGTATCATAAAAGTTCTTTTTTTACCAACTCTTGCAGATTTTCATTCTTATGAATGATCAAGGTGTGCACTGGTATCTCGTGGTTGTTGATTTTAGTGAAAGAAAGATGTATGTGTTGGATTCAGCACCACGTGATGAAAGAAAGTTGCTTAGATAGAGATATGTCTTGAGATTGATATTTATACCTCATTATTTTTCAATTATTCCTTCTCTTTTCTAACAGATACTAAAGTTAACATTAGTATACAATCGTTATTTTTGGAGGAAATGTTTATAGATGATTCATCTTATGATTGCAGAATCAAGTTATAGAAGCACATTGTTTCCATAGGACTCATAAGTCAGAGATATGGATCATAAGTTTCATTCACTTAGTCTTCTTACATTAAATAAATCTACTAGTAGTTTTATCATTTCTATTCTTGATTTGCAGTAACGACTGTGGAGTCTGGGTTGCAGCCTGGATGAAAGAATGTGGCAGAAAAAAAATGACCATGACTGTGTAGAAGTAAGCACCTTCTGAATATTTTTTTCAGTCTACTTCAAACAAATTTATAATTCATAATCAATTATATTTTTTTTGCTTGCAACATTAAGGTTTATCACTTTTTGTGGTTATATATTTTGATTAGGAAACACTTGGTGTAACATGATTTGGTTATATAAGTTGTGGTACAGTTGCTATATCTAATCTAACATTTTAATGTGTGCACTATTATAAAGTTTGTCCAGATACATTGGTAAAACTTGCCATTGATTTGGTACATAGTATTTACAATACAAAGATGGAAAAAATCACTGAAAAAATATGTGAACACCGGAAGGATGTGGAAGAAAAAAAAGGATTCAATTGTCAAATGGTGGATAGATATGCAAAAGAGGAGGAATTTACTTGTCAACCAATGATTGTATTACATGACTTTGGTTTAATGTTTAATTTGACACTTTAGCATGTACAAATTTATTTGAATGTTTTAATTTGTCATTTTAGTCTAGACAAATTTTTTTTGTTACAAATGTAGACAATTTTATTTGAATGGTTTGATTTGACAATTCAGCCTTGACAGATTTATTTGAATGCTTTTTAAATTTCACGCTTTAGTTCAGGTTTTTTGTTGGTTTTGTTATATGTAATTTCATTTATATTGACTTGTTGTAGTGATAATTACGTTGGTTGAAGTCACTACAAGACTCTTTATATGATTTTGTAGAAATGACAGAAATTGAGTCAACATTATGAAAGAATATTCATCAAAACATTTTACTTGTGCAAGAAAAATATAATTGAAGTTTTGTACTGCAATCTATTCTCATAATAGAGCATCGAAAGCATTAGATGCAATTAGACACTAATATAACTTTAGTTGTTTTTGCTAAGCATAATTTATTTCATCATGTCTGGCTGAATAATTGATCTTGGCTGAATAATTGATCTTATGTTGATGACTATTTCATGTCACCCACAAGTGCAAAATTTAGATAAATGTTTTGACATCAAACTACTTCTTTCTCTCTAAGAGAGGCAAATAATATCACCTTTCAATATTTTCTTGACGAAAAATGCAAAATGCATATAATTGTCGAGAGCTATTTTTTAGAATATCTAATTTTAAGTCAAGCAAAATGATAAGACTAAATTATTATTTTTTAACTGGAAAACATCTTCATGATAAAACATAAGGCAAACAAACAACAAGAGCACGGTTTGACGGAGTTGGGACAAACCCCAATCAAGTTCTACACTAATTATTTAAGTCATCTTCTCATTCACTGATAATTACTTAAGTTAATCAATATTATATCCAAGATGACATACATGTTTTAGAGAACTTAACCTTTTCCTTCTTTCTTTGTTCATCTCTCACAAAACAAATTTGACTAGGTAAGACAAAAGAAACATAGAGGAGCTAATATCTTTTTAACATGTAAATACCCTGTTCCGCTGCATCTACTATTCTACTTTCCTCAAAAAAACTACTCTTAAGAAACAAATAATCATGTTTGCTACAATATATAAATTCCTAATGCAAAAGTTTAATTTCTTTAACTAGAGATAAATTAAATACAAATTTTTGAAGTTTTTAACGCTTAAAAATTTATATTTTGTTAAAAAATATGATTTTTTTTTTTGTGTGGGAGAGATTGTTATAATTTTTTTTTTATAAGCTAAACTATCTCATCGAAATTTGTATCGAGGAGAATCAAACCTGAGACCTCAAAAGTAGCAAACTACAAGATCTCAAGTCAACATCACCATATCAACCAAAATGAATTGGTTAAACATCTCTAGAAACATTCATTAAAAAAATATGAAGCATGTAAGTTGACTTAAAAACTTATTATAAATATAATTGTTATTTTATATAATTACTTTTTTTTAACATGGCAAAATGATTATATTAACATAGAGCTGTGTTATTTGAGCAACCTTTTACAACGTCCAACCATAGATTTGCAAAGAAAAATAGGTATTGATACGATAATCAAAACAATAGAGAGATGAAGTAAAAACATAATGTGAGTATTAGAGATAAAATTGTCACAAAAATTGTCATGGTTGTACAAATATCCTTTTTCATTAAAATGATAGAGTTATCTATCCAACACAAGATATGCCAAAATAGAGTTCAATACACAAACAATCCCAACAGCTCAAAGCAAACAACAAAGGCCAAAACACGATATAAGAAAAACTATGTGACTAATCACAAGCATAAAAGAGGATGAAGCCACAAAAAATGATAATCAATAACAAAAATTGAATTTTCCGCCTTCAGCCTAAAATAAGATAGTTGTTTTACTTTTTTGACGAGAGAATGTAAAGTTCTTCCTTCTCTTGAAAATGCGAGAGTTTATTTCCTTTTAAATCACCCAAACACAAGAGAACCAAACAAGATATAACGACACTCACACACTTTTTGGATAATTGCCTAATTGACTGAATTGAATTAGATGATCCGAGAGACGCACCGGATTGCTGAAACAGAGCCTAACCAATGCAACTCAAACCGAAACCGCATTTGGTTCGGATGTATGTGAGCCATTTTTTGACTCAACCACGCAATTTGGTCTGGTTTGCGGATTTTATTTTAGCAACCAAACCAAACCACAACTTAAAAGAAACACCAATTAAACTTATGCCACTCTGCCCAGTACTCATAGAAACTCAATGGGATCTTTTAGAGAATGACATGTTTTTTCTCTTGTTAAGTTTTTTCTTTGCTTTTTATTTCAAAAATGTATTTATATGCTTTTATTTGATGCTACATGTACTAATTTTGCAGTTTATGTTAGGTAGATCTTAAATTATAGAAATTCAATGAGAACTTTAAGAGAATGTAAAATCTTAGTATTTTGCATTTCTTAGCAAAGATGATTACTTTTTGGTCAATGTTTCTATTGGGGAACAATGATCGGTGAAAGTGAAAATGTAATGTTCGATGGAATTCATAACATTGTGAAAAATAAGTTGATTTAACTTTTTAACTAGATTTTAATGTTGGAAAAAAAATTGTCTCGCCAAAAACTGCAACAACCGAATCAACCCAACCTGTGTTGGTTTGGTTTGATTTCTATTTTAAAAACCAACTGAACCAAAGCAAACCACATACTTTTTTTATCTTACGGTTAAGATCACATTTAACCGCAAAACCAAACCAAACTGCACCCAGGGGCAAAGGGCTTTATAGTCATGGGGTAGCAATGGCTACAACAAAAGAAAAAAAAAATTTGAATAATGAACATAGTATAATACTATAGCTACCCCATTATTATATTATTTGGCTACTCCAAACAATTTTGTTGGTTTAAAGAGAGATGATATTGATAATCTATTTAGTTTAGTGTCCATTATGTATAAATTTGACTTTTTAAAACTCTATATAGATCAACTTTTATAAATAACTATTGCTCGCTTTTATTTTCTTTGTTTTTTAAGGAAGCTTTAAGTTTAATATATTTTTAAAATATATTTTATTTCTTTTTTTTGTTTAGCCCCTCATAAAAATTGTGGTAGCTTCGCCGCTGACTGCACCGCAAACACCCTTATATTGATGTGTAAGCTGCTTTCTTATTATTGACATGTACCCAAGATTGAAGTGTTAGGTTAGTACCTTTTAAAAACAGAAGATTAGTTTTGCTTTAATTCGTCTATATTGTTGATAAGTGATAAAATCATGTTAGTTTTCATAGCACTTATTCACTTGTTTTGCGATAGATCTAAATAAAAACCCATAATTTATTGTAAATACTTAACAATTATAATTTTATGTCAGTAAACTGTTATTATCTAGTTTCCACCACTTATTGTAGGTTTGAGACTTGATTTACAAAGAAACAAAGAATCTGAATACAAGGTAATTCATTAGGCGGGCCAAGACAAGCTAAAGACGAGCAAAGTCAGGGAGTCTTAAGTATTTATGGGCAAGCTGATTCGCTGGACGAGCTGAAAGCGGAGTTTCAGAGAGTCTCAGGGAGAAAAGCAAGAGCAGCTTTGTTGGGCGAGCAACATTTCTCCCAATAAAGCGGCGGTTTAGTGACTTTCAAAGAACCCTTGTCTTTTCCTTCCACTTGAAGAAACTTTGATTGGCTAAACGAGAATGAATTCGTCCAGCGAGACAACACTTTTCTGATTAGCATAAACAGAACTGTTAACATAATTTTTGGAACATTTTTACACTCTCAGTCTCGTTTTAAGAGAGAGAAACTTAGGGAGAAATTGTTTTCATCATTGGGAGCCGTTGGAGGCTTGGTTTCAAGATTTTGTATGATCTTCCATCGTCAATCTTCACCTCTTTGTTAGTTACTTCCTTCATGGGTAACTAACTCTCTTTGTGTTGAGATTATCTTTAGTTAGCTAGGATTTCGATGTAATACTCTTAGTCTGGCGTGTGTGTGTAATCTATTATTCATTATTTCCTTTGATTTAATTATGTTCTCAATGTTTTTTCTGACGTGCAATCCAAAATTGAACATTTGATTTAGAAAGTGAGACATCGACTTTTTATCTAAATGATCGGAATTAAATCATGTGTAGATACTAATGCATAAACATAAGGTTAGGTTTGCATTCACTTACACTATCCGGTCATATGTCATTGAATCAATTTACTATTTTGTATAGCATCAGAAGTTAATTGATACACTAGATACACGTCATTTTTCAGATACGAAAACATACAATGCAGAATAGATGAAAATCTAGTTGAATCTTAGAAAGTATATAATTGATCAAGAGAACACATAGAGAGAATAACTATTAACATCTAATCTCAACATACTTTTTTTTATCCTTATTTGCAACTTATTTTATAATTGTATCTTACAACAAAACTCTTTTTAAACCTTGATTTAAAATAGTGTAAACTTGAATGATTGAAACTATAACACGATCTCTATGGATCCAATATTTAGTTTTTGGTAAAAACTGTCATACTTACTGCCATGCGAGGATAGTCAAAATTCTCTTTATCAACCGTCAATGTAACAATATTGATCAATCATAATCATTATATAATAGACAACATTTAATTTTAATCATACCTATTACTATGGTCACGTATATAATTAGTAGATTTATTGAGAGCGTAAAACCTTTTACAACAACAATGTATCAAAATGAATTTAATTTTTATACCCCGATACTAAATCACAACCAATCAAATGAATAACTTTAAAACTAATTATAAATAAAATCGAACATTAATCGACAATGACAATGAAGATGCATATAAATTAAAAGATCGGTCTCTCTGACAACTTATCTTACATGTATTTAGGGCATGGATAATCATATGATTGAGATTAGATAATCTAGATTCAAATTCAATACTTCTAACAATAAAATAATATAAAATATGTTATGGATCGGCCAAAAGGCCTATTCCATGCTAACACGTGGACTAAACATCCACCACACTAAGGCGCGATGCCTGAAGTAACACACCAATAACGGTGCACCGTATCACATTCGAGAGCGTGCCTCCGCGCGACAATCACCAAACACGTGTCTTCTAACCGCTCCCTAATCACACGTCGCATACCCCAGAGACGGTTATCGTCATGCACGCCTATATAAGGGTGACTTAACTTCACCTATGATTCACTTTTCCCACACTCTTTCTCAGTTTCATTACTAACTTGAACGTTGGAGTGCTAACGTGTCTGTAACACCTTTCGTCCCACCGCGAAGACTCATCGCCACCATATCAGAGCACTTTCCGCCGCCGCTGCCTCTCATCCATCCTCACTGGACAGATCAAAATCTATATTTTTTAACTGTCTGATCTTAATTGAACGATCATCAATGTCCCGATATAGTCTACACCCATAAAAGTCAATATATTTTTTTCCTCGTAATAATGGAGTGTAACCGTGTAAGAAAAAAAGGAAATCTAGTGGAACGCGTTGGTTGATAATTCCAACTGTCATGGATAACAACTTGTCATAGAAAGACACAATCAAAGAACACAACCTAACAAAACAACATCATAACACAAAAAACACATTTATATATGTTGTGTTCTTATTATTGTTAAGGTTTTGGTTTCACATGAACAAACAAACAAACACAGATTCCATTGATCCATTCACAGTACGTACACATCTTTGTCAGTGGGACCCACCACCACCATTTTTTTTCATGCACATCACGTTCCTCTCATTTTCTTTCCATAAATACACAATATAATACAGTAACAACATAATTAAGAAGAAAAAGACTAATTTATATTCATATAATAATCACTTAAGATTAAGAATAAAAGGAAGAAGAAATGGATGAATCACCATCAGCACCAAAATCTCTGATGGAGAATCTATTAGGCCTTCTGAGGATTCGTGTGAAGCGTGGTGTTAACCTTGCTGTTCGTGATGTTCGTAGCAGTGATCCTTATGTTGTTATCAAGATGTATAATCAGGTTAATATTCAATTCTTCTACAATTTTTCCATATTTTTTCATCATCATCATCATAACAATAATTAACAATTCAATCTTTTTTCTTATATTCATTTGCTAACTTTTCTTGATGTTGATTTAACCAACCCCTTTTGATTCAATTTTCTTGCTTTTGATTTATTGAATCAAGGGCCTCTATTTTAATTTTTGTTTTAAAATTCTCAATAGTGAAAAAATTCCACTCAATTTTCTTGTTATTGAGTCAAATTGTGTACAAATTATACTCAATTTTCATGCTTTTGATATATTAAATCAAGGGTTTTTAAGTGTAGAGAAATTTTACACAATTTTCTTGTTATTGAATTAGCACTTTTTTTTTATTTTTTAATTTTAGAACTGCTCTTAATTATGAAGAAAATGAGTAGAAACTGGTTTTTTTTTTTAGTTGACACTTTTTCTATATAGGATTTGACAGTTGTTTGAGAACATTTGTTAATTTCTATGAATGATTAAATTGATGTTGAATGTAACATAGGTTTTAGTTATTGAAGGGTTTTAAATGCAATATTTATCCTAGTAGACACTAGATATTGTGTATTTGTGTTGTCTAAATATTATGCACAATCATATGATGCTTTTGTTTTGTGAATTTTATTTTTCAGAAACTTAAGACTCATGTGATAAAAAAGAATGTTAATCCTGAGTGGAATGAAGACCTTACTCTGTCTGTTATAGATCCAAATCACCCAGTTACATTGGTAAGTAAGTTAATTGGTTGTTTAATGTATTAATTTTCTTGTTTATAACATCCATTTCAGTTAAACAAACAGTTTTTGTTTTGATTAATGTAATTGAACAATTATGTGTGCAGCTTCATGAATTAATCTGTTTTTACGAACAGAATTTTGTCATTTCGCATGTCTTGCTTTGGAAATGAAACATCCAGTTAAGTGTTGTCAATTAACGGCTATAGCAGCACTGTAGTGTAACGGAATTTGAACAAATTGTTATTGTTCTGTGATATGCTACTTAATACAAAATGTTGTCACATAGCGGCGCTATAGCACTGTATTGTAGCAGCATTTGAACAAACCACTATTTTTCCTGACTAACGATTGACGACACTGATCTATTTATGGTTCCAATAAAGACATGACATTTAGAGTCTTTACATGATTTATTCTTGCATCACTTTTTTTAGTGTAAAATGACAGTAATGAAATTTGAACCTGTGGCCTCGGGCAAACCCTTTCTTTATTACTTTGAGTGTAATCTAATCATTGGCCATTCTACTCATTTGCTCTTTGATACCTCATAACGTTCTTTTCTGATGAATTTGTTTTAACGGTCTTGATAACAAGTGTCCTAGAGGGAAAAACTGTTTAAGAAGAGCGTTATACGTACCATTAAATGTTTTTGATTATAAAAGCAACTATTGTATAATCTGATTTCTTTTCAATATCATAAATGTTTTACCTTTCGTTACATATTTTAACCACTGTTTCTTTAGCTAGTACTCCAAGGGAACCCAATTTTTTGATCTGAGATGTTCTGATACATCAATTTGAGTTTAATAACTGCAGGTGTCAAATGTTTACACTGTTAACAAATCACAACTTATGTGTGACTTTAGAAGTAATTCTGATCAAGTCAAATATTTGTAATTATCTGAAGGTTGTAACTGATTGACAGTGTAAAAAATCTTGACATCGGAAGTGCATAGGATTATAACCTATCAATTTCGTACATTCATGGTATCGGATTGCTCATTGGTTGATTATTTTCTTTCTAATTGCAGACTGTGTATGATCGTGACACTTTTAGCAAAGATGACAAAATGGGAGATGCAGTATTTGACTCCTCGACCTACATAGAAGCCCTGAGGACGAATGTAACCGGCCTTGCAAATGGCACCGTAATCAAGCGGATACAACCAAGCAAGCACAACTGCCTTGCCGAGGAGAGCTGTATCTATTATAACAATGGCAAAATTATCCAAGATATGATCCTTAGATTGCAAAATGTGGAATGTGGTGAAGTGGAAATCAGTTTGCACTGGATTGATCTTCCTGGTTCTAAAGGTTTATAATCTTATGAGATGTTTGTTTATCAGCAACTTCGTATTATTAGGCCTTCAACTATATGGTTTTGTGAAGTATGGTCAGTTTTTTTCTTTCTAAGATTCGAGTAGCAAATTGAACTTGTGACATTATTCAAGTCTTTGATATTTATGTCCAGTTTGTTGTAATGTAATGTATTTAGTACAGTTGAGAAATAGTTTTTTTCCTTCACATGTTATTGAACTGAATTTTTCCAGTTTGGATGAAATTTAGGTTTTGTGCTACAAGCATGGTTCCTACATTTTTCAACTAAAAGATAGCAAAACCAATAATTTTGAAATGGTGTGAATAAATAGCATTGGTATCTGTTACAAATGATTTATAATGAATGCATAAAAATTGGATATTTGACCAATCAAATTTTGGCTCATCATACATAGACGAACGAGTGAAAATCATGTGTAAATTTTACATGTTGTCACATATAATTCTTGCGTTTTTTTGTCAAACTTTTCTCGTAACTATAAGTATCTTGTTTAAGAAAAAAATCTCATGTTTTTGTATTAAATCTAAGTTTAATCTTTTCAAATATCCATACAATACACATTGTAAGATAATGTAAAGAGTGGTGTTTGCTTCAAATTTTGATCAAACAATACAACATTCTCATTTATAAAACTTTTTTTTCAAATCGAATAACTTTGCATGCAAATGTGAAAGATCAATTATTGCATTAAAAAATTAATTTAAGAAGTTGATTTATCCAAAAACAAGTTTAAATGAAAAAACCAATCTTCGTAAAAATCTAATGGACAATACATTGTTATGCCAAATTAATTGATTATTAACCAATTCTCAACCGAATTATGAAAAGATCAAAATATCCAACTTATATCACACCATGTTTAACAACTACTCTCTCGATCCCAAATTAACTGATTTAGTTTGATCATGTGAACTATTCATATAACATATTTTGATTATATTTTTCTACAAATATATAAAAGACAAATTAATCTAAGACGAGACATAATATTTTATTTAGGGTAAATTACATCATGGGTCCTTTAAGTTTGAACTTTAAAATAGATTGGTTTTTTAAGTTATTTTCATCACACATAAGTCCTTTAAGTTTGTAAACGTTTTCGATTTAGTCATTCTGCCACATCATTGTTTTTGTAATGTTTGATTAACAAAATGATTAAATTGAAAACGATTACAAATTTAAAAGACTTATGTGTGACCAAAATAATTTTAAGGATCAATCTGTTATAAACCTTAAACTTAAAGGACGCCCGCTGTAATTTGCCATTTTATTTATATCGTTTCCCTCAAAAAAATGATTTAAAAAAATAATTATTTAAATCGTTAATGTTAGTCGTTTGATGAATCTAACGGTAGATAAATTAAAATAAAGAAAAAAAGCCAAAAGAAAATGGTAACCGCCTAAAATTGTGAAGCTTGAAACAAGACTTCTCAACCCACCCACGACGGCGACACAACCGTGAACTGCAGGACGCCGGCGACGGAAAATACGGCTGTCGGCAACACGCCGGCAGGTGCCTTCCCTCACGCGTTGCTCTTTTTTATTTGAAATGCATTGGCAATGTTGGAGAAGAAAATATGCAGAATTTGATTTGCATATAAACTGTTTGCTTTAATGTCTGAGTGAAAATTGTTGAGAAAAGAGAAATTGCAGATACTGGTTGATTTGCACAACTGTTTCACTGACTCGATCCGTCCGGGTTTTGAAACACTGATCGAAAGTATGTATAAGCTTGGACTCAGAGCAAGTGTTGCTCTGCGCTCAATATCAACTTGTAATTTAAAGTTTCATCATTACCAATATGTCCAAGTATGTATCTTATCTATGTATTATTATGCTGTTAAATCCTTGTCTTTTCATCTTGTATTCTTTCGTAACGCTTCCATCATGTTTCATTGTAGAAAGCTGAAATCGAATTCTATCGAAATCTCACCACCACAACAATAGGTAATCAATCACAAAGTACATTATATACTCTTATCTAAAGGTTCAGTTGCAGCCCAGTAATTGACTTCAATTTTGTTTATAATGTTGCTTGTATTATGTGCACGTGTAAATCTATGAATGTGTATGTACATATTATTCTTATTGACTGCTCGATCAATCGATAGCTTTCATTCTTCTAACATGTGGGATGATGATGCACATAAAAAATGTAGGTCCTGAATTTATTGAATCCGTGGCAGGATCGCCTGTGCAACTGCAAATAGTCAAGGCACTCCGCTCCGGTGAGAGAAAAAAGGCTTCCCACTTACTTCTGGATTTTAGTCGCGGAAGCCACTCATTATCGGCCGATGATTTTGTTGATATTTTTAAGTACTGTGCACAATCTCCTGATCCACTGGTATGCTAACCACAAATATGTTAAAATCTGTTTCAAGCATAAGTTTATGAAACCTGTGGGAGTAAATGGTTATTCTAGCTGCAGTTCAATTATAACCTTGACAATTCTTCTACTTTATCCAGTGTTTGAATTTTACTGATTGATTCTCATCATTGTGTTAACTACTAGCTACACTATGATCATAAACTGTAAATAACCTGAGTAGGTCTACCCAACAACAAATCTTATCTACACTGCTTAGTTACAATTAGCAAATAGCAACTATATGTTCTTTTGCACATGAATTTTGGGCATAAGATATTATTTCAACTTTTGAAATTTGTTCCTTCTCCTTTTGAATTGCTGTAGTTTGTTATGGAGATCTGGAGATTAATGGAGTCAAAAGACATAAGCATAAATAACACATGCTCATCTCTTATGACGCGGGCCCTTTGTAAAGGGGTTTACACAAACAAGGTAAACTACCAGTTTCAGAAATAGTATAGTTGAGCATATAGTTTTTTACCTTCCTTTCTTTTAACTTTCTTAATGAAGAGAGAGGAAGGGTTGAACAAATGTTGATATTGAATATGTCCATTACTTTTTCTTGGAAACTATACCTTGAAGAAAAAAAACTAATAGATTTTTCTGAAAGCACAACCGTATATTGCTATTTTTTGTGGTAATATTGAATTGCATGTAAACTAATAGATTTTACTTTACTCTTGTCTTCTTGTTGTACTTTGTTCAGGACTTCAGTATCATGGATTTTCTTGCAGAAAGTCGGCATTTCTATCCAGTTCTCCCACTGTACAATAGTATTTTAAGGTCCTACACAGAAATCCAGAATTTAGTTCAAGCAAGAAAATGTTTGGACTTGATGGAAAAACAGATGATAGGAAAGAGTGAAGTTACGTATACTGCACTTCTCAAGGTGTGCATATAAAGAATACTATTACATTCCAAGAAAAAATATCACTGTTTGTTGTTTTAGGTATATTTTTGTTTCCGTTTCCTGTTGCAGTTTTAATTACAAAAATACCAAAACAATGAAAACAATAAAAAGTTGTTTGCATTGTTTCCTGAGCTAAACTTTGAAAACAAGAATTTTTTTTCTAAAACCAATGGGTCCTTATTAAGTATGAAAGAACTTTCATGTTTATGAATATATGATTCAATGTGAATTTGCTAATCACTTGGTCTGGACCAGATGCGTGTTATTACGACTGCTAGTTTCAAAATATGATATTTGCTCCTTTGGTCTTAAAGCCAATATGCTTTACCATAAAAGTTATTAAATAAAATGATTATCTTTTCATAGGATGGGAAAACATCACTGTTTTATACTCTTTGACTGGACTGTTCATCAGTTTGTGTGCTTTTCTCCTTAGTCTTAAATAGAGAGAAAGAGGGAAGTCCAGGAAAATGGATCTTGTTGGTTTGTTATCGTTGCTATCTCATCTTTATTCCTATTCCAACAATCTATCGTCCACTGATAGTGGTTTTAGGACTAAAGGAATCAGAAAACGAGACTATGTACTGGCAACATTTTTGACTCATAAATGGTACTCTGAATCAAGTAACAACACAACATGATTAATTTATTGCATTAGCTATTTTTTGATAATTTGTTTCTTTGTTTGAACGTGTTGTCTTCTTTATTTATTTTTTATTATGCTTTTTATGTGACATTATTTGTCTTACCCTGTTTGTCAGCTTGCAGTTTTGCAGAAAAACTTGCCTGCAGTCCATATAATTTGGCAGGAATATATTAAACTTTACAGTATGAGTATCATTGCTCTGCGTAAGTTCGTCTGGTCATTTACAAGGTTAGGAGATCTAAAATCTGCATATAGAACACTACAACAAATGGTGTCATTAGCCATGAGGGGAAACATTTCCATTGCTAGAACAGATTATGGGAAGTTGTATTCTACTAGATTGGACATTCCTGTTCCTTCAAATGAGAGGCTAGGTTCAACCATATTGGACATTAGGAAGAGCAAACAACATGACTCTTGTATACTCTCTCCTACGTATTTACCGAACATTGTTTCTGGCAGTAAGGAGCAGCAAATTATTTGTATGGATGATAAAAAAGCAAAGAGTGCTGAAATAAATGGGCTGAATGGAAAAACACACTCACTGCCTATGAAGGTTCTTAGATGGTCTTTTAATGATATTATACATGGGTGTGCAAAAGAAAAGAATTATATGCTTGCATGGAAGCTTATATTACAGGTAGACATTCGACTAAGATGTTAAATGTTATTTGTTGTTATACTCTATGGTATACTGGATATGCAGAATCAATGATTTTCTCTTATAAATATTGTAATCGTGAGAGGTTCTCTACATCTACACTGTCTTATTATATCACATTTCAAAAGTTCAGAATTCAGACCTCTTAATATTTTTACTTTTGTTGCGTCTATGGGTTGATTCTAAATGATCTATGAATACCAATGAAGCTGTGTCTTGCTGTATTTTCCTTTATTAATCTGTTTTAAGCATAAATGCAATTCATGCATTTTTTAAAATATAAGGGAATTTCATTAATATACAACAATATTAAATTACCGTCTTCTAACATATTGAAGGGCCGTTAACTGTTCAGATGCAAAATCTTGGTTTGCAGCCATCCAGCCATACATATAATGGCATTATCAGAGCAATTGTTTCTCAAAGAAGTTTTGGGGATGCCATGAGAATGGTGAGTTCTATTACAATGTATCTGTTGATACCTCTTTTTATAATAGAGTAATTTTCTTGGACTAATACTATTTTCATATAATTTGTAGTTAAAAAAAATGCAACAGGAGAATTTGAAGCTACATGATTCAACTCTAGCTACACTTTCAGTTGCTTTCAGCAGAGAACTACAGTTAGATTTAGCCGAATCTTTGCTGAATCAGATTTCTGAATGCTTGTATCCACATCCTTATAATGCTTTGCTGGCTTCATGTGATGCACTGGTGAGCTCAATTATGAAACTTCAAATCAAAATTCTGTTTTTTTTATCACTTTTGCAAGACTAAAATCACTTTACCGAAAGACTCAAAATAGCTAAATTTGATCTGTCAAGTTGTGAGAGGAGCATAGAGAAACCCTAAAATATAAGAGTATTCTATATGCTTATACTACTTATATTACTGAATAATCTGGTCGTACAAGGTGAAGCACAATAGAATAGCAGTTAATTTATATTAAAGGAAACAAGGAAACTCAAACTATTGTATTTCTATACATATTTCTACCATAAATTTCTGGACTGGGATGATTTTCTAGTGGGTTTTATAAATTAGGGCCCGTCAAACAAATGAATGTCTATTTATTATTATTACGTTGTTGGTTACTGTTTGATTGGTTTTGATTTGTTGTAATGACATGCTAAGTTGCCATTCATTTCATCAAATATGCTACATGGGAAAGTTTGAGCAACTGAATTTGAAATGAATTATGTCTACCAGATTCCGCTTGTATTTCCGAAGTTTTGTTAGTGTTGTATTTCGGCGTTTACAATTGCTTACAATTTATTTATGTAATCAAAATTTGCAGAATCAACCTGAGCGTGCTGTGCGAGTGTTTGCAAAGATGAGGAAAATAAAACTCTTACCTGATATGAGAACATACGAGCTTTTGTTTTCATTATTTGGTATTGTTAATGCCCCATACGAAGACAGTAATATGCTGTCACAGTTGGATGCTGCTCAAAGAATAAATGCTATAGAAAGGGATATGGCAAATAATGGCTTTCAACACAGTTATCTTTCATTGAAAAATTTAGTAAGTTCTGTAATGTTTCCTTTTTGTGCATAATTTATAGGCAAATAGATGCTTACGTGGAATTACTTCTGCAAGAATCTATGAAGAACTTAAATATTACTAACAAATTCTAACAGATACAAGGCCTAGTTTGCTTGACCTGGTACACATAGGTTGTTGGGCGTGTCATTTTTTCTCATGTAGTAGACCCTCTTAGTTGGGGGTCAAGTACCGACTATCTCTCGAGGTCAAAGGAAAATTTCACTTAATAGCTACAAGACCAGAAGTGCTTTGTAGTACTTGATGGTGGACAGTAAATAGCCATCAAGTGCATAAGCGAATTGCTCAGAAAATAGAATTTCCCATGGATGACTGATATAAGAGAAAAAAAAGATCAGGAATGGATGTGTTTGAGACAAAGTTGAATTAACAACTGTCGAGGAAAACTAGTCTTGTCTAAGATGGTATGGCTGTTGAGGAGAACAACGGTAGAGGGTTTGAATAAGAAATGTTCATCAGATGGAGGATGGCTTTATAGAAATAAATAGAGGAAAAGAGAAACACATAGGTTAGAAACCATTAATAAAGAGATCAATTCAAATGGCCTTTTTGGAGACTTGTTTTTTGGTAGAGCACAATCACATGCCTCATTTGATCAATGTTGCTAACCTTTATCTTGTATGAAAAGAATGTTGTTGGTGGTCATGGTTGGTGTTTATTAATTGCGTATAGTTTCATCTACACACTACAGATACACACGCACTTGTGCAAAAGCATTCTAATTAGAGAGCCAACTAATATGCTAATGTTTCAGTGTTCGCAAAGCTGACTTAGCTGTGTCATCTGGTTCTTTTCAGTTGAAATCCCTTGGAGAAGAAGGAATGATTAGAGAGCTGGTCCAATATTTACATGTGGCCGAGAATCTTTTCATATATAGTAACCCTTCATTAAGAACAGATATGTACAACATAGCATTGCATTATCTTGTTGAAGCCCAAGAAGTAAGTGACTTGTACATCATTGCTTCTTTATTTTGACACCAACTGTGTGAAGCAGGTATGTTTTTTTTAGTAGTAAAAGGAAAAAAACAAAAAAACAAAAGAAAAACATACCTAGTTCACAGTTGGTGCGGAGTGCACGTTATTATGCATGTCTGTCTTGAATATGATGTTTTCCGCTTAATATGCAGAGCCACATGGCAATTGAAATTTTCAAGAAGATGAAGTTGTGTGGCTGCCACCCTGATTCCACTACGTACAATATAATGATCGACTGTTGTAGCATCATAAGAAGTTATAGATCTGCTTCTTTGTTGATTTCAATGATGATACGGGAAGGGTTTTGTCCGGTGGCTTGTACATATACTGCTCTTGTTAAGGTTATTCCTGTTTAACCTCTTATAGTACACTCAACATTATTTTCCTTTTGTCAAAACTTTTGCAGTTTACTTGATTGAAGAGAGTCAGTTGTGCAGATTTAAGATTTTATAGTAACTTCACGAATATAGTAATCTGCATGAAGTGACAACTGCATGCATTTAAATTGCAAATTTCACCCGGTAGTGGTACATTATTTGCATATTATTTACTCAATTTGTGCAGAGGTTTTATTGAATAAAATATGATGACATGTTCTCTCCCAAGTTAACTTCCTCATTGTGATAGCATCTAATATTTCATTTTATCTTGTAACTTTAGACATCTAAGGCTGAATGGAGTATGTACATACAAACTCCATTAAATCTTAGTTATGAACCCTTATGCATATTTTGATATCTATATTCATTGTTCGCGTGTTGCCACGAAATCAGTGTTACTATTACTGATTTATTGTACGAACTTTTTTGCATCCAACTTGATACTAAACTTGTTTACTTCAGATTTTGTTGGAAGATGAAAATTTTAATGAAGCCCTGAATGTTCTGGAAAGAATCAAATTGGATGGCATCCAACTTGATGTACTGCTGTTTAACACGTTTCTCCGCCAAGCATGTTACAGGGTATTTCACCTTTCTGTGCTCACTTCTATTTATCAAGGAAATTTATAATGTATACACTAATTTTGTTTCTTCATAATTTCTTCCATTACTTAGGGAAGGATCGATGTAATTGAGTTTATCGTGGAGTTTATGCACCAAGAAAAAGTTCAGCCTGATCCAGCAACATGTGGCTATGTCTTCTCTGCATATGTAAACTCAAGTTTTCACAATACTGCAATAGAAGCATTGCAGGTTTTAAGCTTGCGTATGATGTCCGAAGATGGCAACATACTTAAAGAGCGAAAAAAATTTGTGGATGAGTTCATCCTTAATGAAGATTTGGCTTCTGAGTCACACATATTTAAATTATTTGAAGATTCTGAAGATGAAGTTGCCACAGGGTTGTTGAATTTAAGATGGTGTGCCATAATTGGGTTTCCTCTATGTGAGTCAACTGACCGAAGCCTATGGGCTAAAAGACTCGAGTTACAGTTCCAAAAGAGGTTAGCATCTGGTTCCAGAAAAGGAGTGCATGATTTTTGAGCCTTGCAACTTTATAATACGCCAGAACGACCGACAGAGCCTACTGCCTGACCTATGTTAGGCCCAGGTCAGAGTGTAACTCCCGGCCAGCTTATTTCATTGGTTGAACAATATAAGAGGCCTATATAGCAATCATTGTGACCTCAAAGTGAAAGCCCATCAAAGCCCAATACAATAATAGAGCAATATATTGATTGCATGATTACAATATAGTTCATAAAAAAATTCTGATAGATTTTAGTTTCACAATTTATTTTATGTGGAAATATAAGTATTTATAATTCCATTCATGGAGGTGACGGAATGCGAATAAGCCGGTTTTTTCTTTATATTTTCATTTTTGGTGGTCTATGCCGTCTTTCTGTATGGGGAATTCCTCTTTGTAGCCGAGGCTCTTGTTTCTGTTATGTTTATATTATGTTTGTTGATTTGACTCTTTGTATTGTTCATTTTTAGACACATCTTGTGCTTGAATGGGATGGTTTATTAATATATTGCATTTGGTTTCTTAAAAAGAATATTAAAAGTTCAGTTTTAATATAATGTTATTGTAAATTCTTTTACATTGTTAACTAATCATAAATCATCTTATGTGCAGCTTTTTAAGTAGTTATGATAAAATCAAATATTTTTGGGGCGGGGGCACTGGTTAAGATGTCAAATATAGAAATATTTGCATCAAATGCTTAAATAATGAGCAAAAAGGGTAATATTTGCATTTAAGGTTGTGTGATCAATGCATTAAATGATTTCTCTTTTGCCTTCCATAACGCGTGCCTGAGGGCACCGGTTAGCATTACCCAATATTTTTAGTAATGAGACTTTATAATTGACATCATAATCAACATTTACTCTTATGATGCATACGAATTAAAATTTAAAATAATCATTATATTTTAGTACTCAATAATCAAACTTCAATACCAATAATGGATTGATTCGGGTGATAAGAGATTTGGATTCTTTTAGCTAATCGCCTCGCTGCTAAATGGGAGTGGAAATTTTTACCAATTACATAGAACTCAACAAAAAAACTAATGTCGAGAAGTATTTTTTCAAGAACTTATAGGTTGGTTCCTTGATGAAGATGAGGTGGCATATTATTTTTTGGGAAATCCGGAAAATGGATACTGAGAAAGAATTCCCGAATGAGCAATGCATCAAAAAAGAAAGAAACATAAACCTAAAGAGTGTCTTTGAACATGACAATTATCCTTGATATTGTAATTTTAAAGGGTAGTTCAAACTCTTTAATGTAAATTATATGGGTTGGAGGATATAAGCCTCCCAAAAAAAACTACACCACATTCAATTGGGGATACTCACCACAACAACATTAGCTTAATCATGTCCTCGTGAACTTATCTCAGTTGGTTGGGATAATGTATAAAATATGCAAGGTCCGGGGTTCAAACTTCAGCCACTACCAAAAAAAAAAACATTAGCTAATCATAAATGACAAAATCAAGTCGGACATGCCTCTTAAAAAATTCAAGTAGAGCACAAATTGTGAAGTATTTTGTCATAGGTAGATTTGGGGAACTTCAAATACCACCTAAAATTTAAGAATTCTAAATTCTTTATTTACATATACAATGTGAATCTCAAATTGATCTTTTTGAACTTTGAAAATATATCCTTATATTTTTCAAATTTAAAATGAATTGCAAAGTAATCTCTATAGGTTTTGAAATGTTGTAAATTAGTCCCTATAAATTATAAATAAAAAAAAAATCAAATTGAGCCCTATAAATTTTCAAAATTTGCAAATGATCCCTAAGTTTTTAAGAATGAATAATTTAATTACTCTATCCAAATAAAAGTTTATGAAATAAAGAAAATTCAATTGAAGCATTTGAATTGCCTCAATTTTAATTTTCTAAATGTTTTAATTATTTTATCTAAGCGCAATCTATGTTAAATCAATCTTTACATATTTTATAGTGAATTTAGTAAGTAAGAAATCAGTTCTCCATTTTTATACATTTCACTTACAATTAGAATATAACCATAACTATCAACGGAAAATATACTAAATCTCTCATAATAAGGTGAACCAATATTCAAATTTTGATCCAAAGATATCTTAATATTTAGTGTCTAACAATGCCACAAATAAGATTAATTGGTGTCTATTTTTATTTTTTTTGAAACAAAGATTAATTGGTGTCTAGGATTGGAACCTATCAGAAACTAAAAAAAATTGTAATAATTGAAGAAAAAAAATAGCACAAATAAAATCAACATCGGATATTGTGTTTGAAACACATTGTGAATCCACATAAATGTGCTTTTACCATATCTACAATTTCAAACCTTAGCTAGTATGAAAGGAACTTTATGTGTAGCATTCTTTTCTTTTCCAAAAGTTGGTCTCCTTATTTACAATCAAATTTCCCATTCAACCACATCAAAAACATGTTTGCGGCAAAACTTATCTCACTGCTTGCTCAAATTGAAAAAACTGTGGGGACTCGAAATTAAATACTTTGGGGTGAGCATAGGAAAATAATAATAAAAAAAGATGATATTAATCTATATTGCTTAACTTCATATAGATCAAGCAGTCAATGATATTCAACATTCAAACAGTTGTAAGTTGTAAGATCGATTAGTGTAAGATCAAAATCAAACGTTTCATATTTAAGGTCGTTATTTTAAGATATAAAATAAAAATCTAAATCTTTTAAACCATCTGATTTTAACTCAACAAACAACTACGTTTCAAATGTGTGAGTGCTTGATCTCCGGAATTCTTACATGGTCAAAAGCATGATGAAGTGTATATATTGGAATGTCCTAACCGTTGCTTTATTCCATGTTCAAAAGTTAGTTTCTACTAGCCACCCTTTCTTGGTAGCCAATAAAAATATTGAAGGGCACGAAATTTTGGGAACAATTTTATGACTATTTTTTCTTCCTAGGAAATTAAAAAAATAAGGGGTTTGAGCATGCATGAGGTTAATAAGACAAACAAGTTTATAGATTATAGAAAACATGAATAAACAAATCAAATGCGTGCGTTCAATTTAATCTCTTAGGGAACAAAAAAACTGTTGCATTGCGTTCATCTAAGCATGGAATTTGATGTTATAATTAGAATAAGTATAAATTGTATGACTGACATACCAATCAGTGTTTGGATCCAAGTTACTTTTATTTTTTTTATTTTTCATTCTCTGTTGATCCTATTGGCCTCCATCATTGACTTCAAAGCATGCTTGTGCTATCATTTCTAGAAAAGGGGAGGGGTATTAGCATAGGAGTTTAGGGAAATGGATTTTGTGCTGCGGGACGCAGTAATAGTTATCGGATGTCCGATCTAAATAAACGGATGAGATTGTTGACTGTGTAAAATTATCAATATAATTTAAACCGTCTAATCTCGAATTAATGGTTGAGATTTGTAAGCGTGTGAAATTGTGTGATTCTGCTACAGCAGCAAATCCTGGTCCGGAGTTTAGTTGGTAAGCATAAGCACACTTAGTATATGTCCTATGACACCATTTAGCATTCTTTTAACTAGTGTATGAGGAGCATTGGTTACAAACTTCATAAATAGAAATTTCGTCACAGGAGTATAGGAGTATAGGAGTTTAGTTGGTATAAGGATAAGCAAGCATATTTAGAATATTTCACATATACATCTAACTCGAGTCTTGTTCACTTATGTCATAAAGTACATGTTAAGTAACTTAAAAGTAGAAATTTGAAATTATAAATTACAATTATTAGATTTGTGTAAGAATTTAAATATGCAATTTAAAAAAAATAGCTATATGATGTACTTCCCGTAATAAATTGAAATAAAAACAAAATCACGATTTTTTTTAAAAAAAAGAAGTTATTATATAAAAATTGCATTTCTATTTTGAGTGAGCTACCAATGAAGAGGGACAAAAGAGAAAAGAAAGAAGATTATTTTTATTTTATAAAGTACACATTTATTGAAAATGAATTCTCTCAATTAAAATGCTCTAAAAAAATTCGATTGTTTAATCCCAACCATTAATTTCAGTACCATTTTTCTCTATGATTCTCTCTCTTATTCTCTCTCATGTTTTGGTTCTCTCTCATTCTCTCATGTTTAATAGTTGATGTCCTAAATATCATTTGTTTGAATTTGAATACTCAAAGATAAACAGTAAATGGGTGTGATGTTAAAACGAAAATCTTTTCCATTTACTTGAAACAAATGGATAATAATATTTAATAGAGGAGATACTAAATAGAAATGATCCTAACTCGATGTTAACATTTTCTACGGCTAGTACTATCACATATATCTATATGTGTTAATCGTGTTATGAATAAACACTTGGGTGAGTTTTATGATGAAACATGCAATTAAAAGATTGTCCTTTTTTTTTGTTTCTGAAGAGATTATTGTGAAATAGTCACTTAGTATATGATTCCGGTGGTGCTTCTATTTAGGTCAAAGACATTATTTGTCATGAAATCTATATGTTAAATCCCATCATTATAATTATTACACGTTAGTTTGATTTTTTTTTTTGAGGTAACGTTAGTTTGATATATGTGTAGTGTGTAATTCTAATTTAGCACAGACTAATGCAATGCAATATGTATCTTTTTTTGGTTACAATGCAATATGTATCTTTATCTTTATGTAAATGTAAATATTCGGTGACAGTAATGTAAGATTTTTACCATGATCATGATGATGCTATGGGGAAAAAGTCTAAAACACAATGATGGTAGCCCAGCATATGCTGCTTCAATATATTCCCCCAAAACACTTTTACTCACCTAGACATTATCATTTTATAAGTGTCTCACTTGTTCCATATCCATATAGACAAACATATAGTTTACAGGGGATATGTATTTAGGTATTTATGTTAGATCTCTGGTCGGTGTATATATATAACTAAGTGTATTGGTTTTATTAGTTAATAAACTTCCTTTAAGATAAATTGTTCGGGAGACACGAGTTCGATTATTGATGGGAACAATTTTTTGATTAAACTTTATTTATCTTTTGACCAAGATTCAGATTTTTATGACTCCTTTTCCCTAAAAACCGACAAGTTAATACAAATATATATAGAATAAACATGTTCAATTGTACAGATATAAAATTGATTTGGTGGTAGAAACAAAATAATTAAAGAGTGAATTGATAAAGTTGAGTTTAATCTTCACTCTCAAACATTAGATAATTCCTAACGATATTAATATTGACCGTTTCAAAAAACAATCTAGTGAATGGATTTCAATCACTTCAAAACAATTAACCACTTCATGTGCATGGTACTTTTGTTCAAAATTTAAAATTACCATTTTTCATCCTTAAAATAAGCTAATTTTGATTTTTGATCCGTGTACAGTTTTTATCTTAAGAAATTATTTTAAGACATAAAATATAAATATAATTCATTTTAAGATTTAATAAAAAGTGTCTAGGCCAAAATTGTTAGATCGGACATCGTGGTAGGAGTTTGAACCTCAGCAGCTTGGCCCTTCCACTTATATGTATGAATTTCAATGGTTATTTATCATTTCGCTTATCTATAAAAAAAAATATAAAATTTGTGTTATGTTCCGGTCAACATAATTCAGTTGATAATGACATTACAATATGTAAAGGAGAGGGTTACATTTTAGATTTTCTAATTTTTTTGACAAAAATAAATGATATTCATTCATTCAAATTGATAGAGTACATTGATACAATGCAAATTCGCTAAAAACAAAAAAGATGAATCTGCAAACAAACTCACAACATCCATGTTGTTTTTGAAGAAACACAACATCCATGTTAATAGCATAAAACGACAAAGTACAAAAGCCTACTCATATGACTATATTAATGTCTCTGGAATACTCATGTGTCCGGATCTGCAACGTGGACGACGCCAAAGTCATTGACTGGATCTGCACCGAATCAAAGCTGATCTGACAATCTGAACCAAACAAATACCTGAACGAAACAAGAAAAACAAACAACGCCGCACAAAGACGACGAACAAACCAACGTCGCACTAAGACGACGAAATTACAAAATAAAAACGAAATAGATGTAAAAATCACTTATTCAATAAAAGGGAAAGAGAAAAACGAGTTAGAGAGATAATTTTGGATCAAAATTTGACCCTAAATCACCCCTCTTTAGTAGATAAAAGAGAATAAACTAAGGTTTTGATGACGGCTCATTTTCCACTTATTGAACTAAATGAATGAATTTCTAGCTAATATACTACTAAAAAATTTGTCATATGCTAACATATAACACCAGAGTCGTATAAAAGTAACATACAACATCACATACATTATTGCATTTCAATTTGGGATGACCACATAACCTTCTGTATGACCCAGAACAAGTTAAAGAATAGCACACAATGAAAAGACCAAAACCAAATCCTTTAACTTTTATAGAGACGGAAACCGTCTTTTTTTTTTGGGACCAAAATAAAAATAAGCTCAACAAACACCTATAAACTTTACTTGTAAAAAGAACACCTATAAACTTTACAAGTTTGACAAAGTTTTTGGGACCAAAACTAAAGAGAAATGACATTTGTATAACCATTTTATAATAACTTTTAGATAATTAAATCCATATTATGTTGTTGGTTTCTCTCTTCTTTTTTTCTTTCTCTATTGTTTTTAATCAATAAGAAGATAAAAAAAGCATTATTACAAAAGTTGTTACAAATGGTTGCAGGGACGGATCCATACATTTGGTGTATGTGGGGCTAAAATTTGGCTAAGTTGCTAAAGTTTGCTACTGACAAAAGCAAATTCAACTTCAAAAACGTATAAATCATAGTAAATGTGTTGCACTTATTTGTTTCCACAAGTTTTGCACAAGGTTGTTAACTTGTTGGTCTTATTCTTAACATATTGTGTTTTATTTGTAAAGGGGAATCATTATTTTGGTCCTGAATCAGAATGTGTAAGTAGTAATCATAATAGTCCATCAATGTATCAAAATTTTAAAATAGTCTTTGATTGTGCACTTTACTAGTCAAAATAGTCCTTAACATTAAAATAATTTGTTAATATTGTCATATTAGTCTTTTAATATACTTACTTATTGTCACTTCAGGGCTATTTTGACTAACAAACTGCAAAATCAAACACTATTTTAAAACTTCAATACATTAAAAGACTATTGTGACTACCCATTACACATTCATGAACCAAAATAACTATTACCCTATTTATAAAAAAAAAATAGGGAAGTTGCATGTGGGGCTTTAGCCCCACATAGCCTATTAATAGATCCGCCCCTGAATGGTTGTTCAAATATTATTACTCAAAACCAAAATAGCTTAACCAACATTGAACAACGCTAGCAACACTCATTTTATTAAACTCTTTTCAACACTCACTTTTTTATTGGATATATATATGGTTTTGCTAGAAGTCAGTCATGAATGTGTCTTTTAGCAACCCACACCTCAAGGTGTGATTTCCACTTTTTAATTATAACTTTGCCAAAAGACATCTTCATGGGTGGCTTCTAGCAAAACTCATACTATTTGAGAATGGTCCTTTTATAAAGAGCAATGCCCAGTGGCGGATCTTGACTTAATTTTTTGGGGGTGTCAAACTTGTGTGTAATATATATTAAATGGTTTCAAGAAGTAGCAGTAATTGATGACTGACCTAGTGGTATGAGTAGTTTGAATGTAACATGAGAGTTTGTGTTCGATTCCCATCGAAAATGTTTTTTTTAATACAATTTGTATAAGTTAAATATGTAAAAAAGAAGCAATGAAGGTGTCAAACCAGCGACCTTTAGCATATTACGGCACCCCCTTTCCACTGCAGCAGTCACAAACTAATTGATAAAATACATCTAATACGATATATAAGGAAAATTTGGGGGATGTTGTGGCCCCTGCGGGACTCTAAAGAGATCCGCCACCGGCAATGCCAACAACAATCATATCTATGCTTCTTAAAAAAAACTTATCTCAATACTCGGGTGCAGGTTGAGTAAAAAATGTTGGTGTTTAAGCTCAATATGCAATACCTCACTTCTACTAGTTATGTGTATCAGTTTTGCTGTTGAATTATTTGTAACAAAAAATATATTACTTATTCGGTCCCATAAAGAGATTATCTGGAGGAAGATAATGATACTCACGTTGATGACAGATTAATTAGGAAAGTGTTTCGTCGGCGAGGTTCTTGCTGTAATCCATGGTGGAAACCCCATTGTTGCTGAGATGGAAGTGGGTGGTACATGCACATGTGCTTCGACGCCCAAGTCAGGTGGGGAACAAGGAGAATATGAGGTTTTTGAGAGAGAATGAAGTTACCTGTGAAGGTGAGAAAAACCACAAGAAGGGGGGGTTGAATTGTGTTTTTGAAAACTTCTTCTTTTACGTTCTAAGTAACTGTCCTCAGGTTCAGAGTCTGAAGTGGTTCAGAGTCTGAGTGAGTTCAGAGTCTATGTGCAGTGGATAAAGTAAAGAACAGAAGAAGAGAGAACACAAGCAATTATACAGGTTCCTTCCACAAACCGGAAGTAGTCCTGTCCTCCTTGCACTT
>Ga0315914_1001091_pt1 | contig 39053 bp, 19 predicted proteins | sample MpolenodulesMG_FD_203920 | JGI IMG/M metagenome (GOLD analysis project Ga0315914, IMG submission 203920) | Medicago polymorpha root nodule microbial communities from Los Angeles, California, United States - elongated nodules | ecosystem: Host-associated > Plants > Roots > Nodule | place: USA...
AGCATGTGGGTACAAGGAATCTACTCTATTCAGCACACTAACCAAAAAAACCCTAATTTGAAACATATCTTAGAAATTAGGGTTTTTTGATTAGTGTGTTGAATAAAGTGGATTACTTGTACCCATATGCTTTATTCCTTGTTTATTTCATGGTTGAGCATAGGGAGTGGGTCTAAAACTGCCATTTCTCTGCGTTTCTGGAGTTGAAAATAGAAGGTAGGATTAAAACTGCAAAAAACATATAGTTTAGGGACGATTTTGTTCGATTTGAAAGAGGCAGGACCATTTTCGTGAGCTGGTCAAAATGCGAGGACCAAAAGTGTAATTAAACCTAAAAATAACTGAAAAATTCCAGAAAATACAACCAAAGTAAACCAATCAAAAAACGTTAATAACATAATTATTTTCCCTCAAAACACATAAAACTTTCAACCCTAAAATCATTGGCAACAACATGTTTTTTGTGTTATAGATTGTGGGTCTTTGATTATTCTAAACTTTTGTTTGTTGTTGCCGATGATTTTAGGGTTGAAAGATTTATGTGTTTTGAGGGAAAATATTATGCCATTAATGCTTTTTGATTGGTTTAAGTTGGTTGTGTTTTATGAAATTGTGATGAATGAGGGGAATGAAGAAGAGGAAGAATGGAATATAAAGTTAGATATTGTTGGTTCGCTGTAAGATATAGTAGACATGCATGATCTAACAGTCCTATTTTAATAAAATAATTAATATGATATATGGTGAACCACTCTTAAGGTTGGTTCACCACAGATATTTGGGGTTAACCTTAACAGTCAGGAATTTATTTGACTACAGACAAACTTGAGGGACCAATACATAAATTTTATTAATTATGAGACCAAAATGAAAACTGAAAAATTAATTAGGTGACCAAATAACCGATTAAACCTATAATTAACTATTTTTTTTAAGGCAAATTATGAATTTGAACTACGTTAACCATGTAATAAAATTCAGGTGTATTTGTTGGCGGTGTCTTTACTATATCAACAGTTGTGTGTTGTCATTTAAATAAAAATTATATATGTGAATAAACATGCGACAAATGTATATCAAATCGATATATATATATATATATATATATATATATATATATATATATATATATATATGTGCCACTATTGACTATATATTTATTTAAATTGTTTTTGTAGGAGCTATAAATTGATAGCAAGTTTTCAATTGTTGCACATTGTTACCAATATGATCTTGAGCTCGTTATGAACTATATATTTAATGCTTGACACCAACATATTCAGTACAACTGCAATATTAAAAAAGGAAAATTACACCACCTTCCCTGAAATGTATGAATATGACACTAACACTCCCTCTAATTTTAAAACATACAATAACCTCCCTTAAATTTTCATTTAATAGACAAACACCACCCTTGGTAATAACACCGCTAATTTTTTCTGTTAACATTTTTCTTTTAGAATTTTCAATTAACCGTTATAGGGGGCATACCTCCGTTGTTGAATCCATTCAAGAAATCAAAATAAAATTCAAATATGAGTATCGGATCAAACATACAACAAAGGTATTCCAAACATTAAAAAAACTATAGGTTTTTTTTAGCAAAAAACCATAGGGTTATAGCTTCTTAATTTCACATTGTAACATCCCAAATTCCGAGAATAGTTACTACTAATAAATATGGAAAGAAAAAAAACGTACACATATTTTTGCTTATTGTTGTTTTTAAAGAAAACTTCATCGAAGTGATAGTAACGAGGTACTTGTGGAAGAGAATAACTCAATAATTAATTTCCTTCAAATTTTCATTGGTAGTGTTCCTGCCAAAGCTTAAACACGTTCGGACTCAAGGCAATGGAATGACAAGTTCAAAATAAACAACCATTCATGATTCGAATAGTTTTAGAATCACTGCAACAACATAAGGAACGAAACCTACTCCAACAGAATAGAATAAACCAAAGCGTAAACTCTAGCCAACATAGCATCCAAGTTTAGGCCGTCAACAGAACAGAAATAAAAAAAAAACCTAAAGCTAATCAAACTAATCCCAACACTAATAACTAGCTCAAGGCTGCTCCTCTCCACTGACGTCAACTCCTCATCAAAGTGAGTTATATCGTATCCTCGAAAGGGAAACCATCTCGACGAGGTAGATCGAGGTTATCATCTGAATCAAAAGTAAGGGTCATCTCCAACTAACCAACATAGTACAAATATGCATGCAGGCATAGATTTAAACAATAGATAACCAAAAATAAATAAATAATTCAATAAACCATACAAGACACATTACTTAGTTTCTTAATCACCACACCTAGCGCTTTAAGTTACAACTTGACTACAATGCGTTAGTCCCTGTTGGTCATTCTATATGCCAATGCTCATGATCCGGATTTCACCTCTATGTGGAGTCAAATGTCCCACCATTGGACAATATACCCCACCATTGGGCAATACCCCACCGTTGGGTAATAACTCTAAAAAAATTCGGCGTTCAGTACCCCACCGTTGGGCATTATTCTGAAACACCTAATGCATATGAATCGTCACTACCCCACCATTGGGTAGTAACTCCTAAAACTCAATGTTCAGTACCCCACCGTTGGGCATCAATCTGAGTCATCTAATGCATGAATGTCTCCATAAATACCCCACCATTGGGTAATAACTCATTAACTCTAAGTCTAGATCCCGCCTTTGGACATAGTTTAGAAACACCATTTTAGTTACTTATCACACATAAAAAGTAGTATTCATGTTAAACAGCTCACACAAATAATAATACATGGTATTCATGTCAAAACAACACCACCAAAATAATTATCTCAACACAAATATATAACACATAGCATTCTCTTAAAAAAATACACCATTATGATAATTATCACAACACAAATATATATGCACAAATACACGTACGGAAGCGCGTGGAGTGATGCCCTTACCTTCACCACAACCGTCATTAAACTCCTCGAGCGGTAGTCTTTGCTCTCCTACCTCTACACCTTCACAATAAAATATTGACTAGCTTAGTTTCAATTCCAATTCCTCTCAATCTTTACACAAGTTTACTGTTGGGTTAAGGCATAATTCACCACTACTCTTCCTAATTATTTTGCTATCAAAATAAGTCCCCTTTTTTCTTTATTATTATATTTGTTTCTGGCTATTCACACTTTCAGCTCATGTTTTAACAAGCATATTTCATTTTAACTCTAAACCGAAAAAGAACTATCTAATTTTATTTCATAACTCAATACAGTTTAACTTGGCCTTCCAAAATTGGGATAAGATTCATGTTTAAGGTAACTAATGTTTAGAGTGTTATGGTCATATATCAGAGAAGAATTAAGGTAAAAACCATGTTACACTAATTATTAATAGGCTAGATAATTGAGACTTCAAGTTAAAGGTTGATTCAAGGTTACAATACTTCCTCTATCATCAGGTCTCCTCCTATTTACAACGTCTCAATTCTCGTTTATTCTACATTTCTACTCCACCAAAACTCCTACCGTCTCTACAGACAATTATTTCTCTTAATTACGGTTACGATCCGAAACGATGAACCAATTCTTTTATTACTAAAACCCAAGCAATGATAAGATAGGCATGGAAGAATTTGATTGTGGTCACATATATCTAACGCCGCTCAACCTGTGCAACAGGGGCTGACATGTTGGTTGTGGTCACATAATCTGTTTTCTGTTTAGGGACATACGCTTGCACAATTTTCTTGGCTGTGTGTTACTCTTTAATTAGAGGTTGCTTCCCATGATCAATTTTAAATTCTTCTTTGTTCAAATGTAACCATTTGCAACTTGCAACACCATGCCCTATGATCTAGCAATGTGAGTGGAACTCGGGAAGGCGCTCATAAATAACTTCCACATAGAATGTGTAACCTTATCTCTCAGCCATTATCTCATCAAATGTTTCGATAAATCCGTATCCACTAAAATCATAGCATAATAGCCGAAGGAACGATATTGTGTAGGAACATCGACAGTTATCGGTGTACCTACTGCACTAGCTATTTCAAAAAGTGTATTTTCACTCCAATATTTTTGTGGCATGTACATTAGAGGGATCAAAATCTGTGACTCAGTATGATAACGTGTACTATGATGAAAATCCCTCTTCCACGGAGATAAATATAGCACCCTGGTTTTATTCATTGTTCCCCTAGCCCAAACTAGACGTAAATCCTCATAATTCGAGAATTGAAATTGTTGTAATTTGATGTACTTGAATTGAACGTGGAGAATTCAATGTTAATTTTGATACATGAATGAAACAAAGGTCCAATTCCTAAAAGACAATTCAAGTGAATTGTTCCAGTGGTGACAATTGTGATTATACTGAATTGGATTAACCAAGCCTTTGATATATTCATCTATTTGGTGTTTTTTATTATGTTTTCTATATGTTTTGAAGTATTTTATAAATAAGAATTTTTATGGATTTATAAGTACTATCTTAATTTTTTGTTAAATTTGTTTTGTCATGGATCTAATTTAGATCAGATAGTGTATATTGCCATGTTGTGTTTTAGAATCATTTTTTTAAATTAGAACTCAAGAAGTTATGTTTAGATTGAACATATGGCAACTTCACTTTATGGTCTGCATATAGAATGTGTGCCTGATTTTTCTTCAGGTTGAACAGTTAAAACCTGTATGGTTTCTTTGATTTTATTGAAAATTAATTATCTCGAGTTACACAATTATATTGTTGTAGATCTAGATCATTCAATTAAGATCATATTAGTGTATATTTTCACGTAATGTTTTTAATACTCCTTTAAAAATGAAATAAAATAAAATATTTGGTTTAGATTGAATGATTTAGATGATATGACGGTATGAATTTGTGATTATCGTGTATATAAAATATTTGTGTCAACTTATTCGTTAGTTTTAGCACATAAAAATCATCATAATTTATCATATTTTACTATTGTTAAAAACATAATTGTTTTTAACATTAACATTTTTAATTTGTGTTCTCTTCGGGGGATAGAGATCCAATATCTAGTTATTATGTCGACTCGAACGTTTAAAAATCACATAATATTATTATGGCAATTTTGCAACATATTCTTGCAAACCATTCCAAGAACTATGATCTTGAGAAAGATGCACTTGTTGACTCCACTTGAAGCTCAAAGATTTTATTTCATTGAAAGAGAAAATAATTGGACTATGGAAATGAGCAAACGAGATAATAATCGAGAATGAGATATTGTAAGATATGATTAGAATTTAACATATTTTAATCGTGACAAATTAACACATGCCACACCTGTTGTAAAATTGTTTATTCAGTATTCTACACATATACCTTCAAACAGAAAATTCAGCTCAAAGCTTGAAGTGATTCTATTAATACTTCATATTATTCTTGTTATATGAATCGTGTCACTTCAAGCTTCGAGTTGAATTTTTTATTGGAGGTTTATGTGTAAAATACTGCATAAACAGTTATACATAAGTTAATTTGTCACAATTCATAAATGTTGAATTGTAGCCATATCTTACTACATCTCGTGCCTGATTATTACCTTGTTTGCTCATTTCCGATGTCCAACATTTGCTCTTTAAATGACAGAAAATCTTTCGAGCTTCAAGTGGAGTAACTGTTTCATCTTTCTTAGGATCATAATTATTGGGACGGGTTGCGAGACTCTGTTGCAAATTGCCATAAAATCATTATATGATTTTTAAACTTTAGTTTCAAACATAGTTACTAGAAGTTTGACCTCAATCCTCCTAAGAGAACCTCAAATTAAAAATGTCAAGGTTAAAATATCTATTTTTTTCACAATAGGAAAATATGATAACAACAATGGTTTTTATTTGGTCGAACTAATAAATAATCTGAAACAATTGTTTTTAGTCAAGATAATCACAAATCCACACAGTCACACGATCTAGACCATTCAAATTGAACCAAACATTTAATTTTGTTTCATTTTTAAAGGTGTATTGAAAACATCAATTGAAAATTTACACTAGTATGATATTAAATAATTGATCTCGATCCACAACAATGTAATTGTGTAAATGGAGATATTCAATTTTCGATAAATTTGAAGAAATTATAAAGGTTTATAATTGCTCAACCTTAAGAGAAATCAAGAATGCATACTCTATTGAGTCAAGGTACCACAAACTCCCGCAAACATATATTTGATCTGAACATAACTTCTAAAATTTTAGCTAAATAATTAGATCTAAAACATCAAATATCAATAACACTCTCTGATCTAAATTAGATCCATGACATTACAAATTCAACAAAAAATATGGATAATGTAACAACCCGATTTAGGATTTTATTTATTTATTATTTAATTGTTTAATGTGTTATATTTGTTGATTATTTGGATTTTAGAGATATTAAGGGTATTTTGATACTTTTGTGGTAGGGAAGTTATTTTATGAAAATAGTAGTAACTTGGGGTAATTAATAGAATAATGGTGTTTGAGTAATAATGAGAGTTTTAATGAAGTAATTGTGTAGTAACATTTTATGAGTGGTAGAAAGTTACTAAGTTCATTAGTGAGTGTGACTAAGCTCAAGAGTATATAAGAGAATAGTCTTTGTGAAAATTAGGGTTAAGAGCTCATTTGTTCATTTTGAGAAGAAAAGAGACATAGAAAGAGAGTTTCCTGAGAGGGTTTCTCAAAATGAACAAATGAGCTCTTGACCTTAATTTTCACAAAGACTATTCTCTTATATACTCTTGAGCTTAGTCACACTCACTAATGAACTTAGTAACTTTCTACCACTCATAAAATGTTACTACACAATTACATTATTAAAACTCTCATTATTACTCAAACACCACTATTCTATTAATTACCCTAAGTTACTACTATTTTCATAAAATAACTCTCCATACCCAAAAGTACCAAAATACCCTTAATATCTCTAAAATCCAAATAATCAACAAATATAACACATTAAACAATTAAATAATAAATAAAACAATTAAATAAATAAAATTCTAAAATCGGATCGTTACAGATAATATTTATAAATCAAGTAAAAAATTTATCCTTTATAAAATACTTAAAAATAGAAGAAAATCATAAAAATATATCGAATAGATGAATCATGTAACATATTACTCATTGAAATAAAATCAATTAATCAAAATCAACTTCAATAGATCAAGAAGATTATATATTAATTTCACAACTATTAAAAATTAACACAAAATCATGTATTTTTTCGGGGTTACATTTTTCTCATATTTAATCAAAGAACTCACCGATTTGTCGTGGATGTTTAAAAAACAAACAATATAGAGGCACGTACTAACATAACATGGAAGATGTAGAAGTACAAGACAACATCATTGATTTACATTTGATCTAGCATAATCCGTTAGTCAGATTTCGTTGCCTCAATGTAGATCTGGTAGAGAACAAAAAAACACAAGATTAATAAAGAGAAAAGAAGCCAACATCGAAGAATATAGATAAAATATTATAAAATAAAATAAATATCCTTTAATTGAACATAGACACACAATTGATTTCACTGAAATGAAATTACACAGGATGTATCAACGTACATATCACAATCATTTCAGCCACATACGTAAATACCACTGAACATCTCTAATATCTAGACGAGTGATATAGATATATTAAATAGCCAAATGAAAGATAATATGGAGAGAGGGGGAGAGAGACCAAGAGGGAGAATGCAAGAGGTAGCGGCGAACATATAGCAATTCTGAACTTACGAACACATTTATAAAGAGTTCGTAAATGGAGTTCATAGTGCAATTAGGTTAAGTATCTTAGTTATATTTTTTTAATGTTATGTTAATGGGCTTCATGAGTCCAAGAAGTACAGAGGATATATGGGTTCCTTTATTATCTTGAATTCTGCTCTTTAAGTATCTTAGTTCATCCTTGAGACCTCTTAACGTTAGACCAAAACACTAAACCTTCAACCTCTGAGGTTCTCCGCTGTTGAATTGTGCATGAATGCGATCCACCCGACCATTGTTTCAAATCTACACAATAAGAAATTAAAAACAATCAATGAAAAACTCATATGAACATTTCATCAAACACTTGGAGTGCAAATTATACATAAACCCTAAAAATGATAACTACAACATAAACATGCAAACATCTAAACAATTAAGCAATATAAGTGATTTACATGTAACATTGTATGATTTCTTGGCAAAAAAATCAAAATTTAAACTAAACCCTAAAACTAAAAAAATCTAATCCAAGTGTAAAAAATCTAGCATAATCATGCAAATATCTAAACATCATAACAATTAAGCACTATAAGTCATTTCCATGTAACATTCTACCATTTCTTGCAAAAAAAATCAAAATTTTAACAAAACACTAAACCTAAAAAATTATAGTTTAAGTGAAAAAATCTATCATACCAACATAATTTAAGTGAAAACTTACTTGTACTTGTTGATGGAGTGTTGTTTGATTTGAAGGAATTTCGGATTGGGGTAATTTGAGAGAGATTTAATTGGAAATGAGGAAATGAGGCTCTGCCTGGGCATATAACATCACGTAGCATGAGTTAACTCACGCAACGCAAGTAAACTCATGCAGGGGCAATATGAACATTTCACTTGGGAATGACCAAAAACGTTTGGGTAAAGAGCAGCTTTCAATGATTTTTATGATAGTAAACAAACCGAAATAGTTTTAGATTTTTTTAAAATTCTCTAAAAAAAATCTCTAGATTTTTTTCACTCAAAATCTATTTTTTGTAAATCTGGCATGAGAACAAGTACGTGGTTTATTTTTAAGGCCTTGGCAACCATGTTTCTAGATTACTAGCAAAAAAACTTCCAAATGAGTTTACATATACGCAACCATTGCAGTAAATTGGGTTTCTAAGATAGCTTTTGCATCTCAACAAAGAGATTTTTATCCTTCACGGCTAAAGCAATGTCTAATTCCTCACAATAGTCTACTTCAGTACATAGTTCATCTCCGAGTTGGCAGTAGAATATTTATATTACCAAATCGAAACTGTAATCTCTCGATCAATATAAAAGATATTTATATACTAAATATAAAAGGTACTTACATATTTTAATAGAACAACCATCCTCTCCAAAACCTTGGATGGAATTTAGGTCTCTCCACCAGACAGAGCTATTATTTCCTACTTCTAAAAACCTACTATACTATACCTCATTCTTATCCCAACGTATAATATGTGCATTCAACGAGTAAACAGAATAAACATGATCAGTTCTCATATAAGAGATGTCTTATCAACATCAATTCCTCATTTTGAAATGCATAGCACATGCTACTATATATATATATATATATCATTTTGATTTTATTATATCTCTTCAATTTCTTCTATTGAATGCCATCTCTACGATCCGCTCATTAATAATTCAGTTCAGTTCATCCTTTATTGACATTAAGCAAGTTCCTTAATCTGATCTATTAAGCAAGGTTTTACAATTTAGAATAAGGTTTTACAACTTAGTCTATTCCAAAATTAACGTTGAACGGCCCTTCGAACAACCAAATTAATCTAATGTTTAATTTTCTCAAAATGTTTCAATTTACTTAGTTTATTCCATGAGGTTTGCTTAGTTTAGTCCATGAAGTTACTTTGAGTGTTTAATATTTTTTTAATGGTTTTTTTAAGGAGGATAGAATATGGTTTATGCTGCCTTTATAATTCTGTTAATATATTTTAACAAAGTTGTGTTTGATATTTGGGGTTTGTTAGGGGAAAAAATGGTACTTGCATCATGCTGAAAGAAACAAAGACGTGGTTTTGTGAGTTAGTGTGCTTAATGCTACCCCATAGGTTTGTTGCCAACTTGTTCTGACAAATTGCGAGCACAACTTCATGTCTTATTTGGTGTGCTAAATTGGATATGATATCAAGGATTCAAGGTGAATATTGAACACGAGTTGTCACACCATTTATGTCTCTGCAATCCTTTTCTTACGTCATTATCAAACATTATTAATATTAATTGATTACCCTATTTGTGCATCATTAAGAGGTGTATTTGTTATTAAAAAGAGAGTCTCTCATATACGAAATAGTTTTCTTCTTTCTTTTAGCCTGTGTTTGCTTTGGCGGTGGGAATTTCACCTTAGGCCAAAATCACGTTGAACTTTGCATAGGGACGTGGGAATACAAGGTTCAACCCAATCCAAACACATGCTTAGTCGATCTCTACCTTCCATATTTTTTCTTTCTTTCACCACGGAAACGGGAATAGAAACAAAAGATGGTGTCAGCCAATAGGCCTAACAAAAAAAATGAGATTCCCTAAACAAAATTAGCCATACATGTTTAAACATTATTACTTTTATGATTTATCTAATATTAATTGAATTTACTTCAAAACGTTGTAAACTGATTATGTACTAAGAACACAGGGAGAAGGCAATTAGGGAACCGTAAGGTCGTGCTCTCGTAACCAAATTGATATGCATATAACGTAATGTATCTCAATCTACATATTCCATTATTTAAAAGCAACAATATCAATGGTTAATCATAATATCAATATTCACTTGGAAATTGGCAGCTAAGGACAATAATAGACTTTTATTTTCATAAAAGGCAACAATAGAACGAATCAACAAAATATTAATGAAAGAAAAAGGATTAAAAGATAGATGACACGGCCAAAAAGACAATACTAGTGGAGACCAAATCGGAATTGAAGATCAAACATTTATACTTCCAAAAATAGAAAGACAAAAAAAAACCTAATTCCATATTGCTAAGATAATATCATTTAAAATCATTATACTCCTACGAATGAATGGCACCGATGCTTGCAACAGGCGTGTGAATGAAATAGTAACATAAATCCTGAGATCAATTGATTTTCTGCAAAGCATTAGAATCAAAAGAGGCCAAACAAGTAGCAAAGTGAAAACTGAAACCTTTTCCTTATCATTTTCCTTTCCACTAAATGACTGTCATGATAAAGTGACAATCATTATCTACCATCAGAAGTTGATCTCAATTCACATTCTTAGATCCCACATGAGAGTATTTTCTTTACATTGACTTGCAAATGTGCTTGCCAGTAGTTGCAGAATATTTCCAAAGATCTCAGTGTTATACAGGCACTCGTTTACCTCTATAGCGGTCAAAGAACTGCAAGTGGACAGAAATTTGAAGGCTCAGTTTATAAATTACAGGTTATATACAGATGAATGCGATAAAATGTTTTCGAACCTAAATCTTTTTCCATCTTCAGTATTGTGAAAGTTTAGCAGGAAGTTCTCTATATGTAATTTTTCATGTGAATTAATGAAAAACAAGACGCTAGAATCAATCAGAATCACTAAGGATTTCAGGAACATTGATTATTGATATGGTAGCATCTATAGTAGTAAATGTGTAAGGTGCTTCAGCGAAGATTTAGTTGGAAGGTAAAAACATGTTGATTTATCGCAAATACATACCGATCGGATGAATGGCTGTTGAATGACCCAACCAAGAACAGGAATCTTCTGTAGAAAAACAGCCAGTGTAGGCCAGAATCCACTGCACAATATCATTCATCATTAGCTTATAGCAACATATTAACATAATTAAATACAAAATTAGAGTTTCTTTAAAATTCCACTAAACCTGAATAGTACGATGAACCCATATGCCTCAATAATCATGCCCAAAATAGGCCATCCCAAAATGAGAATCAAGAACCCAATACCAAATGAGATTGTCCCCTAGTAAAAAAGTAAGAGGTAAGTGGGGGTTATTTACCATGGAGTACGAGACAGAAAGTGAAACAAACAGTAAAGTGATAACGGACTTACCTTAAAATTACTCCGTTTCATGAAGAATTGCATAGTTGACTTCAGTCCAATGGTTAAGGATACTCCAGACACAAACAGGACCTTATTTGAGCAACATAAATATACCAGGGCATTAAAATAGATGTTATAAATACTAAGCAAAATATAATTTGAAGCAACTAACTAAGCAAAAGCAAGAAACATACATTTCCCATAGCTAGCAATCCCTTGTCGAAGAAGAAGACAATCCCAAGGAAAGAGAAAAATATACCGAAGCCAGTTAATCCTAATCCAATCTCTGCATTGCATGCCAATCACATATATTAAATATAATAAGATAACACAATTGAAAATAAGTTGACAAAATAGGATTGTAGTAGATGCCAAATATGTAATACAAAAATAACTTATATGTGATTTAGCGAAAACAATGCTTCGGGCGGCCAGTATGATGAGACTATAGCATAAAGGCAGTAAAATACATCTGAGAACTACATCACGTTATAAATAGGACAATTTAATGACATATATATCTTAAGCATGCGTTCTTCCACCAAGAACCTAAAGAAAATCAACAACAACAAATTAGATTATTGGTAGATTTCCATTAGCTTCATTAGGTGATGGCATTAATTTTAAATTTTAAATCAACAACAACTAAAAGCCTCACTAAGTATGGCCGACCTGCTACAAGAATCAGATGACATCATACTTTTAAATAATCAATTTGAAGAAAACAGTTTCATAAAATCACAATCACAGTTGAAACTTGAAAGTTGTAACTATTCCTTTTCACTACAAAAATGATAATCACTGTTAAGTTATAAGAGTGGCTAATATTATGTATATTGTCTAGCTTCTTGCTTTAAGACTCTGGCAAGAAATTATGTTCTTAATTCCTCTGTTAAAAAAAAAAATGTTCTTAATTCCTCTATTTCATAGTACTTCTATGTGAATTGAGACACAAAATTTCCCCTATGCCTTGGCCCAAAGTTAGGAATAGACACCAAGTGACCCAGAGGTTTATAGGTTTATGCTGTCGAGTTTGGAGTAAAAATAAGATAAGGCTGCCTATTATAGATCATGCAGTGAGTCCAATTTTCCCGTCCTATACCCTTTCTTTCTTCCTTTCATTTTTTATTTCTTCACATTTTGCGTAAATCGCTTGCTAACACACTCATCAAGGTACTGGGTACACAATGTCGCATAACGAAGGAACACAGAGATGGTAACCACGTATGTGCATTAAATAACCAAGGCTAATAGAAAATAGATGCCAATAATGACTTTACAAAATATAAATATTCTACAAAATGAAGCACCGGTTTTCTTAAATTCAAAAACTTTCTAGTTTAAGATCTCTATTTGACCATTAAGAAATCCCAAGACATACACAGAGGTAGGGAAAAGGAAAAAGACAAAAACAATTTTTTTTCAAAAAAATCATAGCGTTGAATAAATCAAAACAAGATATACCTCTTGCACAGAATAACTGCATATTGAACAAGATAACTAATTTATGGAACTATAGCAAACTCAACAATAATTCCTTCTTCTACACACATATAAGCAATAAAGAAGTAGATAACTCATACAATACCATTATTGGTGATACAAGAAAAAATTATAATGGTGTATTCCACTTACTTTTTCGGTCGTTCATCTCAAAGGAAAGCATTTTACCAGCAATTTAGATGTCCAGGCACTTTGGCTTCTCTGTAATACAAAATAACCAACTCAGTTAATACATGAATGAGAATCATGATCTGTACAGAAAATTTAATTCAAATATCATACTGCATCGTCACCACCTGATGATAAAATCTTGTGCATGTTAGGTTACCAAACTTTAGTGTCACAGTGGATTTCGATTATCACAGTGAGCCATCATGATTTTGGCAAACCCACCGTGCTACCAAACATGCACTTAATCCAAGGGGAAAAAATATCCTAGGAGCAGAGATGAAACAATGAGTGTTTATGGGGTAGCTTTGGCTACCCAAATATTATTTTTTTACTTGAATAAGTTAGTATATTTTGTAATGAGCTACCCCAATAATATATTTAGCTACCAAATGAGTTTATTTGTCAAAAACGAGTAGAAATAGGAAAGCCAAAAAATATCCACTTGTTTGAAAAATGTATTTGGTCTTGTTTTGACACTTCCAATCTCTTAATCAACAACAAAGAGCGGTTTGTAAACAATAAAAACTGTCAAGAACCACTCAATATATATTTTATTTCTTTAGATTTGGCCCACTGCTTAGGAGAACCAAATAGGAATGGATTGGTCATTGGTATGAAAAATAAATTCATCTCCTAATAAGCAAAGCAAGTCAATTCTAAATTTCAATTTATCCACCCATAAACTATGAGATCATATTCAAACCATGTAATACATCTAAGTCATGTAAATATGCTTGCTTTCATAGAAGGTTACAAAACCTATTTAACCTTATATCCTTTTACTCGTATGGTTCCTAACTTAACTATCCATGATTTTCTGAAAGTTAAGAATTATACGAAAAGCATCAAGGTTTGTCCTTAACCAGCAATTCAGTCCTGTAAAACCAAACCCTAAAAAACCAGAAATGAAGTTTCGACAAATACACTATTAAGCATAAACCTATCAAATTATTTCAAACTACAGCATCACATAACCAGAAATGAACATTTTAAGCAAAAAAAACATTGTAAATTGAAATTGAATTTGAAACGAGTGAATTCAAAAATGAAAAGGCGAAATCGCGGTGAGATCTTAAATCAGTGAAATCGATCTGAAAAATAGATTGAGAGTTACCGGTGTTAGGAGCGTGGAGTCGCCGGAAGTGACGGCGGTGGCGGTGGTGGTGGTGGTGAAGATGTAGAATTCAAAATGAACCGATCGTAAAATAAAACAAATATTTTGGGTGCAAAATCTATCTCTTTTCACTGATATTTCACTTCAAAATAGTTTTAACACTTTTTTATAGACTTATTTTCATGTTTTTTTAACAAAATTTATAAGTTGCCTTAAAAGATAAGTTAACAAAAAAATGCCGTCAATTTTACATTGTCGTCCAATAAAAATGGTGTATTTTGTCAAATCAACCATTACACCTTGCAGTGACTTGACATGGATAAATAATTGATTTCTATTGGATGTCGATGTTTAATTAGGTTGACAAAATATATCCATTACACTCAAAAAAATTAATTTATTCAATAAAAAATATAAGTATTTTTACTTTTAAAAAGTATATATAAAAATCTCATGCAAATCCACTTTTCCACTATACATTTTTGCTAATAAATTTTTTAGGTGAGTTTAGTTTCAAGGCTTACTAGATTATAGTATGTCTTAAGACTTAAAGAGCGTTTATATATTACCTATCGAAGGGTCTTTATATCGACTACTGGCTCAAAAAGCATTTATATATCATCCATCGAAAGGTCCTCACATTCACCGTCAAAGTTGAAACCACAGTTTTGCAGGTGAGTCAGAGTAACTCCTTATCAACCGAAACAATCTTCATTGACCACTTTTTCACTATCTCATTTAAAAATAAATCGATGAAAATATTGAAAGTTATGCATTTTGAAAAATAAAAACCTTTTATTCAATTTTTTTTCTCTCTTAAAAAATTAAAAGAAATGATTTTTCTCAATTTGTCAAAAAATAAATAAATTAACATACTGATTTCCATAAAAAAAAAAAAAGAAAAAAAAGGGCGTGCTCATTTTCTACTAAATGTCCTTTGAGGCATGTGATTCTTTTTTAGGCTTCAAACAGACGCTATAAGTTACCATGGTGTCCTCCATTTTCATTTTTTTTTTCCCATGAGATTTCACATTATTTGACATATTTTCTGTAAAAGGTATACTTATTAGAAATTATTAGAGTTAATCTCTCTCGAGGTAATACTTAAGATATTATTAAGTTATCATAAAATTTCTTTTATGTGGGTGTCTCAACATCTATTTTTCAATAGGTATGGCTTGATGTATTGAATTCGTTGAGAATTAGTTGTGTTTTGGCTAATAATCGCTTTCTTTACGTTGTTCAATTTAATGGTTTCGTATCCCATGGCAAAGTAATGCAGAAATCTCTTCACTTTATTTGAATGACTTGTATATGATTGATATGGAAGTAAGTACTCAAACCATGTGGTTTCTAGTCATTAGAAATGCACTATATATACTATAATCGACATGGTTAAACTCGAGAAATGATGTTTAGACATTAGAACAACATCTTTTTCCTTTTTTTTAGGACAAAAACAATAGAGAGATGAAGAGAGAAAGAGAGGGAGAGAGAGTAAGTAATAACACAATAAAAGTATAAGAGAGAATTATTTCAAAAGTTATCACAAAATGGTCGTATAAATATCATTTTTCGTTAAACTTTTGACATAATATAGATTAAATCAAAAGTCACTAGTTTCTCTTACAACTAGCATCACTGCTCTATACAACCCACTATTGGTTAAGCTTTAGGTGTTTTTATTCCTTCTTACTAGCCATTGGTTTTTTTATTGTATTTGTATTTTTATACTCATTTTTTTGTAATTCTCTGTTCATAGTACTCCTGGCGTTTGGTTCGGCATAATTTCATTTTTTTTTCCTTCAAAAAATCAATAGATATTTTCTTTACATGCTAACTTGAAATTGAATTTATAAATGCATACTTAGGGTTTGGTTATCTTTCAATTGTGCCACACTCTTGAAATCCAAATTTTAGTGTTTATTAGATTTTTTAATATCTTTTTGGTATGCTGAAAGGATATATGTTTGGTGAGTTTAGATATTAACTCAGATTTATTTGATTGCCTCACTATATCAATGAAAAAAATAGTCTCTTATTAGTCTTCCATTATTTATCAAGAACAAACATCATCAAACTATGAAACACAAGAACAATTAGTTACTCAATAGTTACTCACTTTTGATGTCAATGTTATCTTTGTGTTTATAATGAGCAGGAACCAAAATCTGGTCTATGTATTTATTTAGTTGTTACTAATATTTTCAAGTATAGTATGGAGTCGTAGAATGATTAGAGATGATGACATCACATAATCTATTTCAGTTACACGTTCATTTATTGTCATATCAAACAGCACTTTATAAGTGAATCCTATACATTGCGTAACATAAGAGAATGTATACATTTTTCTGTGTTTGCATACACATTATCCTTGGTTAGTATTGTGATATCTTTATATACAAGTGCCCTCCTTTTTGGCCTTTATTAGGGTCTACTATATTTAGGTTGAAATATCTCTTGTACTCCTCATGAATACATATATTTTCATAGTTATAGTAGAAAGGAGCCTAACAACTACATTAGTGAGAATCTAAAATAAGTGTTATACCAAAAACATAATCTAATAGCACCATGAACAACCTACTAGATATGCAATCAAAGTATAACATAACAATCATTTTCACATAGATTGACATTAGTGGCAATTGCAATACAAATAATTTGCTAAAACGTTAGTAATATTTCCTCATTGAAGTTGTTTTGTTCAACAACAAAATTCTCCCATCTATCTATTAACATAACATAACATGTAATTACACCACAAACTCCACCTCCTCCTCTAAAGTAACAAAGGAAATAAAAATTATTAAAAAAAAAAAAAACTGGTGACCGAAACGAAAGCATTTCAATTCCAACAACCTTTCACTACCAAAATAGAGGAAAAAATAGAAATTAATGGGAACAAAGAGAATGAAGCAGTACATTGAAACCACAAAAGATAAGGATACAAATATATGCAATGAGTCGAAGGATATACAACATGTCAAGCCAAAATTCTTCACCAAGGATTATTATGAAGTTGTTATTTGGCCGGTCAACTCCATGATGGTGATGTTGGTTTGAAGACCATGTCTTGGGAAGTGGTAGAACCATAGTTCAAATCAAGGTTATGAAGCTGTTCCATCAACTGTGAACGCCTTTCCTTGAAAAAATCGAGACGAGTTGTTAACTCTACTAATGTCGAAGATGCTACAGACGGATGTCTTCCATTATATTCTGTCACCTGAAACCAATGATTGCTACTATATTAGTTCCTAGTAGAGTTACTGAAGTTATGACATGGAAGGAACTCGGTTATAACCAGTGTTGTCAAATGGAGATTGCGGAAAATAGTAGTTTGATCAAATTCCGATATGCTTAAGTGCTATAGCTGACAACAATTTGATCTAAATAGCGTATCGGAGCAAAATAGCAATTTCTTCAAATTTCGTTGCGCTTTAGCTGCTATTTGACAACACTGGCTATAATAAAATGATGGTAATAGATTTTAAGTTACAATTCTTGACCTTAACTTTTACCTCTGCTGCCCTTGAAGTGGAAGGCACCGAGCCAGAATCAACAACACCAAGCTCATCTACAGACATGCTTGTTGATGCCTCGGTGCTTTTTGAATCACTAGGACTCGAGTCTATAAATGGCTTCCGAGATTGCTGCCTACTACCATTACCAGAAGCCAATACTTGTCCTTTGATGTTTCTCCAATCAGAGCCCAACACACTCTCCTGTTGAAATGAAAAGCCAAAGTTTACCAGTGTTATTAAAGCAAGAGCCCTCAAAACCATAAATGAATATAACAAGCACAAGAAATGGATTAATTTTATCATAAAAAACAACAAACAGTAAAGGACAAATTGCATTAATATTTTCATGTTAAGATGAGGCCAATATAATGCAAGTCCACTTTTATGCACAGTTGCACAAACCTTTCCATTCTGTTTTTATATTTTTTGTTCTGAAAAACAAATTATAAGACATACCTCAGTCCTTTGTTTCCTTTCATGATTACAGTATGCAAGGGTTGAATCAAAATCTTGCTGAAGAAATCTCCTGCATGTGATAGATAACCTTATATAAGTTCACAAGGTTTTCAAATAATCACTTTATTAATTATTCCACACAATCCTTAAGATAACATATGTCAGCATATACTCACGGTTGAGGAAGATTCTGGGCATGCTGGTATCGATCACCTACATCTGTGACTGAACCATAGTGATGCTGTCTTTGCTGATTAAGTTGATGGTGAAGTTCCGCAACCTTTTGCTTCAACCTAGCCACATCAGCTTCAGCAAGTGCAATCTCCTCTAGCTCAGCCTTTGTCTTTACATAAGTAGATTTCGTAAGATTATTTGTACTATGGAAGCAACAAAAGGGAAAAAAAAAAGTCATGAAAATAAAAGACCTTTGAATCCATCCCACGTGAATTGGAAATCTGTCCTGAAGACATGCTCAAACCAACTTCCAATGCAGCTCTAAGATCCCTCTCAGCTTGCAACTGTTCTTGCAATCTTGAAACCTTTAAAGATAAAAATCAGTTAGATCAAATAAGAAGTGTCACAATTCAAATAGAGGAATAGGCAAATATAAAAAAATCAGTACATCTTGTTCAAGTGCCAAGCGTCGTTCATGCAAAGCTTGTTTCCTTCTCTCTAAGCTTGCTTGTAAAATAGCATTGCCTCTAGCCTAAAATGAAAACAAGACCAACTCCATTAAAGACTAAACATCAGCATTATGTTATATGGCATAAAATAAGCAAGAAAATAAACATACCTCCTTTGCAATTCTATGTTGCAAATCATTTTTTGCAATCTCTAGCCTCTGAATAGCAAGCCTGCAAACATCAAAAGTACTATGTTTATGCTTTCTCAAAATAAAAATACCAAGTGGAAAAAAATTGCATGGTGCAAAGAACAATCCAATAATATTTCTGAACTCTAACAAGAATCACATTTAACCAGGGAAAAAATCAGTTCAAAGCTAAGAATCTTACTCCTCTTCTCCAGAAGAATCAACTGATTCCACTGACGGTGACTTCCTCGGCTGTTTAAATCAGAAAGAATTATAAGATGCCAAATATTTGAGGTAGGGACACAGCTAGAAAACTAAGCATGAAAGAAAGAAAGAAAAAAAAACTAAAACAATCGTGTTTGTTTACCGTAACGAAAATTACTCTTTAAAAAAAACAGTTACCGAAAAATAATTTTCAAGAGAAACTACTCAAAAAAACTTATTTGAAGGTGTTTTTCGATTTTTTTAGATTCTTGTTTAAAAGTGATATTTTTTTTAAAAAGTCACGAAAAAACCTGTAACAGACAGGCCCTAAGTTAGTATATTTAAATTGCTAGCTCATAGCAAGTATATTATCAATGTAGCACAAAAGTCTCACGCAACAAACTCTTCAAACAGAAAAAATAGAATTGTCCCTAAATCTAATAACAACTCGCATTCTATATTCACAACGTACGTTTAGATCTCCTAAAAAGTTGTTAGAAAGTTAATGGTGAAAAAATAACAAACTCACATTGCTCCTGCCCCAGAACGTTGACCGCTTAGTACTAAAGCTTGTACCACTACTAGCTTTACCAGTTGTTTGCTTTCCAGAACCTGATTGCGCCTCAATCACAGGTAAATGGTTGCCAGGGTCCATTGAAGATAAAATCTCACCCATGGAACGATAAGATTCTGTGGAAGGCAACACAATTGGTGGATCATCATCAACTACGTTCTCATTGACCTTTCTTTGCTTGCTTTTATCCTCAGACAGATGGATATCAGGAACAGCATTCAGATTTGAATTTTCAGCCTTAGCATGATTACTAGTAGAGGATCCAACATCAGAATCATCTCCTCCAAATGCCTGATGCAAAGGGCACACAAAAAATTAAGGAAAAGAGGGAAAAAGAACATTGCAATGATCTGCATAACAAAAGAGAACAGAAATTGAATACTTAGGGCCTGTTTGGATTGACTTATTTGAACTTATCGGTTGACACAAGCACTTGTGATACTGTTTGAGAGAGCTTATGGAATGAACTTATGACATGTCCATAAACTGTTTTCAGCTCATTTCCATAAGCACGCAAGGATAGTTTATGAAAGCAACTTATAGTATATATAAAATCAGTTTGTTTTTTTATATATCTATTATTATAGAGATACCTAATACGTAAGCACTTATGTGATAAGTGATTGTGCTTATAAGCGCTTAATTAAGTTGTTTTCAAAACAGGGTCTGAATAAGAATACATCAGACACAGGATCAGAATAAGGGATGGAGTAGGATGCAGTATAAGACAACCTTGTAATCATAAAGATCACTGCCAGCATAACCACTACTTTCACTTAATTTTCCACTGTGAACACGATCAGCATCATCATCTGTCTCTTGATCATTTTCATTCTCTGCATCATGGTAACCATTTTCTTTTACATCTATATTATCGTCATCAGTTGAATCTTCAGACCCGCTGTTTTCAACTCGAGAATCAGCTGAAATGGAACATCTCTGTATATTTTCTTCCTGAAACAGCAGATAGAAATTAGGCTCTATATAAACACAAACCAGAAAGCAATTAATCAAAAGAATATAGATTGAGTGAGAGTTTCTTACATCAAATACATTCTCATACTCCTCCAACAAAGTGGTAATAATTGCTTGAGCGTTATTTGCAGCATTAGCGGCGGCAAGAAGCTGAGCTGAGCTATCACCACTAACATCAAATTCATCCTCCAGCTCACATTCTCCAGCTAACAGAGGCCGTAAGAGCAAGGGTGCCATGCAAGCAGCAACAGCAGAAGCAGTCATCCTATTCACGTTAGAATGAGAAGCAATTGTGTGCATCATCTTCAAAATTCTGTGAAGGTAGAGATGACAATAATTAGATTAAGAAGAAACTGTGTAGAACTTGAGATGTATGTTTTAGAGCTTTTGAGAATTTGAGAGAGAGATGGAGAGAGAGTGTGGACCTCTGTAACAAACGTCGATTTGGCTCTGGAAAAGTTTCCAATATAGCGCAGCGCATTGCATTAATCCTAGCCTCCTTGCGATCAATTTCTTGTAAAATAAAAGAGTAACAATGATATGAACTTCTATAAGCATAGAGTCACATGCAAAGAACTAGAGGTATAGAGCAGTACAACAAAATTTGACAACTGAAAGTTAAGGAACGAAAAATAATAAAAGCATCAGATATATCACATCATAGACAAGATGCAATCAAGTTGAGGAGATAACTGAAAGTCCAGAAAAACATGTGGCCTTTAGTTTTTTGCTAAATCCTCCGTGATAACAACAGGTCTTTCTCACATATATAACAAGACATTCAAGAAATTGCACTAAAAAGCTGAATTCAGTCTACAAATTTTAAATTTTCAAAATATGAATTCATAACCTAATCTAGGTTGTCTCAATTCAAAATAAGCTACTAAATAATGAAAAAACTGAACTGCAAAGTTCAGATTACAATGATTTATATTGAGCTCATCCTACAAACATATTGGAATCAAAATACACTCCTAAAACTAAGACAGTTTATAACTGTCAATGCCAGGTGACACAGAAACAGGCTCGCCGAGCCTAACTAACTGGTACCAAGCTGGCTGAGCTTAAATAACTGTTGTAGTTTCTTGAGCACAGCAGAACAATCTAGACGCCGATGCTTGTTGAGCAAGGCAGTGAATGAAGTTATATTCCCCCAAAGAATAGGAAAAATGATTCCATGCCTAGGACTAACATATGGAGTGTGATCTGAGTGACACGATAACAGGTGGCCCAACATCTCTTGGATAGGATCTGATACTGTCTTAGATTTTGAATTGAACCTAACTCATCATCACAAAACCAGCTTGAAAGGTGGAAATGTCCCCCCAATTATGAACATTTTTCAATCCATATCACATTGAATGTGAGACTTCTCAACATTAACTAACTAGATATTAGGGTTATCAAACATATCATAAGAACGAACAAAAACCAATATAAAGAGCAAAAACAAACAGAGCAATCAGCAGCATTTCATAAGACTATCATATACCATTTGTTTTTAAAATCATATGATTATAGAGAAAATAAAGAAAATAAGCACAGAGCTAAACTTACTATAAGCCTCCAATAAAGCAGTACAGCATGAAGCTGGAACTGGAGAGGAGGGAAGCTCCCTTAGAACATGCTGTAAATTGACCAAGTCGAAAATCATTCAATAAGATGCATATAACCTAACCGAACTTAAGAAAAGTAATCTAGAATTCATACTAAATTATTGTAACAAAATAGTAGTTGCTTTCAAATCAGAGTTTTAATAATCATTTAAGCTGATAAAATATTGCAGGAAAACATAATTGAATTATTATGGCATAGGGGTTCTTAATTATAAGAAGTGAAAAATAATTGACAATGCTAACGCAGATCTAGGCTTGTAGATTTGCAGCTAGTAGGCAATAGATACTTTAAAAGGAGGGGATTTACTATTGTTAGAGAAAAATTAGTAAAGAATAAGTTTTCCTATTATCAAAACGAGTGTCTTTACTCTTTACTATTATCAAAACTAGCATCAATACCTTAACACAGTCGCCAACAACATGCGCATCTTCCTCTGCATCAAACTCGACCTTCCCTGAAAATATTAAAAACAAGTCATTCCTAAATTTCACGCAAAAAAATCCATAAATTAAATTCAAGTTTAAGCCTACATATTATCCTTAATGGTCTTTCATCCATAGAAGGTTCGAAAATGAAAATAATTTAACATTTGTTCTATGTAGATATTGACTGATACAAAAAGCGGCTCCATGCTTTGTAACATGGAAAGCGAGAAAGGTCACATCAGATCAATGTTTTTTATTCGACGTTTGAATCCCCAATTAACTTTATTAATATCGCCTGTAACTAACTGCTCACTTCAAATGCACTTAATACTTAGAGCATTTAAGAAAATCACTGGTACCTTGTTCATATTCTTGAACTCTGCGGTCTACCTCCTCAACGTCTGCAGACTGCCGCAGTATTCCTTCAACTTTAGTTCCTGCAAAAACATGTTTTAAGCATTAAACAGTGTTTACGCAATGCAGCATTAAACAATGCTGCTTTGGGCATCCTAACTTTTACACTAACGAATTTTTCCAATGAGCTTTAACGATTGAACCCCAATGTTTTTATAGAGTTTCAGAAGTTCAATCTCCATTTCTGGGATTCAAGGCTATTTGACAAAGGTCAAATTTTATGAAGTAATTGCATTATGACTTTCCCAACATTCCCTCTCTATTGAGTGAAATTCATGTGGTTCTCATCACTTCATATGGGATCGCAGATAAGTTTTTGCTTACAGACGAAATAAAACTTTACCGGTAATCACTACTAAAATTTGAATTATGAATGACAAAAAGTGAACTGAAATATAAAAGTAACACTTAATACAAGATCATAACTTACCATACTTCTCTAGAAACCTAAGAGCTTTTTCAAGAAAAGATGGCCCACCGTCAATATCTTCAAGTGCTAGCAGAATCGGTCTTCCAACAACTAAAGACTTAACTGGACGCTTGTCTCTCCCTGGAAGCACAAGAAGAAATATAGAGAAAATGACTTCTACAGGCTGTTTGCTATCTAAATAAAAATCTAAAATCACAAAAAATCTGCAAAAACCAATAAATATATTCTTAATAATAAAAGCAATATTATTATTGACATGAAAAATAATAAGTTTATAACTTAAAACAAGTGAACAAGATTCAATTAATAACGAGTACGAACATTGATGGAAAGACCCTTCAATAGAATCAGTTGTATCGTTCCTGAAAATTCCATTGTGTCCCATAACAAGGGCAGCACTTGGTGCTTGTGCAAGGGCTTGTTCAAGAGCTGTCTTCCATTCAAACAAGTCTTCCGAAGTCTCCGCCTTAAGGGTGAATGCTCGACCATCACGCCCGTCTGGAAATAATACTGTAAGCAGTTTTTTGTCTTCTCTAACAACAACACTGAAAAATAACATTTCCAATTTCAAAACAGGTCATCAAAATTCACAACCACACATAAAATAATAATAATAATAATAATAATAATAATAATTCCAGACATACCTTCCTGAATTGTTTAAGTCAATACCGCCCAGTGTCATGTTTACTTCCCCACCTCTCTGCGGAAGAGTACTCTACAAGATAAATAAAGAAAATTCAGTCATAGATAATGGCAAAACCAATTCACAAGTATTTGAGTAAACGAAGCAAGCACCAAATTAGCAGAACTGTTTATAGTATTGCCGGTCATTTAAAGGTCTACACTCTATAGTCACATCTTATACTAAGGGCCTAATTGAATAGACTTATTTGAGCTTACCTACTAGCACAAGTACTTTTGTGACTGTTTAGAAGAGCTTATATAAACAGCTTATAGAAGAGCTTCGAAAAACAAATCGGCACTAACTATATCCATAGAATGTTAATATATATTATCAAGTAAGTTTAACCAAGCACTTATCAATGTACGCTTTTGTGTTTTAAAAGAATGATATATACCCGTGTCTGTTTAATTAGAGAGTTGCATCATTCAGAACAACAAAGGGGAAGAAATGAACACAAAAACTATCCAAGTTAAAATCTTAAGAATCATAGGAAAGATCTGAGAGATACTAACTGGATCATTTTTGAAGAAAACCAATGATGTGCGTGTGAGTATAAACCACCGCTTCTTCCATGACTTCCATCCTATTCCTACAAAATAGGAAAGCGTTGATGAATTCCTATATCATAACATTGACAGAAAACAGAAACTACCAAAATATAATTAAAAAAATAATTTGATCACGATTCTCAGCAAGAACAAAGATTGTGAGGAGACCACAACTATAACCATGATTCTAAACCTTGTAAATACAGGGGGAGGGATATGGACACTAACCTTTGGAAGATATGAAAAGTGGGCCACTTTTGAAAACCTGCAAAAGAGTAATGTGTTAGAAATTAACCCAATCAAACGACTATGACCAAAATACATACCAAAAATAGTAAAAATAAAAACTAAAACAGAAAAACCAATTTTATCCTTTAGTAAATACTGATGACATCGTATAAAGGGAATTACAAAGATTAACATCATTCAGAATCTGTCTAGCCTATTCCTTCATGTCAGCTACCCACTATGATTTTACTTGCATTCCTCTTATTGAAGAATGAAGATATAGTTCAGCAAGTGCATGAATAAAACAGGTTTTATTTATATAATAGGTTACATCGTTTAATACGTTTCTTTTTCTACTTGCCTCACTTACCAATCTGTTTGTTAAGTTTATATTTTATAGTCTTCCGCCTTCCTAAAATGTAACCCCCTCCCGTTTTAAATATAAGCAAAAAGTCAAATGTATTTGATACAAATTTGGACCAAATGCATTTGAAGTTTTGAGTAATGATTACTAAGCATTAGTTTATTTCTGCGGCGCATTCACCAAAATCAAGGTAAAAAAACACATTAACGCAAAGCTTAATTTTGAAGCTTCAATGAAATTGTGGTTAATATGGTCTAACACACAAGATAGAAGTCTCAAACGTGAAACCAAACCTACGCTAAGCTAATTCTTAGCTTCCTATGTAATTAAAAATCCTAATTTTAACAAGACCAAGGTAAATCACACTCAGTGCACAATTACTAATCTAGCCTCAACACTTAACAAGGAAATTGAATCTCCAAACCCTACTCAATTTCCTTCACTCTTTTGGCAACATTTTCAACTAAACTAACACATAAATGAATCAAACCAAATACCCTTAATTCATTCAATGAATCAAACCCTTTAAAAATCAAAACTTCATACTCAAACTCAAATTCCCAATTATCTAAAAATAGAATATTTTCTTAATCAAAAAATTAAAAATGGCTAAATCTGATAAATTCCCTCCAAAAGAAAAACATACCGTATTAGAAGCCCCAGGTCTAGGTCTCTCAAAAGCCGCTAAAGAAGCAGACATTTCCACAATATATCACTGATGAACCAACATTGCCATTACCACTAATTTCAAACACCATCAACCTCAAAAACACCACATTCAAAACAACCGTAAAATTTCCAAACACCGAAAAAACAATCTTTGTCCCCAATCCAATCAACCCATCATAGAGATCCAAAAGCAAACTCCAACACCAACATCAACAAAACCAAAATCACTAAGATCTAACCAAAAAGCCACAAACTTTCAGTACCAAGTACTATATGTTTACATCAGATTCACCCTTCAAATCAAGAAAAATCTCAACTTTATGATACCCTTTTGAGAAAAACACATGAGGGTATAACCCTTCCCTTCTGGGGTGAAATTTTGTGTCACTTTCCAAGTGATTTTCTCGCAGTTTTTTTCTCTGATTGTGTTTTTGGATTAGGTGAGATGAGGAAGGAACAGTAGTTATTATGTTAATGTGAAAAAACAAAGATGGGTTCTTTGCTTTTCACCCACTTCTACCAGAGAGTAGTTTTTGGATTGAGAAGAAACTAGAGAGAGAAAGTGATAGAGAGAGAAAGAGAAGGGTAGAGAGAGAAAGTGATATTGGGTCTGATATAGTCAAGTTTAAGTCTTGTCAGGTAAGTGTCCAATGAAAAAGTGCCACGTCACAAACATTTACAAGGGTAAGTGGATGTAAATAAGTTAAGGATGTTACCTAAACACATAAATAAGTTGTTTCATGTATGGATGGTTGGATTTGGTGTCTGTCGTGTGTGTGAGTGTGATAATTCAAATATTCATCCACCTCTTTTATTTTTTGTAACTTCCTTATTTAATTACTGTCTCAAAACATTGATCAAAGAATCAACCAAAATAAATATTTGTTTGAATTATTGATAAATATTTGTTTTCTATTGTGAAATTTAAAGTATGTAATGAAAAATTGACTTATTAGTAAATAGAATCAATTTAAGTAGTACTTTTTTTTGTTATGTACTTTAGTGACAAGAGTTAAACATACCAAGTGTGAAGAAGTCGTTTGGTTGCATCTATCAACTGAATTGTACTTGCTCAATCAATTTAAGTGTAATAATTTATTAAATATTGTATGTTTCACAAAAAAGATAAAGAAAATATTGGATGGGGTAAAGTTTAATCACACTTTGTGTTAGTTTTATAATAATTTTGTTATCTCGACTTTTCTAAGTTCCTATTTCAAATAAAATTTTATGTTTTAAAATTTAAATTTTTAAAAAAAATATTGTATTGTTGATTACAAATTTCTAACTAAAAATATTTCCAAGCAAACACTTAAGAAATTTATTTTTCAAAAAATAAAAAATAAACTTAAAACATGCCATTAAATAAGGAAAAAATTTATATGCCTAACTCTTCACTGATAGACTGAGTAGAGTTGGTTCAATGCAATCTCAAAAACAAACAATAAAAAGTTGGTTCAATGCATGGTCTGACCTAAAGCTATATGAGGCTTAATTGAGAGTAGACAAATAATAGAAGGAACCCTACATATATATACAAAATTTACTAGATGTCAATTTCAATTTTCCGATGAAGGGACTATATGTCAAAATATGATCTTTCAAAAAACAAAAATGTCAAAATATGTTAGTTGTAAATTGGTACAATTTTGATTAAATATTTTCTACGTCCTGTTGATAACTGACCTATTTGCAAAATAAATTTATTTTTTTTCTTTGAGGATTTTTGTTTAGAGGCGAAAGAAAAAAATTATTGATACTTTTAACTTTCCATCTAACATTAATTGTATTTTGTCAACTGTATAATTTAATTGCTACCTATACTCTCCGATCACTATTATAATAATGTATATGATATTTATTATACATCATTTAATAAATGAATCTAAAATATTAATTTTTGTTTATAACAATGATAGTTGACGCATAGTTGATATTACACTTGTTAGACAAATTCAATTAATAATGCTTGTATCACTCTTAAGTTAATACACTGCACTTTGCATTTATAGAATTATAAGTGTATCATTGCTTTTATTTTTGACTCAATATATCAACGTTTGATAGTGATAACTTAGTAGAGGCAATATCTTTTTCTCTTTCGTTTATACTTTTTTTTAAAATTTGATTGAAAGAAATGACTCTGTTTGGTAAAAATAGCGGATAGCTTATAAGCTAGTTTATAGTTGATAGCTTATAGTTGATGACTGATAGCTGATAAGTTAATTGAATTGTTTGGTAAAACTAGCTTATCAATTGATATTTAAAATATTTTCTTTAAAAAAATTAGAATACTTCAAATTTAGTAATTCTAATTTATTATTTTAATATATATATATATATATATATATATATATATATATTAAACTTATATTCATTTAAGTTTTAGCTAACAAAGAAATCCAAGAATAAAATATGTTTATTTTTTTCAAGAAGAATAAAATATGTTCCTATCTATCTATATTAAATTATAAATCTAAGAATAAATTATAAACTATAAAAAAATGTTAAATTTAACTAACAATGTATATATGTTTCAAAAAAAAAATGTCCCTTAAAAAGAAGCGAAACAATATATGTTTTTTCTTTTTTAAGAAAAAAGCTTAACAATATATGTATTACTAGACAATATATATAAAAACACAAGGGCGGTTTTACCACCCAGTAGCCTGGGCACACGCCCGGGCGCAGTGGTGGATCTCGTAGGAGACCCATAGGAGCCACTGCAGCCCCCAAATTACCTATAATTATCATATTATCCATAATTAATCATATGTTACATCGGTGTTGCACTGAATTGGCAAGCTCCCTAATCCCCAAAGGGTGTGGGTTTGATCCATGTTATCCTCACTTGAACCGTCGTTCTCTATGTTAGATTCAACAAAACAAACCACTGCACCAGTCCACAATTTTACTAGTATCTTAAAACTGTTTAATATATATTCTGGAAATATTTGACAAAATATTTTGCCCAGACTCTACAACATTCCTGGCTCCGCCATTGTAAAAACAGCACAGAAAAAAAACAATATTATATAAAAGCACGTAACAATATATAAACGCAACGTTAAAAAAAGAAATATAAACGTAACGTTTATTCAAAAAAAATATATATAAACGTAACGTCATTCAAAAAAAATATATATAAACGTAATGTCATTCAAAAAATATATATAAACGTGGCATCTTTCATATATATAAACGTAACAGTTAATAAATTACAAAGGGGTAGAAATGGGTTTTAGATAAATCAATAAGGGTAAAAATGGAAGAAATATGATAAGCTATAAGCTATAAGCTCAAACGCTACTTGAAATAGCGTCTGAAAAATAGCTTATAAGCTCGTGAAATAAACTATAAGCTCGTAGTGATAGACCATTACCAAACAAAACTTTTTTTGTCAAACGAGCTTATAAGCTATCCGCTATAAGCTCATTTCTTGGCTTTGCCAAACAGAGCCACTACTCTCTCTCTTCCACAAATGATTGACTTATGCGACATATGTGACAATTTTACATAGACAAATACTTCTTCAGTCTTAAATTATATGACGTTTTTGTCATTTCAGACATATTAAAAAATATAATTAATTTTGTACGAAAAAGAAATATTATGAGTTGTTGTACAAAATTATCCTTAATAAAAGATACTATGGAAAAGATAAATGAAAGAATTGAAAAAAGAGAAAGTAAAGAATAGTTAATGATATAGTAGTAAAAATAACATTAATGATTTATTGATATTTTTTGTGGTGGTCATGGATTGAACTCCGAACCTTTCATATATTGATATAGTACTACGACATACTCCATCCGGTCTCAAATGTAAGAAACAAAAAAAAAATGCACACATATTAAGAAAGTGGATTGACCACATTTAAGTCATTATAAAAAGTGATATTTTTTTAATTTTACCCTTGTCTTGAAGTAGTAAAGACATTAATGAGGTGAGTTTAATGAGGGTAAACTTGGAATTGTGACATTTAATAGGTTCATTTTACCATACTTTTTCTTATATTTGAAACCACCAATTTTATTTTTTTGTTTCTTACATTTGAGACCGGTGAGACCGGAGAGAATATAATTTAAGATAATTTTTTTTCCAAAACGACATATAATTTTAGACAGACAAAGTATAACACAAAAAGTACTGATACTTTATTGATAACACAATGAGTACTAACACTTTATTGGTATTCTAAAACAATTTGTAAATAATTTTATTATTGGAATACTACAAATAAAAAAAAAAGTAATAAAGGGCAATTTTTTCAAAACATTTCCTCTAACATTTTTTTTTAATAAACAACGGGTATTTATGGTAATGTTTAAACTATAGATTAATTTTTTTACAGACAAATGTTTGCTGTCAGCTCCTTAAAAAAAAGGATAAACTGCACTTTTCGCCCCTTATGTTTTAAAATATTGCGATTTTGACCCCTTATTAAAAAAATGGCAATTTTGGCTTTGTTTATGTGTTAGATGATTCATTTATTTTTTTTGTTTTATGTTGTTTTCTCTCTTTTTTTTAAGGGAGAGACAAAGTTGTCCTTATAAAAATTCTGTTAATCCAACATTGACACTAACTGACATTATTGAAACCATGCATTCAAATCAAAGATACATATCGTAGTTTCAACAATAGAAATTAATTTACGAACTAAATTATATCGGTTTAATTTTGTAAAGATTAAATATGGCCTTTTTATTTATGGACGACTAATTTGACCTCTACATATTTTGTGAGAGATCAAAATAGATCCTCACTCTAGTATAAACTACGTTGAACGTGTATATTTAATGAGAAACGGCTAGCTTAATTAACTAGGCTTTAAATTTTGTAAATTCACTATGGATAAAAAAAAAGTAGGTTTGGCATAGTGTTGTTAGGAATATCTCCCTGTTCCTCCATATATCCGTGATTGCCACTGCTGTTCTGCACATGATCACTAAGCTCTATGATCATTGATCAACACCTATATAGAATATTGGAATAGATTATACACACAATACACACTAGATGTGACTTTTCTGATTTTTATCCAATATATATATATAATTTGTTTTTTGTATTTGCTGAATTTGTTTAAATTGCTGTAGGGGATCAATTTCCATTAACTAGTGATGCCTTAAGTCTACTAATAATGGTGAATAGTTTTAAAAAAAAAACTAATAATACTGAATTATTACAATGCGAAAATTACACATCCATTTTTTTTGAAGAAATCCAATTTTTATTTATTATTATGATAAATAATGAAGATTAAATATACAGTACTATATGGATACAATCATTTAAAAAAAAGGTATTTTAATCTTAATTCAACTCTCCCTTTTATAATTTTGAACTATCCAAATCAATATTCCCTTTTTCTTAAAATCATCATCATCATGACAGTGAGGCAGTGATGCAAAGCGCACTTCTCACAATAAAAAACACAAAAGACCAAGAAAAAGAAGATGAACAAGAAACATACTTATAAATAAATGTCAATTCTAAGATGCACAAGTGTATTACATTATGTTAAGGTTAATTTCTACCATTAAAATAAAAAAAATATATCATTAAATTAAATAAGATATAATGTGACTCGTTGATTCAATGACTAAAAACGCGCTTGTACATGGTGCAAAATAATTTTACTTGTACACATCAAACAAAGCGTATATATACATGTATATGAAAGATAGAAAGTTACATAATTGTAGCTTTATATTAGAGGCTCATGCCTTTCTTTATTTTCCTTTTCATCTTGTTTTCATTATGAAAGGAGCCGTCAAAGTTAAAACCGTTCATTAATTGAACCTTAGCTTATACTGCAACAAATCCATTAATATCAATATTAATATTAAGAATTGAACAAAAATTTGAGTCCTATTGTGGCAACACCATTGCACTGGTCCCTGTCTTGTAGAGAACTTGCCACTGTCTTGTGCGGTTGAAGAAAACAAAAAACATAGATATAGTGATGTTCAAGAGTAACCGGATGTGGAGGTAACCGGTGATATATGCTGATCTGGACAATTTGTCATGTTCGGTTAGAACAAGGAAACTATGAAAGAGTTGTTTACATTTGCCAGCCTTTGTCTTTAGAGTAGCTTTTTGGAACACCACTCAATTAACCACATTAGACACCATCAAATCAATGGTGGTCCTATTATTCATTCATTTTCAATCTTTAAAGTAAAAGTTTAGGTGCAAATTGTTTGTCACAAAGCGAGACAGAGACTACCAACATGCTATGATAAGGGATTGTTAACGAGAAGGTTTTCTATTTCATTTTTCTAACACAGAATTGGATTCTTTAAACGGTAAAATCAACCGCAATAAATGAAATTATATAAGTGGAACATATGTTGGTTGATTTGTTTCGATAAACATTTTTAAAATATTAAATTTTTAAATTTTCTTACTTTAGATGATTAAATATATGAACAGTCATAGTTATGCATTGACATGTGTGAAATGGTTGACAATGACATGTATTTCGAAACGGATGGAGTAGGAATGTCAATGGGTATCCATGGATATAGATAGTATGATATTCGTCTCTGTCTCGTTGGATAAATATGATACTTGTGTCCGTCTCCATACCTGTGCGGATATCACTATACGAGTAATCCACATGTATTTAGATACCCACAAATATTTACGGGTACCCATGGATTTTTGAATTTTTTTTTTAAAAAAAAATACTTTTTTAATTACCTACAAACTTCAACTTTTAAAAATACATACATAACAATGTATAAAATTAAAATTGTAAACAAATAAGAGGGTAATTAGTTTGATAATTGATTGATATTATAAACAAAAGGTTGGTATAATATATATTACCAATTGAAATATCAATGTATTCATCTAAAATTGGAAAGCCCTAAAATCTAAAATCATAAACAAGTAATCATGCTAAAGAGAAGAAGAAGAAGAAGAAAAATAGAGAAGAGATGAAGGAGAAGAAGAAAACCTGACTGCACAAGAAGAGGAGAGGAAGATTTTTTTTTTTGAAAGAATCTTTAAGAGAAAGAACAAAGAATAACATCGTACACATGAGTAAATTAGAATTTTTTTGAGACACCAAACTCTTATATATATATATATATATATATATATATATATATATACACACATAGATATTTTATTAATTTACTTAATTTCTTAATTGGTATGGATACCCACGGCATGGGTATCGTCAAATCCGTGTCTATGTCCATAAAGTAACGAGTAGCTAAACACCCGTTTATTATATTCGAGGATACCCATTTGGCTGCCTGTCCCGTGCCCATGACGGATACCCGCAGACACGAATTTTTTTGCCACCCTTGTAAAACAAACATAATAAAATGATGAGCAACTCTTGATTGCGTTGTTGACCAAGCTAAGAAGAAGAAAAAGAGAGTTGATTATGTCGAAAGTTGATTTTGAAAAATTATATGATTTTGTTGACTGGTCTTATCTTGATTCTACTATAAGAATGATAATAATAAGTAAAAATGATGAGCAATTCTTGACTACGTCGTTGACGAAGCTAGAAGATGAAAAAAAGAGTTGGTTACAATGAAAGTTGTTTTTGAAAAAAATTATGATTTGGTTGATTGGTCTTATCTTGATTCTACTATGAGAATGATGAATTTTCCATCTAAATGGATGCATTAGATGTTTAAGTACAATTATATCATCTGTTTGTGTAAATGGAAGCCCGATCGATAAGTTCTTGATGATTTGTGGGTTAAGACAATGAGATCCTTTGTCCCGTTTTCTATTTCTTATACAAGCTGAAAAGTTCAACTCTTTGGTTTTGAAGGGGATCATGTTGGAAAAGCTTTGCGAGTTTCAAGTGGGCAATGACAAACCTTTGAGAGACACTAACCTTTAGTTTTCCGATGATTTGATCATCAGTAAAAAGAGTTGGTGCAACAATACCGAAAAGGCCACAATTTTTCTTTTTGAGTTGCTTTATGGTTGAATGTAAATTTTCACAAAAGTTTACTAGTTGGTGTTAATGTCAACTCATTTTGGTTATATGAGATGGCCTGTGTTGAACAGCGAAGTGGAGTCTTTACCTTTTAAATATTTGGGGTTGTTAATTGGTGATAATCCTAGTAAATTACCCTTTTGGAACCTTGTGGTTGATTGGACCAGAGAAGGATTTTCTTTTTAAGGAAAATCCAGATAAAGATTGTCTTCTTGGAAATGTAGAAACATTTCGACGGATGATCATCTAGTTTCTTGTAAGTTGTTTTAATCTCACTGTCGATATTATTTCTCTTCTTTTTCAAAGCTATTTCGGGTACCGTTCTTAATCTTAAAATTGAGTCTCTTTTTAAATATTTTCCGTGGGGTGAAAGTGAAGAGGCCCATAAAATCCATTGGGTCCATTAAAACAAAATGTGTTGAATTCTGCTCTTTACCCAACATGAATTGCTCACTCCCAACTGAAAAGACAAAACTACCCCTGCGTGAATTAACTCACGTCATGTGAGTTAACTCACGTTAGTTAGATTTCTCTTCTTTTCACCATCAGCCACCAACAACTACACCTATTCTTTTGTTGGATGTTCAACAAATTGAACTCAAATTGAAGCTTCTGATTTTATTTTATTTTTAATTTGCCTTCTTCTTGGAAGTGATGTTACTTGTTGATGATGGATGATACTGTGACCATAAAGGATACTGCTCATGGCCCTGTGAATAAGTATGTGGATGTGGCTTCTTTGTTGTTGAGAAAGTGAGACTTAGCCGTGGCTTCTTTGAATTGTAAAAAGGTTGAAGATCAAGTTGCTTTTTTTTTGTCTACAGTGAGAAAGAAACCAGCGTGACTTAACTCACGCTGCGTGAGTTAAGTCGCGCAAAATTAACACTAGCTTGAGTTGACGTGCGTAGTGGTATTTTCGTCTTTTCAATTGGGAATGAGCAAAAAATGTTGGGTAAAGTGCAGAATTCAAATGTGTTTACCTAAAGAGAAATGAGGTTTATGTTGAAGGAATAAAAAAAAAACCAGCCCTTCTATAAAAGTGGTCTTGGAGTTTAATGAGGTAGAATGATGGGCTTTAGTGTCATATTTTTGCACATAAATATGACCTTTTAAATGGCGAAGTGGTTGGGAGGAGAATATTAGATTCTATTTGGTGGAAGGCTAGGTGATGAAGTAAGTGATGGTAGATGGTTTGTGGAAAATGTTACTAAGAAAATAGAAAATGACAATATCACGTGGTTTTCTTATGAGTCGTGGTTAGGTGGGGAGGTGGTTAAAGAGCATTTTAGTAGGTTGTTTAATTTAGCGATGGAGAAAAGTGTTTCGGTGATGTATATGGTGTTAGGTATTGGTGTTGAGGTTATATGAGGTGCAAAATAAATTTGCTTGTGTGGGATGTTAAGTTGGTGGATGAATATAAGGTTTATTGTCTAACATTTATGAAAGCTTATACAATGAAAGCTTTTTACCCTGGATCGAGCCACAATTTGCAATTCATACACTATATTGTTGCCAATTGCAGGCAAAATTGTGCCACAATTCCAACTCCAACCGACCTTGCCACAATTTTTGACGAATGAAAAACATGAAAAATAGCTGCATAAAATCATGTCGCGATGTTTTCATTAACTCATCATATAATTGAGTCAATTTTCAACATTTTCTCATCCATATCCCCTTTTTCGAACTCTTTCTCATCTGTTTCTCTCTTGTCACTTTTTCTTCACAACTAAAAACCAAACATAATGTAAGTGCTAACTGGGGAGGCTTCATATAAATTGATTCCGTTGCACGTGCTTCTGCTCCAAATAAAATTGATGCATGATCGATAACTAAAGAGCTGCTTCTCACTAATCCAACAATATCTCAATCAATGTATATACTGTCAACAGATGTTGTCTTGATGCAATCAAAATGTTTACCGTTTTAAATTTCAAATAGCACGTATTCATGAGTAAACAGATGTTGTTTGCTCTTTTGCTAAAAAAAAAACAAAAAAAATGTCTACTGCTAACCGAACAATTTGTTTAGGAAAACAACACGATTAATGTTTACAATACCTTTAAAAAAATATCCCCAAGTCCCTGTGAGCACGTCACTCAGTTGGCAGAGACAATGCATTCTTATATGACTCGGCTTCGAACTCCGAACACCCAACTTATTCACCTTATAAAGTGAATTCTAGCCACTATATTATTTGACAAAAAAAATACAACTTTTTTTGAAAAGGTAAATAAATACAACTTAGATGATGAAAAACTGTAAAAACATTTGATATGTAAAAATCAAGGATGAATGTAGGTTCAAGCATTGGTGGCACCTGCACCCACTTACTCTTTTATTTTGTTAAGAGATGCTGGGTAATTTTATTTTATTAATTTTTCCATAAAATTAAAATTAAGTGTAGCCCTAACAAAATATTATTGAACAATTTTTTGTAATTTTATTTGCGAAAACACACAATATTAGAGATAAGTTACTAAATGATTGTTTGTTTACGTGCATAAAAAAAAGATACATTTGATAACGTTGAAAAAAAAAGTAAACAATAATTTCAAAATATAAAGCCATTAGAGAAAAATAATTTAGAGATGTTTAGGTGTCTTCAAGTTTTTGATATAAAATGATATAGTGTTGTAGTATCTAATATTTAGTAAAGATTACATCCCTTAAAAAAAAAGTAACGATTATATCATTAATTTATCAATTTTTTTTTTGGTCAAGTAGCCTAGTGGGTTAGAGCTCACACAATTAAATTGTGGAGAAGTGGAGTGTTCGGGGTTCGAACCCCGGCCATGCATATAATATGCAATATACCAACTGAACTAAGCTCACGGGGATTAATTTATCACTTTTATATGCATTGATATATATTTTTTTTATAAAATTAATTATAGTATATTATCTTGTCTCCCTATTCAAAGTTTTTGGACCTGTCTCTTGCATGACTGAAATTCAAACCCGTAATTCACCACTTCTTATCAGTGTGTATGAGACGTTTGTCGCTAAACTCTTACCAAAAAAACTTCAATTTTGTCTTTCCAATTTCAATTTTTAATTTTTATGTTAGTTTATGGTAGTAGTACCCTTTGCAAACGAAATTACTGGGGCAACCCGAAAAGGGATTGGGCAATGCAAGGAGCTTTGCGAATGTGGGAATAACAAGCCTATATATAGCGTAACTTCTTATCTTGTCTTTTTAATACATTGTGAGAAGGACAAGATCATGTGACTGAACAATTATGTTGTGCCTCTCTTGGTGGCATCTCGTGAATAATTCCATTGTCTTTAAGAGGAAAATCTATGTAAGATTATAAGATAGCTTTGACATATTGAAGAATTCAAAACCACTAGATTATTAAGGAAAAAATATATGAGAGACATTTTTCAAGCCTTCAGCAAATTATGATTATTTGAAGATTTGCTCACATATATCTAGATTGAGGCCAGGTTTAAATGGTGAAGCTGAATCATTGGAATATGCATGGTGTTACATACATATTTGATGCTCAAGACTATTATGTAGGAAATTTAGGTCTAAATAAAAACAGATTTCATAAACACATATTCAATTATTATTAATCAATAGCGGAAGCAAACAAAACATTGAACATGGTTATGATTGGATCTACGACATGTTTGATTTATCAAGGATATTAAGAATTAGGGTATTAGGAATACCTGGATAAAGCTGCGAAGCAGCCCTCTCAACGGCAACAAGGTGATCTGAAACAAACAGAAGGGGTTAGCGGTGGCTGATTTGGTTCTTCCTCAACCGGTACCTTTATGCCTCTAGTTTCTCTTCAGATGGGGAGAAGAGAATGTTTGCCGTGTACGGTGTATTGGGGACCATAGCCTCTTTTATATTGGATGGCCATTAGGGTTTCCCATTATTCCGTTAATGAGCTATCCGGACATCCACTCATTGAGTCCATATCAACTAATTAAATATTTAATTAATTATCCAATTAGAAATCTAATAGCCTTATTACTTAATTTGATCACTAATCAATTAAGGCTCACAATTGATAAATAGCTAATATAATTATCGTTACGATATTTGCCCACATAATGATATTGGAATATAATAAATAATAAAATATTCCAACAATCTCCCACTTGGGCTACATGTCTTAATAATTCTATCAGAATTCTTTAGACGCGCAACTGAATGCTATTTATCTTTAGATTTCAACTTTACAATCTGGTCCACCTCATACATCAATAATGGGATCACCGCGGCTGTCGTCACTGACTTATAACGTGACGGAACCCCGACGACCACCATATCAATGCACTTGATGACATAGATTGATATGGATGAGTGACATGGAAATTTCATGTAATGTGATCTCTAAATCATGCCTATTTCCAACTGGTCCAACTAAAGTCTTTAGTGAGATCAAAACTGAAGTTTGCAAATTCAATATTTGCACAATGATACAGAAATGGTTATAACAATTATAACCACATAAACTTTATTTCTGCAGAAAATCATAACATAAAGTCTGTATCGATAACAAAACAAAAGTATAGAA
>Ga0315914_1001092_pt1 | contig 39053 bp, 22 predicted proteins | sample MpolenodulesMG_FD_203920 | JGI IMG/M metagenome (GOLD analysis project Ga0315914, IMG submission 203920) | Medicago polymorpha root nodule microbial communities from Los Angeles, California, United States - elongated nodules | ecosystem: Host-associated > Plants > Roots > Nodule | place: USA...
TTACGTTGTTGTAAGAGTGTTAGAAGCTTTTGGTCGCGTGGTTCTGTTTTTGAGGTTGGTGTTATTGATGTTGTGTTTGTGTAGTTTAAGACAAAGGAGTTGGAGTTAGAGTTTGTGTTTTTGATGTTGGTTTTGGTGAAGTTGAATGATGATGGAGGTTGTAGAAGAGTAATGTTCATTGTTGCTTCTTCTCCATTTGGGAGTGTGTTTGTATGGATAAGGAAGTTGGTGATGTGTTGTTCTAATTCTAATGATGGAAGGGAAACTAGCTACGTTTTTGTGTTCCATCCTCTTGTTTTTCTCTTTCCTTTTTTGTCCATTTTTTCTAGTGTGTGACTAATACGGTGTCACGATGGCATAGATTGAAACCATATTTGTGTGAAAGTATTTAAAAGTATAATTTTTTTAAAAAAATTGTACATTTAATTAATGAAAATTAAAAAAAATCAAATTCAAATACATTGATTACAACATAATATTTCTACTTTTGACTCTTAACTTGTGTTTTAAAAGCACAAATTAACATTTCTCTATTAACAATAGGGGTGTGCAAAATTTGGCATGGTTTTGCAACCCGTCCCGGACCAAAAGGTAAGTCGTTGGGTTTGATCTAGTAAAAAAATTAAACATAGACAAAAATAAGAGATTGAACATGGGCACAACTAAAATATGGATCGAGTTATCTATCATGTCCGATCGTCCCAATTTAGTTTAGGGACAACGACATGTTATAACTTATAATATTATTATATAACACTCACATTCAACTATATTCTTTCATACAAACTCGCACTTTCTAATTCATCAAGGTAGTTTTGCATTCTTTAGGTTTATGGTAAAAATATGATGTTTACGTATGTGTATTGTGTTTAGTGTTGTGATAATTTATTTTCTTTAGAATCATACATAGTGGTATAACAAATCCAAGATTGTGTGTTGAAAGGTAAGATCTGATTATACTATATGTTGATCCATTGATTCATGCTCACAAAGTTGTTGTGTACAAGGGTGTCAAGATGAACAAATAAAATTACAATTTTGGTTCAGAGCCTTGTATCGATAACTCAGTGGTCCTCATACAATTGAAAATGGTTCTTTTATTGGGTCTAGGTGTGATCTAAGTTTTTTTTTACAGTAAAATTATATAGGTAATGAAATTAATATTGATGTTATGTTGTCCTTAAAAAAAGTTGTTGATTAATTCTTTTTTAAAATAAAAATTATGTATTGATCGGTTGTTTTGGGACCAACCCAATCCTGTATTGGTATTGTCTTGTCTTTACTGGGTCTGAACTTCATCGAGTTTGGAGTCGGAATAAGTTTAATAATTAACCCGAACTAATGTTAGGGTCAAGTTCAGGTCACATACAACCTGACCTAACTCATCCTTTGTACACTTCTAATTAGCGGCACATATAATTTTTACACATTTCCATGTTGTGGTATGTTTGGGAAATTATATTGACCGACTACGACAATGATACGATTACACATGTCAACTCGTATCAGGTATTACGTAAATAATTTAAGACAATAGATAGCTCACTTCAAGATTATATCTATAATAATTATAATATGCTCCAATTATTCTCCTTTGTTCTATTTTGTTTTGATTAGGAATCATTCTAGCTGAAATTAATTTACCTTTAGGGAAATAACTGAGGAAATTGTGATTCATATCTTGTAAAATCAACACATAGAGACACACTATTTTATAGAGTGTAAACTATTTTATAAATCAATATTGAATTACTACTTTATTTATCTGGACATAAAATGTGCCTTAGCAACCCTACATAGCTTCATCATCAACATCAAAAGATATATAAATACTCCAAGCCAACAACTCAATAGAGATAATAAGTACATAACTCCATCATCAACATCAAAAGACATTCTCTAAGAAGAACATTAAAAGACATATTCAACAATAAAATCAATGTCTTGAATTAACACATGATGAGAATTATCAACATGTGACTTCACAATATTAAGATAAGGGAAATGTTAACTTATGCCATTAAGGCGCAAGTTAATGACACAAATATAGAAATAATTTATTGGAATGTGTGCATTACATTTAATTTTAACTTTTTAATGAATTGAATGCACAAAATTTTAGAGAATATTTCTTCTTTTGAGTTTCTTAATATGTGCCTTTAGGACACAAGTTAGCATTACCCTTAAGATAATCATGCTAATTTTTATCATGAGGGCATAAGTTAATAAATTTAAAAGTAGAGATCTTTTTTTAAATTTGTGCATTTAATTAATCAAAAGTAAAAAAAGTTAAATTCAAATGCATTGATCATAACACAATATTTTTACTTTTAACTCTTTAACTTGTGCTTTAAGAGCACAAATTAGTATTTCCTTATTAACAATAGGGGTGTGCAAAATTTGGCATGGTTTTGCAACCTTTCCCAAACCGAAAAGTAAGGGGTTGAGTTTGATCTAGTTAAAAAATTAAACAAGGACAAAAATAAGAAATCAGACATGGACACAACTGAAATATGGATCGAGTTACCTATATTGTCCGACTGTCCCAATTTATTTTAAGAATAAAGACATGTTTCAATATTATTTGATAACACTCACATTCAACTATATTCTTTCACACAAACTCACACTTTCTAATTCATCAAGGTAACTTTGCATTCTTTGGGTTTATGGTAGGAATATGATGTTCATGCATGTGTTTAGTGTTGTGATAATTTATTTTCTTTAGAATCATATATAGTGGTATAACAAATATCAAAATTATGTGTTGAAAGGTAAGATCTGATTATACTATCTGGTGATCCATTGATTCATGCTCACGAAGTTGTTGTGCACAGGGGTGTCAAGATCAATAAATAAAATTACAATTTTGGTTCAGAGCCTTGTATCGGTAACTTAGTGGTCCTCATACAATTGAAAATGGTTCTTTTACTGGGTCTAGGTGTGATCTAGGTTTTTTTACGGTAACATTATATAGTTAATGGAATTAATTTTGATGTTGTGTTATGTTTAAAAAAAGTTGTTGATTAATTTTTTTTAAATAAAAATTATGTATTGGTGGTTTGCTTGGGACCAACCAAATCCTCTATTGGTAATGTCATGTCTTTATTGTGTCTAAACTTCGTCGAGTTTAAAGACGGATCAAGTTTAATAATTAACCCAAACTAATGTTAGAGTCGGGTTCAAGTCACATACCATCTTACCTAACTCATCCTTTATACACCCCTTATTAGTGACATATATAGCTTTTACACATTTCCATGTTGTGGTATGCTTGGGAATTGATATTGGTTCAACTACAACAACGATACGATTACAATATTAACTAGAATCGGGTATTACGTAAGTAGTTTAAAACAATAGATAGTTCGGTTCAAAATTATATGTATAATTGTTATAATATGCTCCAAATATTCTCCTTTGTTCTATTTTGTTTTGATTATGAATTATTCTGGCTGAAATTAACTTAAGGGAATAATCGAGAAAATTGTGATTCATATCATGTAAAATCAACACACAGTGACACGCTATTTTATAGAGTGTACACTATTTTATAAATCAATATTGAATTACTACTTTATTTATTTCGACATAGGAAATGTCTTAGCAACCCTACATAGCTTCATCATCAACATCAAAAGATACACAAATAGACCAAGATAGCAACTCAATAGAGATAATAAGTACATAACTTCAGCATCAACATCACAAGGCATTATCTAAGAAGAACATCAAAAGACATATTCAACAATAAAATCAACGTCTAAAATTATTACATGATGAGAAGTATCAATATGTGACTTCATTTGCAAACCTAAAACAAAATACTATTGACATAAGTGTAAATAAATATAATCAATGTGTTTGTATTAATAGGAGGTGGAATGCTTATTGATAAAGAATTCAATGGTAGACCAATTAAATGATAACTCATATCTTAAGAAAAAGTTCTTTGTAAACAACAATGATCGTTAAAGTAATGATTGACCATTTTTATCAACTATTAAAATTTTTAAACCACCTCTTGTCTTCACATGAGAAACAACAGTATATAACTGACCAAACAAGAATATGAACCTAAGTAAGTAAAATCGAACATTAGACAATGTTTGATATTGACTCTTGTTAATTAATGGACATAGGAGAATACAAACACAACGAAAATTGGCGTCTCTGAAAATTAATATCGACATTTGCATCCGATGGTGTTAAATTCATAAGGGGGATGAATACACGATCTCTACTATGAGGATCATTGACAACTTCAACATGAATCACATTATTTTCCAACTCCATAATATTCAACTGTGTTCAATTGCAAAGACTACCTGCCACATCAATATTTTAAAGCAAAAATATTGAAGCTTTAATCTTAAGATTTAATTTGTGATTAGGCATTCCATAACGCTTGATGTCATTCAAAATCTTTGTGGCTATCCAACGAGAATCAATCTCAACATCTTGATTAACCTTGCAAATTGTATCACAACTAAAATACTCTTTGCCTTCTCCTGGTATCAATGCCTTGACATAATCATCAACCTTCTCAACCAAATTCAAAGTAAGAGCTAATATAGCTTGATCTTTAATATTTTTAGAACCTTTCATATTTTCAAGAAAAGATGGATAAGTCGATTCAACAATTTCACATGCATGGTCCTCAAAACTTTTTATGCACATGTCATATGAAATCTCAACAATCGCCTCACTATCGTTATCTTCACCTAAATTACTATCAACAATATCATGTATTCCCTTTGCAAACAAAACCAAAGATTCATTTTCTACGGTGTCATTTGAAAATTGCAATCTCATATTTTTATTCAACTTCAAAATGTTGCACCAACGGTAAAGATTTAATGGTCGCATGGATAATATATGCACGACCTCCTTTAGGAACCACTGACAAAAATTGGCAAAAATCACCACCAAACACCATTGTTCTTCCACCAAATGAAAGGTTTGAAATAGTATTAACAACGTTTTTCATTATATCATGAAGTGTTCTATCAAATGATTCAAAAGTCAATCTATTAATCATGAGAGCTTCATCTCAAATGATCAAAGTTGTCACAATTAGTAACTCTGCTTTCTTACCACCTTTGTCAATCCTGCAAAACCTACAAAAGATTCTTCAACTAAAACTAAAGGCATCACAACCTGCGAATGAGTTGTTTATACCAACAGGAAGTAGAAGAGATGCAATCTTGACAATTATTAAACATGTACCTTCTACCAGTAGTAGTGTACATTCAACACATGTCACATCTTCTCAAATGAGCCAGATCAACAAGAAACTCATCCTGAGGACTTTTTTAAAACATTTTTTTTAGAGGGGTATATTCCAATATTTTTTTACAGGGAACAAACCTCTAACTCATTATATTTGTAGGGACTAAATACATAAACATCTAACTTTTTATTTTTGTAGGGATTAAATACATATTTAAGCCTATAAGATAAATAAGATATTGTGATGTTCAAGTTGCAAGTAGAGGTGTTCATAAAAATTGAGTATTCATAATAGATATGGTAACCAAATTGTTTAATTTTTAAAAACTCAAATCAATTTCTTTAAAAAGTCAACTAAGCTCATCTAAAGTTGTTGATTTATTGGGCACATTAAAACGTGATCACTACCAACATGGTTGAGGAGCAAAAAAAAAAATCAATGTTAAAAAGCTCACGAGATAGAACACTCTCAAAAACTAAAATTGGTTCACAATTCCTAACTTTTCTACCAATTTTTATTTTCTGAAAGATAATTCCATAAAATAATATCTTTAGAAAAATATTTCAAATATTTCGAAACTATTTTTTAGAGAAAAAGATTTTTAGAAATTGTTTTCAATAAGATACATTTTGAGTTTTCTTTGCACAAATTACTTTTTCCAGAAGAAAAAAAAAAGGGTTTGAAGTCCCCTTACATAGGCCCACACAAAAATAATAACATAATGGGATTGAAGAAATATATTATCTTGATAGGGACTCATACTTAAGGGGTTTAGTAGGGTGCTTAATAAGCGGGTCTTTGTAGTTTTGGGGAGTTTGGGCCTTTTTTTTTATAGCTCTCGACCCATCTAAGCCCGGAAACGAAAAAATCGGGTACCTTTTAAGATTAGGTTTTGTGAATTGGTTTCATATTCTTCTCATCTTCTCATACCTTAGGAAACGGCGGCCTCTGTTTCAAACACCTACTTCCATCATTGCTACATTCATGTGATGATGGTTTTATAGATATTCAATCATCATACATGAAAGAAGATTATCAAGATATTGTTTTCTCCTTAGATGAAGATTACCCAAACTCATTAGGCATAACCAAGTCAGGTATACGATCTTTATCAATGTTTTGATATTACGATGTTTCATCTATTTATATTTATGATTTTGATTTACTGTGCAATTCCAACAATTTCGACTAAAGGTCTTCGTCTTTATCGTGGATGTGCTTGTTATTATGACACGGTCTTAGGATTTGTACTTTGCATCTTCTTATTATAAGAACCGTTATTGTTAATAAGATGATAAAATTTGAGTATATTTATCTCATTTGATGGTTACAAAGAAATAAAGAGATTTGATGTTTTTCTTTTAATAAAACACATCAATGTCTCTCCTTAAATTAAGACCTTTCCATGAAATTGTTGCTTTATATTGAATAGAGATTGAATTATATATATATATATATATATATATCTGTGTGTGTGTGTGTGTATATGTATGTATGTATCTTTGAATTGTGATGTTATTTGTAGCTTTTATTTTATTCATTTTTAGTGGCTTGAGACTATAATTATTTGAGCAGATGATGAAATAAAATCATTAGTTGCTTATTGGTTATTCCATGAAGCTATCCTAATCGAGCTTTTTAAAACTGATGCTCCAACCATATATAGTTGATATAAAAAAAAACGGGCAAATGACCCATTGTATTGTTTGTGGTAGCTTGAAACTATGGTTATTTGAGCAGATGATGAAATAAAATCATTAATTGCTTATTGGTTATTCCATGAAGCTATCCTAATCGAGCTTTTTAAAACTGATGCTCAAATCATTCTTAATATAACAAAAATGGTAGATGACCCATTGTATTTATAATTACAATGATGTTATTTGAAAATTATTCTAATTAGAATAACTCTTTAAGTAAATTTATTTTATCCTACATAGTCCTTATTAGTAAACTAAGCACATCTGATAAATCTATTACAGAAACCAATTTTATATATTTTAAATTAAAAATTAAATATTGGGAGTCCCTTTTGTTTCTTAAAGTTTTAGAAAGACTTCATTGAATTTTTAAGTATTGAAAATCTATCCCATTTAACCAATTGATTGAGTTTATTGCAGAAATATTTTTATTATGATTTTTAATCTCATGAAATATTTGAAGAAAAATTGTGAACTATGGTATTGTATGTAGCTTTCTTTTACTCGTTTCTGGTTGCTCGAGACTTTGAATATTTGAGCAAATGATGAAATAAAACCACTAGTTGCTTATTGATTATTCCATGAAACTATCCTAATCGAGCTTTTTAAAACTGATGCTCAAACCATACTTAGTCAATATTTAAAAAAAGGGTGAATGACCCATGGTATTCTTTTTGGTAGCTTGAAACCATGTATGATTATTTGAGCAGATGATGAAATAGCTTTTTAAAACTAATGCTCAAATCTTACTTAATATAAAAAAATATATATGGATGACCCGTTGTATATAATATTACAATTATGTTAATTGAAAATATTTCAATGAGAAAAAAATCTATAAGTAGATTTATTTTATCCTAAATAAAATTGTTGTCTTTAGTAGTCAACTAAGCATATCGTTATAAATCTATTATAGAGACCAATTTTATTTATTTTGAAAATAAAATATTGGGAGTCCCTTTTGTTTCTTAAAGTTTTAGAGAGACTTCATTGAATTTTTAAGTATTGGAAATATATTTCATTTAACCAATTGATTGAATTTATTACATAAATACATGATGATTTTTAATCTCATGAAATATTTGAAGAAAAATTGTGGTCTATGGTATTATTTGTAGCTTTGTTTTTACTCGTTTATGGTTGCTTGAGACTTTGATAGTTTGAGAAGATGATGAAATAAAACCATTAGTTGCTTATTGATTATTCCATGAAGCTATCCTAATGGAGCTTTTCAAAATTGATATTCAATCGATATTTGGTCAATATAAAAAAAAAGGATGAATATCCCATTGTATTATTTGTGGTAGCTTGAAATTATGATTATTTGAGCAGATGATGAAATAAAATCATTTGTTACTTATTGGTTATTCCATGAAGCTATCATAATCGAGCTTTTTAAAACTGATGCTCAAATCATACTTAATATAAAAAAAAAAAAAATGGTGGATGACTCATTGTATATAATAATGCAATAATGCTAATTGAAAATTATTCCAATGAGAATAAATATATAAGTAGATTTATTTTATCCTAAATAAAATTGTTGTCTTTTGTAGTCAACTAAGCATATCGTTATATATATGTTATAGAGACCGATTTTATATATTTTGAAAATAGAATATTGAGAGTCCCTTTTGTTTCTTAAAGTTTTACAAAGACTTCATTGAATTGTTATGTTGTGGAAATCTATTCCATTTAACCAATTGATTTATAGCAGAAATATTTTATAGGATTTTTAACTCATGAAATGTTTGAAGAAATATTATGAACTATGGTATTATTTGTAGATTTTTTTACGCATTTTTGGTTTCTTGAGACTTTGATTATTTGAGCAGATGATGAAATAAAACCATTAGTTGCTTAGTAATTATTCCATGAAGCTATCCTATTTGAGTTTTTGAAAAGTGATGTTCAAACCATACTCAGTATAAAAAAAAAGTTGAATGACTCATGATATTATTTTTGGTAACTTGAAACTATGATTATTTGAGCAAATGATGAAATAAAATCATTAATTGCTTATTGGTTATTCCATGAAGTTATTCTTATCAAGCTTTTTAAAAATGATGCTCGAATCATACTTAATATAAAAATAGGGTGGATGGCCCATGGTATATAATAATACAATGATGTTAATTGAAAATGATTCCAATGAGAGTAAATTTAAAATAAATTCATTTTATCATAAATAAGATTGTTGTTGCTTAATAGCCAACTAAGCATATTGTTATAAATCTATTATAGGCACCAATTTTATGTATTTTGAAAATAAAATATTAGGAGTCCCTTATGTTTTCTAAAGTTTTAGAGAGACTTCATTGTATTTTTAATTATTGAAAGTTGATGGTTGAATTTAGGCAAGTGTACCAAATCGTTTACCCGAGTAATAAAGTATAAGTAGAGTATCGTATTCACGTAGATTGTCGTTCCAACAAGACAATTCGCGTTACTTACTTAAGAACACATGGCATCTAAGACAACCTTTTCTTTATATTATCCTTTGCGAATTCTTTCTCAGAATCATATAATTCCAGTGCTAAGCATTTTCCTTTGTTTATATGCTCTGCAAGATTATAAACAAAGGCATGTTTGAAATTTGACAATGCAGGAGATAGGGCAGTTGAAAAAGTGTAAAATAGGCACTTGAGGACCTTTGACCAGATTCTAACAACAACAGCTGAATGCTGACATTCTTAAGCAGTTCCACAAGTATGCCAGATTTGGTCAAACAAACAAACTTTTACGTAACAAATAGACGTCCATGACAAACATATTGCTCACAAAAAACAAAAGAGAAAAACACACGACAAACATAAAAACTTGCAGCAGAATTAAACATGTGTGCAAATATGAAGTACAGATTGAAATGTAGCTTTGTTAAATGGTGGCCATAGCACCGCCATTCCGCCATGGCATGGCGGATCTTTGGACAACCGCAATAGGCAATTTGTGAAGGAATGTCCACCATGTCGTGTTTATAACGCAAATTTTTGGCCTTCTGCCATCGACAACACTGGTGGAATGTAATAAAAAGTGAAAGAGTATTTTAGCTAACCACAAGAAAATAAACTACCCTGGATTAACATGTGAAACAAACACATCCATCCCAAGCTGGTTGTTGTTTACTGACATGGAATCCAACATTTAAAGCTGTTAACAGTCAATGTAATCTACACTAGTCAGACTTGTATAAGTTATAATCACTATGCACGTTCCACTTCCATGATCAATTGTTGTACATAATTTATTACACATATGAAAGATAAGCATACAGAAACATAGTAGGTTTCAAGAGACTTGCATCTTTCAATGCGCACTTGCATATGAGAGATAATCACTATTGTGAGGTGGTATTCGTGGCCGACCAAATGCAGCCAGTTTGAAGTACTTGCATCTTGCTTCAAAGCTGAATAGGAAAGAACAAGAAGCCATTAACCGATTACACCAGAAAGTCATACTGCCAAAGACTCCCTCATCTGTTGCTCCAGCTTCTCTGTCAACTTACTGCTCACAAACTCGTTTAGTTGAACAGTAGGAACTGTTATTTTTAGGCTATCCAGATTATCAACTTTACCTTCGGCAAAAGCACACATTCTTTCGCATGACATGAGATGAAAAATAAATCTGTTCATGCCTGCCTAGTTTTTAAGAAGAAAGGGAATATCATAAGTTGGACTTGACTTCTCCAAATCTGAAACAAGTTCACAATAGAACATGTCTGGTAAAAAAAGGTGTCCGCTGATAAAATGCTAAAACTTTATCATGAGAGAAATCTTGAGATGAAGAACGACAATCCATAGCCATTATGTTCTCAGATTTCACAGCTGTTCTATAGGTTAATGTGTGCACATGAGTCCACAATTTTGCACTAAAACCACAATCATTTGGTTTATTATTTGGCCAAGAAAACACTGATGAAATGTATTAAAAACGGAAGAGTACTTTAACTAACTACAAGAAAATCAACTACCCTGGTTTAACATGTGAAACAAACACATTCACCCTAAGCTGGTTGTTATTTACTTTATATGAAATCCAACATTTAAAGCTGCTAACAGCTAATGTAATCTTCACCAGTCAGACATGTATAAATTATAATCAGTATGCAAGTTCTAGGATCAATTGTTGTACATAATTTATTACACACGTGAAAGATAAGTACACAAAAACATAATAGATTTCAAGAGACTCGAATCTTTCTATACACTGCCTGTCTCAATCCTGCAATTGCCACAAAATTTACACAGCATCCAATTGTGTAACAGGCAAATGCTATTGCCAAGAGAATCATAATAGAACATGAATAGCTACGGAAGTTGAAGCTGCCCTATAAATTAACTTGCATATATCTCAACATTTCATAATCATTAACTGATACAATCATACAAATTAATATCCCCAATTGCTTCAAAAAACATCCACCAACAAGTGTCTAATGATATCATTAACAAAAAAAACATGGTACAAGCAACCACAATTATACCAGGGTATTCAGTCTCTTATGAAAGTAATCTTAGAAATCACACATTACTATAATCTTCAAATGAACAAGAAGCAGCTTCTGGGCATATGTCAATTGAAACATTCTTTTATCGATAGTAAATACAATAAAAATAGATAAACTGAATAATAAAAACGAAAGCCAGAGTCGGTATAAATGGAGTAACAAATAATCATACATTGAGAACCTCCAAATCTCCAATTACTATAGTATAAAATAGCTTAATCAGCATAAGCAAGCTCGTCCTTCGAAAGCTTGACTACAAAAGTCACCAAATGCAAACTCACTCTTCACTTGTAACTTTTGTATAACAAACAATTAACCACTCTACTCACTCTGAGATCAGCTTCACATTAACCAAATTATTATTATTATACAAACAAACATAAAAAAACCACCATTTCTTGTTTATATTTTGCTTTCAAAAAAACAGAGAACAATACATAGACCCTGTTTGGATAAACAGTTTAATTAAGCATTTATAACATAAGTGCTTATCATATAAGTTATTTCTGTAACAGAAGATAAAATAAAATCAAACTATTTCCGTAAGCTATACTCGAGAGCTTATAAAAATAAACAGAAAACAACTTATTCTGTAAATAAACTCAAATAAGCTACTACTCCTGGGACGAAGACCACGAAGAATTCGGCGCAATGGAGGGAACAAACCCACTACTAAGAAGCCTCTCAACATGCTTTCCAAGAACATCAACTTCAAGATTAACCTTTTGACCAACCTTCTTCATGGGAACAACAATCTTATTCTGAGTATAAGCAACCAACATAAAATTAAAACAACCTTCATCATCAAAAACATCAACCACAGTCAAACTAGTCCCATCCACAGCAATAAACCCTTTAGGAACAATATACTTCAACAACTCCTTCTTCTCAACCCTAATTTTCACCCACAACGAATCCCCTTCAGGAATCATCGAAACAATCTCCCCCGTGCCATCCACGTGACCTTGAACAAAATGTCCACCCATTCTACTCACTGGAGTTAACGCTCTTTCGAGATTCACCGGTGAACCGGGTTCGAGTTCGAGGAGAGAAGTTTTTCTCAGAGTTTCCGGTGCTACACCGACGGTGAAATCGGAAGCGATTTGGTCGAATTCTGTTACGGTGAGACATGTGCCGTTAACGGCGATGCTGTCACCGAGGCTGACGCCGTCGAGGACGGTTTTAGCGTTGAGTTGTAAGTCGAAACCGCCGTTAGGAGATTCGCCGAGTTTTTTGACGGTGCCGATTTCTTCGACGAGGCCGGTGAAGAGGCATTGGATTGGGATGGAGGCGTTAGTGCGGAGGGTGATGGGTTTACGGGTGGATTGAAGGAAGATGCGAAGAGGGGAGGGTTTGAATCGGAAATGGGGGGTGTGAGAAGTGATTGTTGGGGTTTTTGTTGTTAAGGTGACGGAAAATGAAGCAGAAGAAGCCGCCATTTTAGTTGTCGGGTTGTGTTGTTTTGGGTTTGACTTCCTTCGTATGGTTCAGTTCAACTATAAATGTGTTTCGTTTGCTTAGGTACTTTTTTTTTTTAGAAAATAGGACACACACTAAAAACTAACAATAAAAAATAATTTTACATTGTCATCCATTCAATAGCAAAATATGGATGGACAAATAATTGACTTTTATTGGATGTCCGCTGTAAAATTTAATATACACTAGGACCCTCTACAATGCATCATTCCATTTGGCTGCTTAAATGAGTCTTAATTGTACACGTCATTCGTTTTATAATTAATATTGAATAAGCACTCAATCTCTCAAACTCAGCACCTCAAAATAATTATGAATTCGGTCCCAGCAATAATTTTATATCATTAAATTTTAACAATAATTTATATACTCATTCATAATTATATAATTTTAATATATTGAAGTAATTTAATTATAAATTATAAAAAAAAGCTAACATCTTTTTATTTATTAATATTTCAAGAAACTATTATTTGCAACTATTATATAACTTAACTATTATTTGCAACTATTATATAATTTATTTTTTAATATTAAAATAATATAATATTTGAATATAGAGAAAAAATAGAATTAATTGTACATGTGGGACCCATGAGTAATAGGAGAGAGGGTGCATATAAAAGCACTATCTTTATAAGCACCATATTCGTTGTTGTCGCAATGAGAGTGCCTATTTGACACGGTGCTAAATAGGGGAAGGACCTCCCATTATAGATGGTCTAATGTAACATATCAATTAAACTCTAGTTGAGATTAATTTCTATATATTTCAAGTTTAAAATCATTTTACACATGCATTTAATCAAATCACATTATAGTGTCACTTTTATATGTTAATTTCTAATTGTCGATGTATACAAATTAAATTAAATATAAGAGGAGTTTAGTTAGTATGCTCTCGTTGACAATCCTTTAAATAAAAAATATTTATTAATTAACGTCACGATATATCATTAAATACATAAGTAAAATAATAGATTAACTAATTCAATTCATATAAGAGGCATGGTTACATGTTCCGAATGATTTTAAAAATAAGAAAAAGCGGAATGCATATGAAACGCGAATCATGCAAGTTTTTTTTTACGCATCATGCAAGTTTTCTAAAATGCATGCTTTTGAAACATGCATCATGCATGATCAAGAGGAAAGGTGCGGAGTGAGTTATTTTTTTTTAAGAGAGTAAATTATATATTAGCTCATCACTAGCATCGTATAACTTATTCAAATATTTCATAAAAAAAAAAAAATTATCTTTTTTTTTGAAGGATTAAAAGAAATTATCTAAATATCACTCTTAACATATGTTACTAATATGGTTGCTCGAATTTTTTATTCAAAATAAAAATAAAAATGGTTGCTCGAATTTTTGTTTCTTACCTTACTAAACCAAGAGATAGATGAGATATCAAAGTGAGTTTGAAAGATAAATACCCATCTTATACCACCTACTTCTGTTATATAGTAAATTTTTTTATAATTTAAACAGAATTTTGTCTTTACCATCTACAGCTAAAATCATTAACAAAATACTAATTGATTGCCGTGTGAGTTATGACCACGCTAACATGCATATCACATCAATATTAAATACCTTCCATTTCCTAGAAAATGGCTTGAGAACCTTGAGTTTTACTGCAAATAGATTCCTTTATAGAAAAAAAAGGAAAAAAAATTATGTTACCTACATATTTTCAAATTTCTTTTAACAACTTTCAGCAATGTTTCTCAGTTCTCAACATAACTTAACACTTAGTTTGAGTATCTATATTCTTATGGAAATCCCAACATCTTCATTAGCTGGCATCATAATTTCTATTAACCAAGACTACAAAAGGTACAGCTCAAGCTTTCAAAAACATTATTCTCAAAGTGTTTTATACTGCAGTCACAATGCATAAATACATCATTCTCAAGTGTTTATACTGCAATCACAATGCATAAATACTTCGGTAAAAAAAGTAGAAATTTTTTTCATCGAATCGAAAATAATATCATAGATAATAAAGTAACAGCAGATGTACCAAAGGGAACAAAGCTAGCAGGTAAACGTCTATTAATCATTAAGATCCCAATACTAAATACTGTACAAAAAATATCAAAAAGCATGGCTACTTAAATTGCCTCCGTTTCTATACAGCGGACACAATCCAAAAAACAGCTAACTATCAGCAGGCTATATACACCCCCCAACAATTGTTGTCAGTGAAGACAGAAAGCTTTGTCCCCAAGAAAGTAACTTGCTGTGACCAGCACTGCTAGCAACTAGTTAAATACCCTTTATCTACATTGCTACCAATCACCCTAATAATTACACCTTCAAAATCCAAATAAGCTGATCCAGTCAAGAGAATTAAGTCATGAAAGGTGGAAAGATCCTTGACCCTCTGTTATGGCAAACAAGAGCTTCTCTTTCATCTTTTCCTGAAATTCAATTAAGTGTCAGAATATTTAGATCTTTTTAAAAAAATAAAAATAAAAAAGAAGTGTTTTTAGTGTTTAAAAGTTTGAAGCAGAGAAAACTGATGCGGTACTTTTGACGAATACGGAGGTAGCTTAAGGTAATTTGCACAAGTCATCACACTAGGTAGGTCTGTGTCTGCTTGGTTACTACAATGCTGTTGAACACACAAGAATATAAGATGTTACAAAGAAAAAGGACATGTAAAGTGTAAAAAACATTGAGGGAAAAATAGTGTGTATCAGTAAAATATGTACACCTTTCGGACAATTGTCAACTTCGGATTGAGAGATGCCAACCCTCCTGGAGGAAGCCGAGGTGTGCCGGTCACGAACTGGAGGAATGCTCGTCGTTGGCCAAGGTCAAACTCTCGGATAACTTCCAACAACTGAGTTGTTGATGACAGAAATTCAGTCCAAAAAAAAAAAGGATTCCGAACATAAGATCAAAAGAATATCTAAAATTACATGTATCCTTACATTGACAATGGGAGGACTGCTAGCTGTGTAACCATGATCGAACTTAATGTGATCCGCGAGCTCATTGATCTGCTAACAAGGCATTACTATAATCAAACCTTTTTTTAAACAAAAAGTTTCATCCCGCTCTAATAGAAAAGGACATATATACAAATTGATTAAAATAAATTATACATACAGCCCAAGAATCATCCTCTCCGCAAAGTATACGCTCAAGTTCTTCTTCGTAGAAAATCTGAAGATGTTCAATGGGAAAAACCTACAAGTTTAAAAAAATAATGAGAATCCCATCGAAGATAGATAAAAAATTCATGAGCGGTCTAATATATATATAAATAAGAAATGACTTTGGCAGTCAAGACACAAAATCTAGTTCTGACAATATGTTAGCCAAAGGTTTTGCATTGAAGTAGTCAATTAGATTCCGAATCTTAAGCAACAAGCTTCTCACATATCCCATTTTTTCCCAAGTTCCAGTGCAGAATCCCAATTCTAACCATCAATATATTTTAGCATTTAAAAGCGTAATGAAAAAAAAACTTACAACATTAAATAACATAATTTCCAAGAAAATAATTCCATCTTTAGCTTTTTAACTTGTGCCTCAAGGGCCCAAGTTAGCATTTCCCTAAAATAATCAAACTAACTTCTTATTAAACGGAAAGAGAAAAAAAATCCAATAATGCTTCTATTTTCTTTCTTTCCCATCCGGCTCTGAAACTTGTTGAGATCTAAGGCTTTGTTTGGGAGTTTGAAGGGGAAGGGAGGGCTTTGGGGGGTTGGAAATATATAGAAAAATGGAAAAATCTTTCACATTTGTCGAAAGAACAATTTTTTAGAGAATGATAAACTAATGTTTATTGATTAAATATTTTAAATTTTAAGAATATTATCACAACATAGATTGGATTTGAAAAAATCATATAAACCCTCCAAAACCCCCCAATACAATTTTTGAGTTCCCCCAAACACGGGGGATTTTGTATTGTGAATAAAAGATTAACCTCCAAAGCCCTCTCCTCCCAATGTGTTCAATTTATTCCACTTGCTCCTTCCTTTTTTCCAAAACCCTACCCTCCCCCCTCCAAACTCCCAAACAAAGTCTAACTGTTCGATTTGAGAAAATATTTTCACTTCTGTTTTCATCAATAATTGCAAAAGCGTTCATTTTGTTTTCACTTTATTATTTGTTTTTAAGTATTAATACAAGCAATAATGAAAATAACAATTTATTTTCATTGTTTTCTGTATAAAACATTGCATACAGAGAGAATAAATGAAAACAGGGTTGGAAGTTGAGTGGCAATTTTGTAATTCTTAGTTAAAATAAGAAATTAAACAGAACACTTTTCCTTGAATGAAACAATCCCTTAAATTAATATTCTCTATAAACTTATTTAGTTCACAAATTGAACCCATGACCTCATGTGATGTGGCCCCCTTCAGACCATGCAATTGATTGAAAAAGCTGCTTATAAATAGAAATTAGTTTCAAGCCCATATTCATTTTTTTTCATCATGTATTATGTAAACCCCAACTTTTGGGGCTTTTTTGTTCTCGTTAGATGCAATTCTCTTCAACTTCTACAGTGACAGTGAATGTAACACAACCAAAAAGGTTATGGTTAAATTATTCCAACTATTATCAAGACAAAGTGAGAGACCTGATTAAAGCCGGATTTGAAGGCTTCCACCTGTCTTGAAATTCCAGACTTGACAGTTGCATCAACAATAAGTGAAACATAATCCTCCAGGTTTTTCATATTTACCTACCAAACAGGATGAAATATTAAGTTTATATTCCAACAACAAAAGGGTTAGAACAAAAATTGCAATGCAAAAATATCATGCAATATTTTACCATGGTGTGATCAGACCCTGAAGCAAGAACAATATCAGGATACCCAGGAAGAGTAAAATCAAGACAAAGATCCTCAATTCTGGAATCTCTAAAGCTCAGTCCCTGTTCCAACTCAGAATTCCCTTCACAGACTGATTCCAAACAAAATTTCCTGTTAACTAGTGCTTGAAACTCATGCAGTACCCTACCAAGCTCAGGATCAAGTGACTGTATGTCGTAAAGATAAAGTTCCTAAAAAGACAAGTTATAAGCAAATAGAAAGGCTAAGTCAGTTTCCATCTTACTACAAGTTGCAAGCTCATATGAAGTTTCATTAATTGCACCCAAAATCAATTACCTTTCCAAGAATAAGTTTATAGAAGGCCTTAGAAAAGTGGAGATCTAAGACCCTTCCATCTTGAAGTGCTTTAGCAACAACTTGACCTAAAAGGAAAAATTTATTTGTTACTTCAGAGAACTGTATGCCACCAGATGTATCTTGCGTTGACAACCATGGACGAGGAAAGAGTCCATAAAGAGAATGGATTCCTGCTTCCTCAGCCTGCAAGTTTGTCTTTACGGTATATGAAGAAGCATCCTCTCTCCACATGCCCGAACCAGACTTCTGTAACTCCTGACACACCAAGGTATAAAATTCCAAAGTTGGTCCAAGACCAGTGCCCACTTCTTCATCATATTCCACTTCAAGAACCACTTTATGACTGGCATGTTGTTTCATCATTTGTGCAGCAGACTCCAAGATCCGGTCGCGGTAAACTAAAAACTTCTTTCGAGGCAATGCACCATGGCTCAGTCGCCTGTCACTTACTGTTTCAGAGTTATTGTGAGGTGGTATTCGTGGCTGACCAAATGCTGCCAGTTTGAAGTACTTGCATCTTGCTTCAAAGCTGAATAGGAAAGGACAAGAAGCCATTAACTGATTACACCAGAAAGGCATACTGCCAATGCAGACTGCCATAGAGTCCCTCATCTGTTGCTCCAACTTCTCTGTCAACTTACTGCTCACAAACTCATTTAGTTGGACAGTAGGAACTGTTATTTTTAGGCTATCCAGATTATCAACTTTACCTTCAGCAAAAGCACACATTCTTTCGCGTGACATGAGATGAAAAATAAATCTGTTCATGCCTTCCAAGCTTTTAAGAAGAAACAGAATATCATAAGTTGGACTGGACTTCTCCAAATCAGAAACAAGTTCACTATAGAACATGTCTGATAAAAAAGGTGTCCGCTGATAAAATGCTAAAACTTTATCATGAGGAAAATCTTGAGATGAAGAATGACAATCCAAAGGCATTATGTCCTCAGGCTTCACGGCTGTTCTATAGGTTAATGTATGCACATGACTCCACAATTTTGCACTAACACCACAATCATTTTGTTTTATTATTTGGCCAAGAATTGCCTGATATAGAGTCAATTTATGATCCAGAGGTTGTCCTTCAAGGTAAAAAATAAGTTTATCAGCAGCTTTGTTGCTACAAGATGCAGGATGCTCTTTTCCTAGTTTTGAGTCTGGTTCTGCAACAAAATGCATTTCTTGCTCTGCAATCTGTTAGATAAGACACAAAAATTTAAATATATGCAAGTGTAACATAACTATAAACATACTTTGACACAAATAACATGCAAAAATGTTCTTCATTATAACCTAACTAGTAACAAGATTAAAACCTGAATTCCTGAAGAAGATGATTCCCCAGCATTCACATTGACTGCTTGATTGGGTCTAGGATGTGATGTCTTTGGCTCTTCCCCCTGCAGAACCAGTATAGTTGAAATTTTTCATTTTTTTAAAAACAAAACACTAATTTAAGGAACAGCCCCTCATTCCCTAAGAACAAGATAAATTTACTAGGGGAAAACGCATATATAGGCTGCCACTTCAGTAAACCACTGACTGTGGTTACAAATATTACCTGTGTTTCACATAGATCTGTCGACACGCCTACACGTTCTGAGATTGCTGGAACTTCATTTACGCAGGACCTTGTATTTGATGGCAATTGAAGAGGTGGACTTTCAGGTTGCAACACTACTTGACTAGATGATAATTTTACATCCTCTGCACTTTTTACGCTGACCTTTGGCCATAGATATCTTTCAATTGAGTGTAAGGAAGAAAAAGGGTCGACAGTAAAAAAATCCTCAGCACAGTCACTCAAGCAAGTTTCTTTCTCCTCCTTGACAAAACGTACTTTCAGGCAAGGGTAAGGAACGGCACATCCATTAGGAACGGTAGCAAACGAATTTCTCATTTTTTGTATGTTGCTCAGAATAATAGGAAAAGCTTCCAATGAAGTCAGTGCACTCAGCAGATTCCTGATTAATATAGAAAGGGGTGTGTCGCCAGAGAGAGGCTGAAAAGTGCGTAAGCATATACTAGCTAAAGCCTCAAATCGTTTTTCTATCACAGCATTATGACCAAAAACACCATGCATCCCCTTCTTTTCCCCCATATAGTGGCCAAGTGATAGATAATTAAGAAGTGCTTTTGCAACTCCACTCTCAATAAATTCAAAAGTAGAAACTTCTTCCTTGCCAATAAGCTTGTCCATAATTTGATCCAGTACCCTATTGATCTTCTCTTCATGCACAGCAAGAGCACCTACGTCAGTCGACATGCTCAATAAATCATTAGACAGTGCTCTGAGATTCTTCAAAATATCAGTCAATCCTTTCTCAGAATCAAATAATTCCGGTGCTAAGTATTTTGTTTTAATATGCTCTGCAAGGTTGTTAACAGAGTCTTTGTCAAGTTTGCACTTTTTGGCTTCTGATGATGTAGGAGATTGGGCAGTTGAAAAAGTGTAACACAGGCACTTGGGGACCTCTCTAGAAGCAGACCTTTGACCAGAGTCTAACGACAGTTGAATGCCACTAGGGTACACCAATTTTGATGATCTTTCTGGTGTTAAGAGTGCCTCAATGGCAAAAAAGACACCCTCCTTTATAAATAACTTCAAGAAAATATCAGAAAAATTTAGAAGGATTATCTCAGCAATCTGTAAGGCTAACATTAGCATATGATGATCCTTCCGAGTGAATACTCCAGCCAAAAAACTGTCACATTAACCAGATAAAGTCAATACCTTAAACAAAATATAAATAATATAGCAACTCCAAGGATAAGAAAGCCCGCTTCACCTTGAAATATTGGCGTTCTTAAGAAGCTCCACAAGCATGCCAGATTTGGTCAAACAAACAAACTTGTACATGACGAATAGACATCCATGGCAAACAGATAAACTTGCACCAGAATTAAACACCTGTGTAAAGATGAGATAGGTATTTAATTGTAATAAAAACGGTAGAGTATTGAGCAAACTAGAAGAAAATTAACTAACCTGGATCAACATGGGAAACACATCCATCCCAAGCTTCTGCAGGAGATCTGGATGATTAGCTAGGAAGGATTCTTTGTCCAATGCTAGTTGATTATTCGGATCTTTTTCCAGGCCAGGGAGAAGTTCATTCAGCAATTTGAGTACTTCATATACCTAGAAAGTCAACAAACAATAAGAAAACCTTTTACACTGCTCAATACAAGAAATCTTACAAAACACACAAACAAGAATCAATTACAAGAAAAACCTTGCCTTGTTTCAGACTGACACTGCTAGATAAATACAAAGATCGAAATTCAACAATCGTTACCAAAATAGTAATTTTAACTCAAAAAGCTTTTAACAAATTTACTGTGTAGTTCATGTCATGAATTAAAGACACTCAAAATAGAATTGAATGGTATAATTTTGAAACAGAATAAAGCAATCCACCACTTGTATTCAGCAAGAATTATATTTCAACGTGTCTTAATGCAGCCTTCTAGATACATTTTTCACTGAACCATAAAGATTTCCTAAATTTCAGATATCCAATGACAATCAGACCTAAATTTCTCTTTATCCTAAATTCCTTTCTTACTGCAATGTGACTAGGAAGTCCCATGTTTGAGTTGTGAAATCAACCTCTTAAAAAAAGGTAAGACTTCCTACAACAGACTAACAATGAATCAGACCCCTCCCTATACCCTATCATGACGAGAGTTTTAAAGTACCAAGTTACTGTTGATGTGTAGATAAAGAATGCTTTTAGGGGCTACACAGGGATATTAGCTTAGATTCTCACAAATGAACATTTAACTATAGTCTTGCATTATTATCACAATCGATATGAAAAAATTGCCAATTACTGAACTCGTTACAACAACTAAACGACCATAACGATATAATCCAACTCGTAAACAGGAAACTTATCAAACTCTATAGCTGCATACCAGTACAAGACAAAAACAGAAACAAATCCAAGCCTCATACCCGATTACAGTGTCCACCAACAAGCTGAGACGTTGATACCCCATGTGAGAGGTCAAATGCAGATAATATATCTCTCAATGTGATGCTTATATTTAGCTCATATAAAGTCCTGAAGACTATGACTGATCCCGATGAAAGTTTGACAAGTAATCCTATCAAACCCTGTCAAGCAAAATAATAGATTCATGATTTCATAACAACATCAAAGTTCATACACATAAAAAAAATGGAGAAATATAGGATATGAAAATAGCATATAAAAAATTGCTTACATTATAAATTAATTGGGATAGAGTCGCTCGGCCATTTACACTTAAGAGATGAGTGACCTGTTGGATCAATCCATGCTTACAAAGTTCATCCGACATTTCTGAGGAATGAGAAACTCGATCAACAATTTTGATTAAGCAGGTAGCAACGTTTTCGACAAGCTGTGGAAGTACATTTGCACTTCAGTAAAGAATACAAAAAAGGAATTCAAACCCACAACAAATACGTAAGTGTAATATCTAAAGTCCAATCATTGGTACCTGCCGATCCTCGTATAGAAGAAGATTGCATAATATGGGCACAGCCTCCATGAAAGGTGTGGGGCTTTCTGAGGGAAGCTTCTTGCATATGTTCACCACAGTAGAAAGAGCCACTCGCTGTGAGAGGGAAAATATACATTAGTGAAATGAGAAAAATATTCTCCAATCTAATGATTTAAAATATTTTATATTTCAAATTTTTGAACCAAAAATGAACTGTCAATACTTATGAAGATGATGCCTTTGTATTAGATGCTTACCTGTATGCTTGTTGAGAAGAAATCAATATAATTCAGAACAGCCATAATTGTCCCTGCCTGTAAGCAAGCAAGTGGTTGTTCTCTCGATATTTTCTCCAATGCTTGAAGACACTGGATAAAAACAATAGCTACAACTTACAATCTATAAAAAAAAAAATGAAAAACATATCTTAAAAACAAGGAAGTACCAATTACCTGGTCGGCTACGTCTTGATACTCAATAGTTAGTAACCTTTGACATAAAGCAGAAACAGCATCATGACGAACAAGAAAACCAGCTGATCGAGGATACAGATCACATATATAAGTGATAGCCCTTATAGATAACAACATTATCTCTGGGTTACTCTCATGCTTTGCAAGCTTTACAAGTAGTGGTGATAACAAGTCTGAAGTCATGCTGGAGATTGAACCCTCTGTACAAAATGACAAAACTTCGCAGAGTTCAGTGAGTACAGCCAACTGACCAGAAGGTTCAGTTTGTCCACTCAAGCTTGATATAATAGTTTTAAATTTTCCATGATCACTCGATAGTCTCTGTCTATGATATTCGTGGAGAGTGCTATGATAGTGCTCCATTTCATCTGAATCACATGATCCATCAGCTGAATCCTTCTCTGGCTCTTCCTCTGAATGGCTTGAAGCAGACGAGGAAGTATCCATGTCATCATGGGGCTCCATTGCCGATTGTGTTGAACTTATATCGGTTTGAACCGAGGCGGTTGAAGAACTAGGTCTAAAATCTAACGAACTGCACGCTCTCTTATCAGCAGGCAGTTCATCTACCATTTCTGGACGCTTCTGACCTCTACTTCCCATTAATTGCTTCTACTCCCCAATTGGAAACCGAACCCTGCGTAGTTCAAAATCTCGTCAATTTACATTCATGAACAAAGTATAATTCCTAACCATATAAAGACCAAATAAGTCGGAATTCCAAGCCAAAAACTGATATTGTTTATGTTCTTTTTAGGAAAGAAAATGAAAAGGAAAGTTCATAACTCCAATCCAGAACAACAACCAAACTTTTCTATTGATCAAACTTTTGTCAAATATAAACAACACAAGCAACCATTTTTCATGATTTTCAACATCACCCCAGTTAATTAGTCATTAAAATTCCCAACTCTCCCAAAAAAGTAATGGTGCTACAAACCACTTTCATGATGATGCATTCTCATAGCATCATCATAATAACATTACAAACCACTGCCTCCTTTAACCCAACACAACGAAAATCACATTACGGTCCAAAGAGTAAGTGTATGTTTGGTATCACGGCAGATTTCGTCAGAATCACTCTCAATCACCATGTTTTTGCAAAAGCTAATAAGTGTAGGTTTTTGCAAAATCACAGTGGCTCACCGTGATTCTATCAAACTCAAAGTGATAACAAACATACACAGAATCAACTTAAAAGTGAACAAACATAAACCTGAGTCTCAAAATAACCAAATCAAACAAAAAGGTTCCATCTTTGACTTTAACAGTATGGTTGCATCACAGTACACGCTTCAAAATATCAAACAAAAAATCACAATGAACAAAGCAACCATAATAGAAATAAAAAAACATAATGAGAAAAAAAAAACATAGGATCAGTGAAAAACAGAACAAACACAATCAAATGAAGTAGAAAAAACTAAAAAAACAAAACAAAAACAATTTGAATGGTCTTATCAGATGAAATACCTAGTTATAGTTCTTAATCGTTGTTCGAGAAAGTCGAAGACCAAATTTTTGTTACAACAAAAAAGTAAACAATTTTATGATGATTTTAACAATTTTTATTCATCATCGGCGAGAGAGAAAAACAATAAGCGATTGAATTGATGTTTATAAAAGAGAAATGAAAAATCGATAATAAAAAAAATGAAAAATGAAAAAAGAGAAAAAGATATTGATGAAAACCAGAGGAGAGGATGATGGAAGACGGAAGAAAGCTTGTAAAGGAAGAGGGTGGCGATAACAGTGTAAATAGTATTTAAGAGGGTGATTAATATGGTTAATTACCAATTAGTCTCCTTGATGATGATTTTTTTTATTGCTTGGGGAGGATTTGGTGCCTATGAGGTGTGTCAAGCTTGATGCAATGCCTCCATCATAATCCTTGTTTTGTTATGATCGTGGCTATATAGGTGCTTAGGTGTGACTTGGGAATAGGGTTTCATATAAGCTTAAGAATGAAGTAAGAGTTTAATACGCTGAATTTGTTTTATTTCTAAATCAATAATCATCTTCAAGGAAAAATGAAAAATGGTATAAATGTTACAATTTTTGAGACAAATTTCTCTCCTAGTTTGTTGTGCTTTTATTTTCTTTATACTATTTTGGTTTTCGTGTAAATTTTTATATTTCTTAGTATGTCTACGGTTTCGTCTAGGCGTTGGTGGAGTTTTTCATGGCCATGATGAGAACTGGATAGCGGGGTTCACTCATTTTGCAAATGGTGGTGATGAACTCTTGGTGGAACTTCGTGCTATTCAATTTGGGATTGCGGCTTGTTATGATCTCGGCTATACACACTTCATTTGCGAGAGTGATTGTTTGAAAGCGATAGACCTTATTCTCAATGTGACAAATGTAAGTTTGCATGTTTATGTCTATGTGTTGCTAGAAATCCCAGATGTCTTGCACCATGGGACTATCAATTTAGTTCACATTCCAAGGGAGCAGAATATATGTGCTGATTTTATGGCTAAGAAGGGTGCTCATTCCGCTTCTTCAGCTCAGCTCACTGGGATCGTCCTCCAGATGGCTTGGAGTCTCTTCCTTCTGAGAGGCAAACTAGCTTTGTAGTGTTTTAGTTTTTCCCTTTTTTCTGTTTCTTTTAGCTTTGTTACTTTGTAACACCACCAAAAAAAAGTATGTTTACGGTTGACATATAAACATATCATTAATCTTTCAAAAAAACAAAAACATCGTTAGTACGTAGTTACCAAACACTAGAACCGTCAAAATGGACTAGTCCATAAGGGTAGGCTCATCAACCTAAATAAAATATAGTGTTAAGGACTTAAAATTCCCGTCCGTATTTTTTTAGGGATTTTTAGCTCGACCCTAAATAGACTACTACCCATTAGGGCTAGTCCATATGAGTCACAGGTAGTTTGTTTGGCCTACATAACTAAAAATGTTAAATAAATTACTAATATTTTGTTAATGGATAAATTAGTAATACCTACGAAACACAAAAGTTTTTACTTTTCTGTAGCCACAAGTATTTTTTGCGTAAATAAAAAATAATGTTTATAAAAAAATTCTTGGTGATCTTTATAGCGTCTTAAAAATGAAAATAATTAAGGGTTTGCTTGTTTAGTTCACGGCCCGTAAAGGGTCGGCTTTGGATTGTAACATTTGAAACCATATTTAAATAGGGCTTTTTGACCCATACCCATGAAACCTGTTAGGGTCGGCCTAAACGGCTCGGATAACCCGTTTTGACTCCTGTAGTTACCACGGCAAAAATTGATTCAATCGATAAGGAGTTTGCTCGTGCTTAACAAAGGTTCCGGTTCAGCTTATGCATATCGAGTCGGAATCTTGAAACATTTCTTATACTCCTCATGAGCCTTATAATGCAATTAACTTAAACTTCTTATACTCCTTCTGATCCTAATTATAAATTATTTTGACCATTTCACACATATTAAGAAATGTAATCAATTGTGTATGAAAAAGAGAAATTATGGATAATTTTACAAAAATATCTTTCATTAATGGTATCGAAAAGATGAAAAAATTGGGACGGAGGACGTAATATGGAAGAAAAAATACAAATAGTTGTCAAGTAAAAAAATCTTGGGTCTAAGATGTAGTCTCCCTAGCCAAAGTATGGGATGTTATGTTTATTTGTCTCTTAATAACTCTACCCTAAAACTTGAAAAATAAGATAAAATATGATAAATGCTAACAAGTGTCCTATATGCATTTGTTAAGGAATTAAAAAATGAAATGTTACCTTGGAAAGTATGTATATTACTTTTTGAAAGTTGAAAATGAGTTATTTTCAATGTAAAAATCGTCTTTTTTCTTTCTATTTTTAACTTTTTAACAAGTGTCTCAGGAGCACTTGAGCCTACATTGATGCACTAATCATCAAAACTTCTACTGCAAAAAAAAAAAACTAATTGTTTAAGAAATTAGGCTAAAAGTTGTTTAAAAACAAATACATTTTCTATCCACAAAGGCTCCCTTTAAAAATGACAAAACTATGACACCTTACAAAATACTCAAAATGGACAATACCTCATAAATGCAATGGTGCAGGCTCTGAGGTCAGAATATTGATGCGTCAAGTAGGGGCCTAATTTACATGCCCCTTAGACTTTTATCATCGACCGGAGAGTTGTTGTTTTAGTACATCAAAAAGTTTAACATTACTTAAGAATTGAGGCTAAGGATGGTTTGTGAACACTCATCTATCCACCGATACACTTGTTAACTAAGGACAAAATCGTGATTGCTTACGCAAGATCAAAGCAAGTAATACATCGGAAAAGCGATGTAACGAAGTTGAGTTGGAGCTGGATAGACCTAAGCTACAAACCTTTTGTTCTTTGTGCCTCAACTTGGGGGTTATTGTTACGATACACCAAAAAAGTCCCATATTATTTTAGAATTGAGGTTAAAGATAGTTTATAAACACCTTCACTCCTCTACCCATAAATCCGCCTTTTACAAGGGACAAAAATGTGAGGGTCTACACAAGATCCAAAATGAAAAATGAAAAATACATCGAAAACATGATAGTGTGGACTTTCAAGTCAAAACATTGTTTGATACAGAAAAAATCCTCATGTTACTTAGGAATCAATGCCAAAAGTAGTTTACAAACATCCAAATCCTCTATCCACTAAGACGTCTTTAAACTAAGGACAAAAGTGTGAGGGCTTGTAAAATACTCAAAATGAACAATACATAAAAAAAAAAAAATGATGTTGCGTACTTGAGTTGGCATGTCGGGTAGGGCCTAAGCTACGAGCATTTATCCCTTTAGCCTCAAATGAGGGTATGTTGTTCTGATACACCAAAATAAGTCTCTCATTTATTGAGAAATTGAGGCTAGGGTAGCTTATAAACACATACAAACGTCTACCCATTAAATACATCGCCTTCTAACAATATGCAAGACACAAATTCAATTGGAAAAATATTTTCAAGGCATGCGCTAATATCAGTTGAGCCAAAGTCATCTCACTAATAATTTAATTCAGAATGAAACTTATAGAATTTTAACAGAGATAATATTTGCAGCTAGAACAGTCCACAACTAGTTTTGCATCATTAGTTCAAAGAGGAGTGCTAATTTATTGAATTTAAGTAAACACTTTTTCAATAAGCGATTATTACATAAGAGCTTACATATTAACCATTTGAACAATAAAATACTCAAACTCATCATTACAAATAGGAGGGTTAATTTTTGCATGCTACTCCACAAGCTTTTCCAAATACTCAATAGAGTGCTTATTTTAAAGAAGTTAAAATAAACTCATCCAAACACAACCTTTAAACAAGAGATGAAGGCTTTCAATCATGAAGGCTTATGTAACATCCCATAATTTAACTGCATATCACTTGTACGTTAGAAGAGTATACCATTAGATACGTGTGGGAATTTAGATCATATTGTATGTTTGATAGTTAGAGGATTCCAGAGTCTAAAAGAACATATAAAATTGGTTGCTTGCTAAGTAATAAACCAAAAATGGGGGTTTTGTCCAGTTAAATTTGTGACACTCTAAACAATGGAAAGCAAGAGTCACACAAGGTAGCTCAAAATTGTGGCATTACATTACAGTCACACTATCGTGCAGTGGGTCTAGCAATGGAATCATCAATAGCGAGGTAATTCTCGGTCGCAGCAAGATCCATAGAACCCATGTTGATGGAAGAGTGTACTGAATTTCTTGTCATCATCTCATCTGAAATGCTACTTTCCCTCTCTCTTTCAATACCAATTGCGTCTTGAATTTCCTTCACTACTTCTGATATTGATGGCCGCATGTGTGCGTGTGCTGCAACGCACATCAACGCTTTCTCTGCTATTTTCCACATCGATTGTAGGTCATACTCTCCGCGTAATGCTGGATCAATTATTCCTTGTATATCTCCACTCTCAATGTGCAATTTTGCCTGTCACACAAGACACATTTTATTGTTTAGGTAAATCAATGTAACTCAACATAATCTATAATGTATATCTTCATATAGATGGATTACATCATGTATCTATATTTAACTCGAAACATGGTTCATTGGGTTTGATAGATGGCAAAGCAGTGAATTCTTATCAGATGTTAGTATAAAACTCATTTACACCGTTAACACATGTAGCATTAACTCTACTACCTCACCACCGTTTAAATTTGCATGTGCGCTATATATATATATATAGTGTGTGATTATCATTTTTATTTTCCTGTGTTGTAAAATTAAATAGGAATTTACAACTGTATAATTTCATTTATGTGGCATAATTATATGATTACAGATAAATTAAGACTCACCCATTGGACTAAGTTTCGACAATTAGCACCAAAGTTGTCATTAGATATTGCTTCTTGACCAGATATGAGTTCAAGAAGAATCACCCCAAAACTGTATATGTCACTCTTGTCAGTCAGCTGCTGAGAAATATAGTACCTGATAGATGAAAGTTAAAATGATAAGCACTTTGGCTATGTAATCAACTTAAGGAAACAAGCAAAATTATGGAAAAAATAGTTTAAGGCCTTACTCGGGATCCAGATATCCTACTGTACCCCGAACTACGCTAGAAACATGGGAGGCTCCATCAACAGCGAGTTTCGAAAGTCCAAAATCTGAAACCTTGGCTCTCATGTGCTTGTCAAGAAGAATGTTGCTGCTTTTTAGGTCTCTATGGATAACTGCGGGGACACATCCTGTATGAAGATACTCAATCCCTGAACAAACACATAATTCAGTCAATACATTGTGATCTGAAGTAAGAGAAAGGGTCATTAGTATTTAATACAGTAGTCTTAAATGATAAAAACCTTTGGCAGAATCTTCGGCAATCTCGAGTCGTTTAATCCAATTGATACTTTGTCCACGTGTTAATGGCCCTTAAAGATGTTAGGCACAAGAAAACATAATTTAGCATATGGAAACTCATTATTGCTACTTGATTTAAATCATGCAGGCTTACTATAAAGATGTTCCTTGAGAGTTCCATTATGCATGAACTCATAAATAAGTATACTATTCCCTTCTTCTCGACAATAACCTAGAAGCTGTACCAAGTTTCTGTGATGTATCCTTGACAGAAGAATCACCTGAATCACAGGAATGAAACCAAAGTATAACCATTACATGGAAATGTAATTCAGCAAATTAAGTTGTGACGGATGCTATGTTAGATCACTGAAAGTGGTTAATGATATGCAAGCTACCTCATTAGAGAATTCTTTTTTGCCTTGGTAGGAATTACTAGTTAAAACTTTAACTGCTATCTCTTTTCCATCTTTCTGTTTCCCATAGTAAACAACTCCAAAACCTCCAGAACCAATTTTCTTCTCAAAATTATTTGTAGAGCTTTCAATTTCAGAAAAACTAAAGCAGTGAGCAACTTCTGCATGACCATCACTTTTAGATTCCAGGTTTTGAGTAGAGTGAGAAATAAGGTGGTCTGCAAAGAGTGCAAACAAGTACATAAGGTATTATCATCTCAAATCTCAGAAAGAAATGATGTATAAATTTAACTTAGAACCATACCTTGATCATGATATTTCTTCTTTCCTTTATGCATACACCAGCAAGATATAATAGTAGCCAAAAGCAGAATGGCGGCCCCGAGTGCTGAACCAATAATCACATACAATTGGTTCTTTTTTCTGCTACCTTTATGAAGACCGTTATTTCCAGAGTAGCTGTTGAGGACAGAAATAAAAGTAGCTGTCATTATGAAAATACGGTGATGAGGGAATTAGAAAACTTGCAGAGAAAAATGGATAACAGAAATATACTGAATACATGTGCAATGCTACATTATGCTTAAGTTCAGTATATAAAAACAGTGCTCACTTTAAAACCAAATCTTTGCTCAAAAGTTCTGACGGTACGGTTCCAGATAACATATTGTTCTGGACATACCTGCATCAATTATAAGCATAATCTAATATCAAAACAAATCAGTATTTAGCATAATAGCTTGACTATTATTTAAACATGACTTATAAGAGTCAATAATATTTGTGCGCACACGCGCCAATTCTATGCACATTTATATGTATCGAAGCATGCCAATTTTCAATTTGATAAAACAACTCATGTACATTTGAGATTGCTTACAGTTCCCTCAAATTCGGAAGGTTCCCCAGAGTGGCTGGGAGTACACCCGTCAACTGATTGTTCTCAAGATGACTGAAAGAAAAGAAGAAGAAAAAAGGTTTTTGTTAACTCAAAACTAAACAAATATGAATAAGGGATGAGTTTCTCAGCAATTACATGATCTTCAAGTCCATGCATCCAGTGAAATCTGGTATTGGACCTGTCAGCATATTTCCATCAAGCCATCTGCAACCATAACACAAGTTTGATTTACAAAACATGAGATATCAGAAGTTTCCCTTAACCCAAATAAGAAAGTAATATAGACTTACAGTTCAACCAAACCGGTCAATCTAGTGATGTCCAAAGGAATGTCTCCCGTCATGTTTTTCCCAGACAACAAACTGTTACCACCAGCAACACAACATAACTGATATCAGATCACCAAATTTGGCATTCTTTACAAGAAGTTTTTTCCTTTTTTCTTTTACGAGGCTAAGCTAGGACTGAAGAAGCCACCAGGAATATGAAAGAATGTACAGACAAAATAAAAACCTCGAGAAATATGAACAATTACATTGAAACTATTCTTGGCTGTTGATCTGAGCTACATCGGACCCACGACCATGGAACAGGTAAACATGGATCACCCCCTTCTTGTGCCCAATTTTCTGAAGAGTAGTGGGAAAGTACACTAGATATAGCTTCTCCTGCAAACCATCCAACCCAAGTACTACATACATGAATCACGATGCTTCAAAAAAATAAATTAACAGAGAACTCTTTATATTGCAATTGACATACTTATTATAAGTCCTTTTGTTTTTGCTCTCCAAAGCACTCTAAACAACCTTTTATAAGAAGAAACTTTTTTCCTTTTTAAAAAGTGCATTTGGAAGCTCAATTTCTCAGTTTGCAGTTACTACGGTCTATAAACAAACATGCTATAAATAGTTACTCTATAACATATCATGAGGTGGATACTTACCATCAGGAGAGCCGCCATTTTTCTCTAGATACTTATTAATCTCCATAGCATTGAGAAGAGGACCCTTGGAAGAATCAGCTGTTTTTCCTAACTTAAAGGACATCACAAAGGGTAGGGATAGATTGTAAAATCCTGGTTCATAAAGACGATATTTTCGTAGAGCATTCTCTTCGATATTTACCACGGCTTTACTAATATCAGCCTGTCCTGGAAGTACTAGCCTGAATTTTCGAGATTGATTTCGCGGAAAATCTTCTATCTCTGCAAGATAGCTGTATGCCCATCCAGTGGCAGGAAAACCATCCAAGTTCAACCGGTAAGTTAGAGATCCATTTGTACCTACTACAGCTGTCTGCATTACTTTCACTGGTGGCATTTCATCTCCATTACCTCTAACATCAATGGATACATTAGTCGAAATTTTCTTGGTTCCATCAGCAACATCAACAAGGTAATTTGCTTTCTTGACAGAATCTGACTCCCAAATTCTGTCAAATGGGTCATCGGGATACCTGATATTGCAGAAACATATGCTTTTTAAGTAATGCAATTTATGAAAATGACTATAGCTTATATGAAAGCAGTTTGATTTTATTTTATCTTTTGTTAAGTATAAAAATAGTTTATACATGACCATTTGTTTGATAACTGTTCTGCTATAAACGCTTAACATCCAAACAGGGCCTAATTTGCAAACAAGAAGACTATGAAGCAACATAGAGTGGCTCATTACCTGACTGGGGCATCACTCTCTGCACCAAAATTTATCCTTGCAGAAAGACTGAGGTAAAAGTGTTCCTCGTAGAATGTAAAGTAAACCGAACCGTTGAATTGCCTAAGTTCAAGTGTAGATATGAATGGCTCCCCAGTTGTTGCATTGGATAGACATACACTAACTGTAGGACTTGAAGCCAAAAATATAAGCTCTCTTACTTCTATAGTGTTTTCATCAGATATAACAATAGTAGACCAATGAGTAGCCCCAAAAGAAATGTCGAATTTTGGATAAACATTGTTGTTATCAAAGTTTCCATACAAAAAGGTTGCCCTCAGTAGATACCTTGTCCTGGTGACAACATCAAGTGTGTAGCAGTATTTTCTGGAATCAGCAGGAAAGTGTCGAAGTGTCGTGTATTGCTTCCGCGTCTCATTGGCAACCGAAATAGTGCTTATTTCTCCATAAGAAATTTTATCATCAGGAGTCCATTTAAGACCAATTTCATCAGTGAAATTTTTATCACCTCCACAATCCAAACTTATAAAACCTGTTTAACAAGGCAAATATCATCACAAATTAAAAAACATAGATGAAGTGAATTAATTGTGCAATCAATTCTAAGCAATAGGCAAATTTTACCAAAGAAATCAAATCAAGTAACAAAATTGTTAGGAAAAAAAAAAAAGCCCAATTGAGAATTGAAGAATAATGATATTAATCATATGAAGATTCACTACAGGTTCCATACATACTTCCATTTAAAGAATCAAATAATCTTCATTCAATAAGGATTGTTTATCATCACTAATATATTTCCATCTACTAAATATCACACAGCAAGAAACACATCTCTTAAGTTCCACTATGTAAACAAAGTAACACTAAAAACAGATTAATCACAGTGTTCAATTATGTATAGATATATCCATGCTAAAGCATACAATCTTTGGAAATTGAAAAACAAAGGAATTAGTAAAGTTGGTTAGAATAGGAGGTCACAACATGGAAAAGAAGCATCAATATTATCAAGAAACAATGCAAGAAAACACAACAAGGCATGCAAAAATGGTTGGTAGAGAAGAAAAAGAGTCAATCTTTATGGAAACCAATGGAAGAGAAAAAAAGGGTGTAGAAGAAAAAGAAGAGAGTAGAGTAAGAGTAACCACCTGGCATCTGAGCATAGGAAAAAGGGAAGAAAAGTAGAAAGATGAATGAGAGAGAGAAGAGGAAGAAAGGTTCCATTTCAAACTATACAGAATTCTTCAGTGAGAAAGCTTAACCATAAAGCAAGCGTGCTGAAATAGAATAGAAGCTTGTGTTTGTGCTGCTATATAAACCAAGATTCACACTCAAAACAACCAATGTTATATAATGATTATAGTATATAATATTGGAGTTTTTTTAATTAATTGGAAATAACTTATACTAAATATATTTAGGATATTGTTGAAGTTGTAAAGCGACTAAGCAAGAGTTGAGATAGTAGTGCATGTGGGAGGGGAGCATGGCTTTGCAGAGGTTTCATTTGAGGACATAGAGATACTGTGTGTGGGACCACTGTACCTATACTATACTTTGGCCTTTGACGACAGAGGGTCGTATAAGGACCCACATAAAGTTTGTGTACTGTAGTGGTAGTAGTTGTATTGTAGTTACGTAGTATATGCCCAAATCATATTTATCTCTTTCTTTTTTGGTACAGTCATATTTATCTCTTACATGAAGACTAACTTTTAATCATATGACATATCATGTACATAATTATTTGTGCATGATTCAAACAAATAATTAGGGTAAAGTGGTTGATGAAATTCAGTTAAGAAAAAATAGTTTTGTGAATTCAATTCAAACCCTGTTTCGGAAAAATCACAAAACTATTTTTTCACAAAACTATATTTTGGAACTAGAAAAAATAGTTTTGTGAATTCAATTCAATGTCCATATTTTGGAACTAGATTAGGATAAAAAAATCAATGCATAATACTCTAAAAAAATATATATGTTTTTATACATATAAAGAAAAGTTTTAAACGAGTTGATCTAGATATCTCACCTAAGTTAAGAAAATGTTTGGATCTAACTTACTTTAAAACAAAATGTATGATAGTTTTCTAAATTAAAATATATAGATTAAATATATTTAATATTGGCATAATATTTTTATAATTATTCTGTTATATGATATAATTATTCGTGCACTATTATGAATAGTGATGGTAGTTGCATGGGCTCACCCATTAGAGCTGGTTATGGAGGGATTTTTCGAAATAGTGTTGGCTATTATTTATTAGATTTTTTTGGTTATATTCAAGGATCATCTGACATCCTTCATGCAGAGTTATATGTTATTTATCAGGTCTCTTATTGGCAAAAAAATTTGGGGATTGGAGAGCTTGTTTGTTACTCTGACTCTTTACTTTGTGTTAACCTCCTCAAAGACCCAACTCCCAGGTTTCATGTTTATGCTTTTGATTCAAGACGTGAAGGATTTGATGAAACAAAGTAATATTATTGTTTGTCACACTCTCATATAGGGAAATCAATGTGCGGATTTCTTGGCCAAACTTGGAGCCTCCTCAGATCATGATTTGGTTCATCATACCTCCCCTCCGGATGGTCTCTTATATCCCCTGAGAATGGATGCAGCTGGGACTTTCTTTCTTAGAGAGTAGTTTGTAATTGTTTTTTTTTCCTAATGTTCTTTTCTTTTTTCTTTAGCATTGTAACCAAAAAAAAATTATAAGACTCTTCTTTTTTTTTTCCTAAAAAAAAGACTCTTAACTATAAAAAAAAACTTAATACCCAATTTAGGAGAAATTCTTTTTTGGTCACAAACACAAGAAAAAAAGTATTTAGGCGCACACACATAATTGAACAAAATTAAAGAAAAACTAATTGAATGATATGATTAAATTTTTTTAATTTATTTTTCTCTACTTGTGTGAGTGTGTCCAAACCTTTTTTATTTGTATTTGTGTTCAAGCAAGTTAGATGAATGCTCCAATGTTAGATGACCCCCAAATGTTAATGTGTGAGTGAAACCAAATTGTCAATTGAGATCCCCACATGACTTTCAGCCATCTTTGGTTTTTTAGTTAGATGACCTTTCTAAAAGATAATCACCCAATTTTTCTCTGTTATTGGCAAAATATTATTCTTAAACATAAAAAAGAACACCTTGATAAGAGCGTGGCCTTTAACTTTAAAAAAAGATGACAGAATTAACATGGATTTTTATTGCCTATACTTTTTTTGCTTTTTGGACTTCGGATGGAATCAAAAGCATTTTAGGTGAGTAATTTAGTTTATTAAGAAGACTGAATATGCCTTAGCACAACGAAAATTGAAAGTTAATTTAATAATAGAGCACTTTCTTAAGGTCTAAGTATACTAAGAGCCTACGTATCTATACTATATGAATAAAGTTTGTATGTAGATGATAAAAAGAAGGGGAGCAATTAGCTTTATGTACCTAATACTCAAACAGCTGCTAAAAACCAACTGAGAACCAGTTTCAAACTTTTCAATTGTTGGTTCTTAGTTGTTTTTCTTTAACCAATTCACCCCATTCATAGCGTCTTTGATTTGGAAGAGACGTTTTGAAAAAAGAAGTAGATAAGAGTAAGGATGTATGGTGTATTTGGATCGGATTTGCGCAAAAACTCATCTGATTTACGGCCTATTTGTTACGGATTAAAATAAAAGTGATTTTGCATAGAGATTATTTTGTAGAGATTTTATGAAAAATAGGTATGGAAACACTACAAGACTCGACTCGTTAAGAATTGACTCGGTTTGAACCTCGGTTCGAGTTTGACACGGATTTTTTTTCAGCTCGAGTTCGGCTCGTTTAAAGTTCACGAACAATTTGGTTCGGCTCATTAGGTTCAATTCGTTTGTTCAAAGCACATAATCTTAGATATGGAAATGAATAAAACCACTTGAAACACGTAACTCAAAAGTCAAAGAATTTAAATTTTTGACCCATAAATATATTGAAATTTATACCAATTTTTAATGGACAAGATTAGGCTATTCCAAGATTAGGCTATTATTATTATACATAGTAATTAACACCGGTATGTAACCACCAGTTCCAGTTTTGCATTCATGTGTCATATGTTTATCTTATTATAGATAGGGAAATGCTTTTTATCCCAACACAATATATGCCGAGAATTTCACGAGCGCGTTTTTGCTCTGCACCTTTCCTAACTTAAACAACTCCCCCCACCTTGATTTCCGAAAAAAGCCAATTTTAATTGGCCAATAAGTATTCGCGGTTGCCTCGAGATAATATTTGTCTGAACATATAGCACTACTTAGATAATCATATCTTCATTTTTCACGCATGCTATGATGCGAGACTATTTTAGTTTTTTTTTTTTAGGGAACGAGACTATTTTAGTTTTGAAATCCATAAAAACTACAACAACATTGTGCAAGGCGTTGTCTATCAATTTTTAATGTAGCTCATTTTTATCCTATTATAGCTAAGTGTTTGTCTTAATTTTTAAAATCAATTCTATATAAATTTAAAAATATTTTTTAAGTGTTATATATATTATATAATCGAGGCATCTCGTGAACCAAACGAGTCAAACTACATATAGCTCAAGTTCAGCTCGGTTAGTTAACGAACTTAATTTTCAGCTCAATTTCGAATCATTTGGTTCATGAATCAAGTTCGACGAATCAATTGTCGAATGAAATTATGAACTTTAATCGAGTTGGTTCGGTTCATTGTCAGCCCTAATGAAAAATCAAAAACTATTTTGCATTTGTTTATCCTAATAAAAATCACTTTTTTAAAAAAAAAATTAGTTTGTTTGGATACAGCTATATAAAAGCTATTTTTTTGTTAGAAAATTAGTTCAATCTTTTAATCCATATTTTTTTTGTCCTCCTGAGTTTAACTCAGCTGGTATGGACAATGCATAATATATGCAAGGTTCATGATTCAAACCCCGGCCACCACAAAAAAAAATCCATATTTTCTCTCTTCTTAAAAAAAATCTATTTTTTGAGAAATTGCTCTTAACAGCTTCTGTTTTTAGATTCTGGTTTTTTTAAAAAGTTGTAACAAACGAATGCAATACTCTTAAAAGTGATTTTTTTCTTAAAAAAGTTATAACAAACGAGCTCTTAAAAATACAATTACATGCAGTTCAGTTGTTTTGGATGATTAATAAAAAAAGTGGTCTGATTCGGTCCAATTATGAGCCCGTTTGTTTCGGATTTTTTTGAAAAAAAAATCTATTTTTTAACTAAAAAATCTTTTTTTTATTTTTGTAGTGTTTGTTTTAGATTTTTAGCTTCAAACTGAAAAGCTATTACATGTAGCTTTTTCAAAATCTATTTTGTTCTAAATACAGTAAACTTAAGTGTAAGAGTTTTAAATCTTTTAAAAAAATGATTTTTATGATAGTAAACAAATAGAAATAGCTTTAGATTTTTTTAAAAATCTCTTAAAAAGAATCTATAGATTCTTTTAACTCAAAATCTATTTTTTTTTAAAGTTGAAACAAACGCATCCTAAATACAATTTAATTTGGATATTTAAATTACAAAGTGTAAACTTTTTTTATTATTATTATAAAAACATAATAAATTAATATATTTGATACAAAATATAACATATAATATATTAAAAATTAATATTATGAAATGACGATGATTGATTGTGTTTCAGACTTATGAAATAGTAATAAAAATAATAGATGAAATTAAGAGAATAAGTGGTATTAAAAAATTAAAACCAATGAATAATTTATTAATATAATATATCATACTAATAAAATATTAAAATATATGTATGTGGTTTGGTGCGGTTTGGAAAAATCAATACAAAATTTGATCTAATCTAAGCGGTTTCGCAAATGGACATCCAATAATTTTTGGTTTTGTGCGGTGGTCAGAGTGATGGTTACTAGTAGTAGTTAGAAAGGTGGTGACCGTTTGTCGCTAAATTTATGGTTTTTAGTGCTTAGAGTAGTGGTCAAAGTGTTATTCGGCGGTGGTTTTCAATGGTTGTTAGAGTGGTAGCTGTTGGTGGTCGGATTGATGATCGAAGGTGGATGGAATAGTGGTCGAAGATGGACAGAATGGTGGTTGGTGGTGGTTGATGGTTGGAGGATTGGTAGTTAATGGTGGTCAAAGGTGGATCAATTGTTGAACAACAGTGGTGAAAGTGGTGGTTGAGGATGGTCGAAGTAGCGGT
>Ga0315914_1001093_pt1 | contig 39049 bp, 33 predicted proteins | sample MpolenodulesMG_FD_203920 | JGI IMG/M metagenome (GOLD analysis project Ga0315914, IMG submission 203920) | Medicago polymorpha root nodule microbial communities from Los Angeles, California, United States - elongated nodules | ecosystem: Host-associated > Plants > Roots > Nodule | place: USA...
CTAGCCACTCATCATCTCTCTTGACACATAAGCCTGCTTTTGCCAACTCACACTTCGCCATGTGTGTCTCTGTCTGCCACCACAACGTTTTTGTAACGGGAGTTAACGGGAGGGACTAATTGCAAACAGTTAACAACTTACAAGGATGTTTTTGAAACAAAAAAAGATACAGGGACGAATTGCAAAAACACGCGAACTTACAGGGACGTTTTGCATATTTAAGCCTATTATTTATTGGCAAATGCTAACTTATGCCAAAAGAAACATGTTAAGAAATTTAAAATAGAAATAATTGTCTCAAAAGTTGTATTATCAACTTTATTCAACTTTTTAAAATCAAAAATTTGTTGTTTTATATAAAAAAAAACTTCTAATTTTAAACTCCTTAACTTGTGTCTTTTGAACACAAACCAACAAACCCTTATTTATTTTGTATCCTTCAAAACATCAATTATGTTTGTCGTTGTTTTGTTCAAGATAAAATAATGACAAACAACTCTTTTCATAACAAAAGAAAAAGCTATCGTTTATCTTCAATGAAAGCTTAAATCAAACAATCTTCAACGAAAGCTTCGATAAAACATCAAGACAAAAAAATTATGATTAAACCAATAAAAAAAATATTTTGTCTATTATTTATATTTATATAAAGAGAAAGTCTTGTAACTTCAAAGGTTTGGTCTAATGGTAACATGACATGTTTTGAATTCGAGAGAACTCGGGTTCGAGCCTCGCTAGTGCCTTTAGAGAGAGGTAAATGTAAATACCTTTATAAGTGCCTTTGAGTCCGAAGGTCTTCTCTACCTTGGACTGGGGCACCATCCCACACCCTAAAATTTATTCTATAAAAATAAAATAAAAGAGAAAGTCTAGGATGGTTATAAATATTTTGGTACATGTCGTAATAAAAACATAAATTTATATTCCTACATAATTTGCACAGACAAAAACACATACTTTTTTGATTATTTTTCTTCTTTTCATTTTTTAATTTTTCTAAAGTATGTGAGTGTGTTTAAATAGCGTCAAAATACTTGTGAGCAATTAAGTATTTTTCCCATAAAAAATTATTTCCCACGTTGTAGCATCCAGCACCTTTTTATTTTATTTTATTATGTTCTTAGATAAAATCCAGCACTTTTTTTTTGAATAAAAAAATTCAGCACATTTATCTCTCGCATAATTGACCACAAATATTTTACGCTGCATTAGCCAACCACCAGTTGTTGCCCACTGCCCAGTTTCCATCTGTGACATGTATTATATACCATTATAGTATTTGTATGTGGATCGCAATACTGATTTGCATTTTTTTTTTAAATGAAAATATGCAAAAAGCATCTAATCAGAATATATAGATAAAAAAAGAAGTACAAAATAGAAAAGGGGACTATAAAAAGAATGATTTCTCCCAAATAAAAAATACTTGATTGCAAATGTTAGTAAGAAATTGATTCTCGTGTAATGTCGATTGTTAAAGACTTTTTTAATGGTGATTTATAAATATATTTGTAAATGTTTGTTGAGTTTTGAGGGTTACTCAAACTCAAGTGAATCTTGGAGTCCAACTCATCTAAAAAAAATTATCTCTACTTTTTTTTTACGATAAAAAAATTAATTAATTTATAATTTTAAAAATTGTTCTTAACCATATAAGAGAAAAAATATGCAAAGTATTAGTTAATTTCTTTTTTATGTTTACCCTCCAATTCTTAGAGGAAGAGGGTCTTGGTAATTTGGAGTTCGGACATGAAGTAAATATAGTTTGACTAAGAATTGTTTCTTCAGAAAATTAAACTCAAGTTGTCCTTTAGTGAAACTCTCTAACCACTTGAGTTCAATCACTTGATTAGTATCAGTTAAATTCTTCTTCTACTAATCTCAGTCGAAGAATTTGATTCATCACATTAACTTGTTAATTTACCAAACTTGTAGGTTAAAAGAACTTAATTGAGAGAACAAACTCTAATAAAGAAGAGATTAGCCCTTCATTAAATTTGTCCACACTTCTCACTTATATACTCCAATAAAGATACGTATTATCTCATAACATTCATTTGTTTTTTCTCTTAAAAGATGCTCATGATGAAGTACTATTAAACAATAGGCTACCCCACAAAGGACACAAGCCAACCAATAGGAATGTCCTTCCTTATTTATGTGTTGGCTCATCACTCTTCAATAAAGAGAAGATAGTGTGTTCTAATTACATCCCATAGGACATCCTTCCCTCACTCTCTATCTACTTTTTAACCATCAACACATCCAAAATAAGTGAGTGAGAGTGTTTCATCTTCCAAGTTCCAATACCAATAAACAAGGAACACACAAAAAGCCTAAACTACCTAAACACAAAACAAGAAGAAAAAAAATGGGAGTGATTAAATCAGCCATAGGAGATGCAATTCTAACATCAATATTTGTTTTCTTCATCTCAACATTAAGAATTCTCTCTACCAAAACATCTCTTTTTCTCAACCTTCAACCAGTTTCACTACCAGGCCTATTCATCACAACCATCCTAAACACAATCATTATCCTCACAATAAGCCTTATTGGAAGAATCTTAGGTGGTGCTAGCTTCAACCCTTCATCCACAATTTCCTTCTACACATTAGGACTAAGACCAGATTCATCTCTTCTATCTTTTGCCATAAGATTTCCTGCTCAAGCAATAGGTGGAGCTATTGGCATCAAATCCATCCTTCAAGTTATACCAATAGAATACAAAGACATGGTGAAAGGTCCATCTTTGAAGGTGGATTTGCATACAGGTGCTATTGCTGAAGGGGTTTTGACTTTTACTCATAACTTTGTTATTCTTCTTGTTATGCTTAAGGGTCCTAAAAATCCTTGGTTGAAGGTTTATTTGCTTTCTGTGGCTACTTTGGTTTTGGTTATTATAGGTTCTGGTTACACAGGACCTTCTATGAACCCTGCTAATGCATTTGGTTGGGCTTATATGAACAATAAGCACAATACTTGGGAGCAATTTTATGTTTTTTGGATATGTCCTTTAATTGGTGCTAGTTCTGCTGCTATGGTTTATCGTTTTCTATTTATGTCACCGGTTAAGGAGAAGAAAGCTTGAGTTGATGGACATAGTTCTAAATTGCGGTCCACAAACACAGTTATGGGCGTGTTACAAAGGTTTTAGAGGTCTCTGCAACAACTTTTCAATTGCAGTGACTAAATAATTTGCTGTATTTTGCAGCAATATCAAAGTTCGCAGCGTAACTGCATAATTTAGAACCAACAAAGTGTAAACTAGTTAAGATTCTACACTTGAATTGTTGTGATATTATTTTTTTTCTTCCTCCTATCCTCTCTTCATCACTTTTAAGTTTTTGTTAATTTTGGAACTGTTTGCTTAGTGATTAGTAGGAGACAAATGGATGGGGATAATTGACATTGATTTGATTTATATGCCGATAGATTGCTTAACTTCATGAATTTACAATTGTTAACCGCATAATGATTGTATTTTTTTCTTCACGGATTTACAATCGTTAAGGGCATAACGATTGTATTTTTTCATTGAGAGAAACATAATTATTTAGATTTTTAAATGTGACAATTTTTTTTTGACAAAAAATGTGTGACATGTTCTAACTTCTAATAAAAATTTATAAAACCTCGGGAACAAGACATTAAGAGGTGAGTTTTCCACCCAAATATCCTTCCAAAAACTATTATGATGGACATTTCCTACTTTCCTTAAAACTTCTTCATTAAACCAATTTGAACCCATCACCTCCTCTAAAGACATCAAATCCTTCCACCACCTTGACGCTCACCTAGGCCAAATAACTTCCTTCACTTCCACCAAATTTCCAATATTATCCCCATATTTAATTTTTAGCACCTTCTTCCATAAAAGGGTTATTATATTGGATCAACTCTCACCTCCATTTCGCTAAAAGACTCAAATCCATCACATTCATGTCTTTCACTCCTAATCCCCCCCTCACATTCATGTCTTTCCCGCTGGATCCTAATTATTCTCTTCAACACCTTAGTCGGCATTCTCATAAAAGGAAAACAGAAAATGGGGATTGAACTCAACACCTAGTTATGAAGCATAATCCTCCCACCTAGACTCACGTATTTGTTTCTCCAAGAAGTCAACCTCCTATGTAATGGCTCCAATAAAGGTTCTCAAGTGGATAATTTCCTAAGATTTGCACACACTGGAAGCCCCAAATAAATAAAAGGGATTTAGCCAATTACAATTCAAAAAATTGCACACCATCTCCGAAAACATCGTTGAAATATTTACCCTGATCACACAACTCTTAAAAATGAACTTTCAAACCCGACACCAACTCAAAAACACTTAACAAGACCTTCAAAATCCAAAGGTTTTCCACCCTTGTTTCTCCAATACAAAGAGAGTCATCGACATAGTGAAGATGCAAAATCGATGTTCAAGCACTATTTATCTAAAAAGCCTTTTAACATATTTTGATTCACCATATTTTGTATCAAACCACTAAAACTGTTGACTACTAGAAGAAACAAAAAATGTGCCAACAAATCCTTTGTTTGAGGCCCATTTGAATATTTATCTCCTTCGCCGAGCTTCCAATGGCAAGAATTGACATATTACCGTCAAACACAATGGCCTTCATCCACCCCACCTATTTATCACACATCCCCGCCCTTCTCATCATACATTCCAAGAAACTCATATCAACAGAATCATATACCTTCTCAAAATTTACCTTAATAATTAACCATTCATGTTTTCTCCTTTTTGCCAAGTCCACCACCTCATTAACAACCATCACCCATCCACTAAATTATGGCCTTTTAAACACGTTGATTGAGACTTTGAAATAATTTCATTCATAACCTTTTGATAACCTTGCCGCCAAAACTTTGGATATTAACTAATATAAATTACCCAATAAAGTAATTTGGTGAAACTCTTTTTAGGAGAAATGGGATTTTAACTTTGGGATCAAAGTAACAAAATACAACAAAAGATTTTTTGAAAGCCTCTCATTTCCATGAAATTGATCAAACAAAATACGCACAACATTTTTTAAGAGATACCAAAAAAAAATTAAAAATGAAAAATTATATCCATCTAGGGTCCGAGCTCTTGTTTCTATCACAATCCTTCACTACCACTTCAATTTCCTCCATAGAAAAAGGAGCACTTAACTCTACATTTGCCTCATGAGAAAGCATATTAAAAAGGAACCTCATCAAACTTTGGCCTCTCCCGAAACATGCCTCCGAAAATACTCCACAACGACATTCCTTGCATCAGTTGGAGATTGCACCTAAACATTATCAACTTTAAGTGCCATAATGGAATTCCGTCTTGCTTTCGCCTTGACATATCTATGAAAGTATTTGAAATTTGCATCCCATTACTTAAGCCAAGAAGACCATGCCCGTTGGACCATTATGGCATCTTTAGTCTTCAAAATTCTCCACAACTCTTCAAACAACAATTTTCCAACCCCCACTTCTTGGTTATTTAAACCATCACCTTATCCCATTACATCTAGCTCCCCTATATCCCTCATTAACTTTACAAATATTACACTCATATTTCCATTCTCTACCTTACTCCAATTTTTCAACACCATTTTCAAATCTTTCATTTTTGACATCAACATTACACCCATCAACCCCGTAGCACTGTGATTTCTCCACACTTCTTCTCAAATAGAAAGAATCTACTTTAAACTTTAGAAAACAAACAACAATCAAAATTACAAAAACAACCTCATTTTAATTTTTGACGCTTATCCAAAATTTTATTTTTCAATTAATTTTTTTATGTATAAAAAAATCTTACACATTTTTATTTATTTTAAAATGTGACAAATTATCATTCTTCAACTTCGTTTTCTTTTTTATATATGTCATTATTATTTTTCACGTTATTTTCTGCATTCTACAAATGAGTCACTAAAAAATATCGTTAAAAGAAAAATTAACATATTTACAATATATCTGCAAATGAGTCATTATTATTTACATAGGACGATTTTTTTCACTAATCCATTAATTAATTTTTTTGTATATCTTCTAAATAAAAATTAACATATTTACAATATACTACTTATGATTTACCATACAAATTATACATGGGACAAACATACTTCATTAAAGAATTACTACAGGAAAAATAGAATAATTATAATATATATATATATATATATATCAATTAATCATTTTTTTACACTTCATTGTTTCCCGTCGATTTTATCTAAACGAATCACTAAAGAGTGGCGTTGAGGTGTAAAATTTGTATACGAGACATCTATTTGTCACTAATCAATTGATTAAATTTAGTTTTTATATCTTAAAAAAAAAGAATAATTATATTAATTATAATTTTATTATTAAAATCGTACACAAGACAAATGTCTACCACTGAAAAATTATTTAAAATAATTTTTTGAAGAAAAAAAATTACTTAAAATAATTGTTTATTTTTATATGATTTTTTTACATAAAAAGATAATAACTATAATATACCTTAATTGTACTTATTGCAAACTTTATTTTTTTTGCGTTCGCTTTCTTTAAATGACTAAAGAGTATGGTTGGAGCATATAATTTATACACGGGATAATTGTATATCACTAATCAATTAGTTAGATTTATTTTTTAAATATCTTCTAAATAAAAATGAAAATAATTACAATATATTAAATGATGACAGATCATCTTACGTTATTTTCAGCATATTTTCAGTCATTTTTATTTAGTTTTGATCCAAATTAAAGGAGTTTTAGAAAAATTGCCTCTGGTTTTTGGAATATTTTGTAATGTTTTCACCGAGTCATGTAATTCTAGTTTCCCGAAAACAAGCAGGCTCTTGGGTGTTTTTATCGTAATTCAAGGCAAAACCGTGCAAATCGGCAAAGCAAAATATCTTATGAGAATTTGAGAAGACAATGAATGAAGATTAAATTATATTCCAAGTCCCAAGATAGGTTCCATGGAAGAAAACACTAAAAAAAAGACCAAGAAAAGGCTATTACGCGCGAAAAAGTAGTTTTGTGGCCCCCGCGTGTGAGCTGCACGCCCCGAGTGTGCAAAAATGCACTAGCGGGCCCCAAGGTATGCTCCCATGCACGTTGCGCGTGCGATTCCTGGTTTTTCGTTGGGGGTTGGTGGAAAAAACCAGTTTTTCAGCTCAAACCCACATGGAAATCCGCCTTTAAATACAACTCTCATTCACAATTATCCATTCATAACGAAGAGGTTCAAGAGGAAGGCATGCGCTAGAAGCTTCAATGGAGAAGTCTCTTTCATCAACCTTAGTCTCTAGGGTATGTTTTATTTCTTTTGTAATTTGTCTTTAGTTACCATGAGTAACTAAACCTTATTGGGTAGGGTTCTAAGATTAACTTCTATTTTATTTGTTGGATTTATTTAATTTCAGTCTTTTTATTCAGAGTCCTCTTTAATTTTAATATGCAAAGATCTTAATTCATGTTTAGCTCGAAGAGGATAAAACCCCACAAACTCATCACTTAAATGAGTATCATTTAAGCAATCCCTGAATAACTTGATTGTTACGTAATTCCAACAAATATATAAAGGGTATTCGAACAATACTAACCACCGCTAACATTCTGCAATGAAAAACAAGTTACTATTTAACTCTCGCTCTGCGCAAACAGATTAAATTGCAAAACTCCCCCTTTTACTTTATTTATTTATCTTAATTGTTTTTATTTTCCGTTTTAGATAAGTAACACGAGTTTCTTACTTAGAACGACAATTCGCGTGCATAGATAGTCATTATCACTTTATTACTTGGTAAAAATTTGATACACTTGCCGAAATTGTCCATCAAATTTTTGGCATCGTTGCCAAGGATTGTTGATATTTTCGATAAAGACAATTTGTTTTACTTATTCGTATCTGTTTTTATTTTTCCGTTTATTATTATTATTATATAAAAACACCAAAAATAAATTTATCTATTAGTAGTTTAATTTTCTTTTTCTTTTTAGTAGTTACTAACCGTAGAATTTTTCCATTTTAGAGTAGTTTTTCTTTTTATTTTCTTTCATTTTGATTTCTTTTCTTTCTTTTCGATTTTCTTTTGTTACTAGGACTAACCCCTTTTTATTTTCTTTTCTTTAGGTACTAAATTTTTTAGGAAAATAATATTTAAAGCGAAAAGCAGTATCCCCAATGTTTCAAGACAAATGTGGCATGTATGCCACTCATCCACTGTTTTATGATTTCCATCATTGTCTCTCCCACCTCCCATTGTTTCTCTCAAAACTGCTTTTTATTGGTCTGTTTTCGTTTGTGATCGATTCGAGATCATTCCTCTCGCTGTGAATAGCATTGCTGAAATTTTTATTTTACTTTATATTCTTGGGTCTAGTTTTTTTAGGTAATAATTAAATGTAGTATTTTTTTTTAACAAGTCAAAATGAGATATATATAAACAAAATATTATGTTCTCTAGCACAAGGAGTGCTGAAAGAAACAGAACAAAATTACAACATCCAATCCACAAAATCAATTATGAGGTAAACAATGGTCAACCAATCCCCAAACAAGCAAGGGGTTGCTACCACCACATATGGTAACCGAATGGAAAACATACATTTTTAGCTTTCAGCCACGAAAGTTAAATGTAGTATTTTTATTAGGAGTCGTAATAATAATAACTACTAGTATTAAATTAAGTCTAAAAATAACTTAGGTAGTTTTTCAGGAGTAATCTTTAATTATTAGGATTAATATAAATAGGATAGGACATGATTAGGATTAGGATTAATAGTCAGTACTCCCTCCGTCCCGCAATACTTGACCTACTTGGCCATTTCAAATATATTAAGAAAAGTGTAAAGATGAAAGAAAGAGAATGATATTTTTACTGAATTACCCTTATTATTATTTTTAAACTTTCACTTTTAAGTAATGATTACTTTCTTTGTTCCACTACAAACTTTTACATGGAGACTACAAAAAGTATTTATAAGGACAATATTTTTTTCCAAACAGGTCAAGTATTGTGGGACGGAGGGAGTAATAATTAGTCGTAGCATAAAGTCTTATTATAGTAGGAATAGGTAGTCATTATTATATTAAGTAGGGTGAAACATATTTGGATTAATACATCACCCGGTCCCTTAACTTATATTAATTTTTCAGTTTGTTCCTTTAACTATAAAGTGTTTCAATTTAGTCCCATAAATCTTCTGTCGTCTACTATTTTGATCATTTCTGTAATTTTTTTAATGTATATTATTCTTGATATCATTTTAACCACTTGATTGCAGGTCTATAGTATTTAAGAGTGAACCACCAAAACTTAATTTTTACAGTTTTCTTCATCTTCTCAAAAATGCATCATCATCATCTCATCTCATCTCATCATATCAACAACACCTTTAACCTTCATAAAAAAAAACCCATAGAAATTTATCAACAATAATCAACACAAAATCATCACCATCTCGTCACTAGACCTTCAATTTATTAAATCCAGAAATCATCAATGTTGGAACAAAATGTGTTTAACAATACCCTTTGAGTTTTGATGATAACAAGGTATTAAAAATTGTCAATTGGATTGTTAATATTTGTTCAAGTGTGCAGGACCATAGACAAAAATTTAGTGTCTCTTTTAAAACACAGGAATTGAAGAACAAATGAGAGCAATGGAATTAACAAGAAGGAAGCTTGAAGCATCTGAAGAGAAGTGGTTCTAAAGACAAGAAGTTATGAAGACAAGAGGTCCAGAAGAAGATAACGTCATCAGAAGCACTCTCCTCATCAGAAGCTAGTTCACTAGAAGCCGACGTCATCAGAAGTTCTGAAGATCATCAGAAGCTGAAAGATTGAAGAATCTCAAATGTTGTTCAAATGATGATTTAATCACGTCTATCATAGCAGAAGACCAGAAGAATGTAGCAACAGCTAATTCAAAAGGATTTGAAGACATTGGATGCTTATTCTTTGGAGAACGTTGAAAAAGGACAATTGTACGAAGTGTACAACCACTATCTCCACAGCTCTGTCTTTGTGTCTGCTAGTATAAGAACAACAGCTGTGACTGCACCAATGTTCCTCCATTCTTGGAATGGATTTGAAATTGCTCCTTCATATGACAATAATCAAATCAGGCAACAGATCATTGGTGATTTGATCAAGTTTTAAACGACTCTTTTTGATGTGTTGGCAATATACAACGTCTCTTTCACACCTCTATATAAAGGAGTGAAGACATAGAGAATTGTAAGACTCATACAACAAGTTACAAGTGCCAAAACTCTGTTGAAATTACTCCTCATCAAAGTTCACTTAGAATTTCTTAACCACTTCTATATCTTAGAAATTCTATTGTCTTAAAAAGGTCTGTATCTGATTTATATTGTGAACACCACTGGTTGTATATCAAGTGTTCAACCTCAAACAAATTCCTTTGTAATTTTGTTTGAATAGAAGTCGCTTGCAGTTGTGCTTGAGCATAGGAAGTCTCTTGATTTAGATCTTGAGCATAGGAAGTCTCTTGATTAAGTTCTTGAGCATAGGAAATTTCTTGCAGTTGTGCTTGAGTAGTTTGAAGTCTCTTGCTAGTTTTAGCAGTGAGCAGTTATAATCAGATATTACATTTTTAGTGAACTCTCCTTGGAAATGCAAGGGGGATAAGACTACTTCTGGTTTGTGGAAGGAACCTGTATAATTGATTTGTGTCGTTCCTCTCTCTCTCTCTCTGTTTTTATCCGCTGCATTTAGATTCTGAACATGACTTCAGAAGCTGAATTCTATCTGCTTCTGAACAGTGACTTCAATAGGAGAGAACGAAGAAAAACCTAACACAATTCAACCCCGCCCCCTTGTGTTTTTCTCACATTTAATTGGTATCTAGAGTCTTGGTCTGTTGTCTTAACACTTAACAGTGTAATAGAAAATGATCTGAGAAAAACATGTCTGGTGAAGACTCCACTTCTGGTCAGAACAACAATGTTGTGCCATATGATTATGGTAATAAGAAAGCTGACTCTGGTAAAGTTCCAAAGTTTAATGGAGATCCTGAAGAATTTCCTTGGTGGAAAACCAACTTCTACAGTTATGTCATTAGTTTAGATGAAGAACTGTGAGATATTCTTGAGGATGGTGTTGATGACTTGGTACTTGATGAAGAAGGATCTGCTTTTGATAGAAAGAAACATACTCCTGCTTAAAGGAAACTCTACAAGAAGCATCACACGATCAGAGGATCACTTGTTACTGTTATACCTAAAGCAGAGTATATAAAAATGAGTGACAAATCTACTGCAAAGACAATGTTTGCTTCTCTCTGTGCAAACTATGAAGTTAGAAAGAAAGTAAGAGAAGCAAAAGTTCTTATGCTTGTTCATTAGTATGAGTTATTCAAGATTAAAGATGATGAAAGTATTGAGCAAATGTACCCAAGATTTCAAACTCTAGTCTCTGAACTTCAAATACTGAAGAAAAGCTATGTAGCTTCTAATCATGTGAGCAAGATACTAAGAAACTTACCTGCTAGATGGAGACCTAAAGTTACTGCTATTGAGGAAGCTAAGGATTTAAACACTTTAAGTGTTGAAGATCTTATAAGCTCTCTCAAAGTTCATGAAATAGGTCTAAATGATCATGAGCTTGCTAAGATGAACAAATCTATTGCTCTGCCATCTAAAGGGAAGTCATCAAAAGCTCTTAAAGTTATTGAATCTCAGGAAGAATCACTTGATGGAGATTCTGATGAAGATCCTACTGAGAAGATGGCTATGCTCTCCAACAAGCTTGAGTATCTGGCAAGGAATAATAGGAAGTTTTTGAGCAAGAGAGATGGTTACAAAAGCTTCAAGAAGGAAGATCAGAAGGGTTGCTTCAACTGTAAGAAGCATGGACACTTCATTGTTGATTGCCTTGATCTTCAGAAGGAAAAATCAAAGGACAAGTCAAAGAAATCAAGCTTCAACTCAAGAAAATTCAGGAAGCAGATTCAGAAGAGTTTAATGGCAACCTGGGAAGATTTAGACAGTGAATCTAGGTCTGAAAAGGAAGAAGTTTGAGATGAAGCAAATGTAGCTGTGAGGTTAGTAGCTACATTGACACCAGAAGCTGAACCTGACTCAGACTTTAAAGATGAAAATGAGGTATACTCTAAAATTCCCAAAGAAGAACTTGTTGAGTCTCTCAAAGAGCTCCTTACACATTTTGAACTTAGAACCAATGAGTTGAAATATTTAAAAGAAAAATATGTTGATTTAATGAAACAACAAGAATCAACTCTATTGGATCTAAAAGCTTCTGAAGAAGGACTTAGAGGGTTTGATTTCATTTGTAAAACTTATGAAGAAAAACTCAAGCATCTTTGTCAGAAGATACAAGAAAAGTGTAATGGAAAATCCTTAAGTAAACATGAAATTGCTCTTGAAGATTTTATTATGTCTGGTATTGGTAGAAGCAAAGTGGCTTCTATGATTTATAGAATTTACAGAAACAATAGCAAGGGGATTGGATTTTCAGAAGAAAAACCTAATGAAATCAGTCTTAAAGCATGTTGTGAATCCATCAAGGAAGGGTTGAAAACCTTCTTTGTACCTGAAGGTGCTAAGTTTGAAATTGTGGTTCAGCCTGAACCTAAAGCTTCCTGTTCTAAGACTAAGAATATTTCAAAGTCAAAGAACTCTAAGCCTAAGGCAATGACAAACTTTGATTCTAAAACTTCAAAGATCAAGATTCTGAAGAGATCAGAACCTGTTCCTCAGAGTCTGTTGAAACAAGAGTCTGGTATCTTTAAAGTCTAAGTTTCAGAAGAATAAAATAGTTGTTGCTTCTTGGGAATCAAAACCAAAAGGTGTTAAACCTAAGGTATATGTTAATCAGAAGCTATCAAACTCACAACACAAGGTACAAGAAGTGAAGAGTAAAACTTCTACTACTAACCTCAAAGGACCCATAAAACAATGGGTACCAAAATCTGAAATTGTCAATACTGCAGATACGTCTAAGAGCAAAGGAAAAACAAAAATCATGGTACCTAGACAGTGGTTGCTCAAGACATATGACAGGAGAGAAGTCTAAGTTCCTCACCCTCACAATGAAAGAAGGAGGAAATGTGAAGTTTGGAGGTAACCAATCTGGCAAGATCATTGGTACAGGAACTATTGGTAACTCCTCTATCTCTATTAATAATGTGTGGTTGGTAGATGGTCTTGAACATAACCAATTGAGTATAAGTCAGTTTTGTGACAATGGTTATAATGTAATGTTTAATAAGACCAACTGCATAGTAGTTAACAAGGATGACAACTCCATAATATTCAAGGGATAGAGGATAGAGAATGTCTATAAAATCAACTTCTCTGAACTGGTTGATCAGAAGGTAGTTTGCCTTTTATCAATGAATGATAAGAAATGGGTGTGGCACAGAAGGTTGGGACATGCTAACTGGAGATTAATCTCTAAGCTTAGTAAGTTACAACTTGTCAAAGGCTTAGAAAGGGAAGATTGTGAAATCATCTTTTAAAACAAAAGGCATTATCTCAACCTCCAGACCCTTAGAATTACTCCACATTGATTTATTTGGACCAGTTAACACTGCATCCTTATATGGAAGTAAATATTGATTAGTCATTGTTGATGATTACAACAGATGGACTTGGGTAAAATTCCTGAGAAGTAAGGATAATGCTTATGATGTATTCAGTAACTTCTGCACTCAAATACAGTCTAAAAAAGAAATGAAGATTTTAAAAGTAAGAAGTGATCATGGTGGAGAATTTGAAAATGAGCCATTTGAAGCTTTTTGTGAAAAACATGGAATTATCCATGAATTCCATTCTCCTAGAACTCCACAGCAAAATGGGGTTGTAGAGAGAAAGAATAGAACTTTACAAGAAATGAAAAGAGATTTTTATAATATTCTACACATTTCTACATAATTTCAAAAAAAAAACATAAAGTCCACACAGTTGACTTAAAAATAGGGACCAAATGGTGATAGAAAATTTTATAGGAATTAAAAAATGAAGAAAAATTTTAGAGGCACGAAAATAAAAAGTTGATATATTTATAACGACCAAAAACATATTTAACCATATTATGTATTAGATTTTTTGAAGTAAGTAAATTAGTTATTAAGTCCGGCTAACCTTTAGAATGATAATAACTAGTACTTCCTTCGTTTCAAAATAAGTGAGCCATTGGCAATAAAATATAATATCAAAATAATTAACCTATTTCACTTTTTAATATAATATTAATTTCTTTTTTCAATTATACATTATAATTAATACTCCATTCGTTTCGCAAAGAATGTCACTTTAGCAAAAAAAAATTGTTTCAAAATGAATGTCACTTTACATTTCCAATACAACTTTAATTTTTTTCTTCCAACTTTACCCTCAATAAATACTCAAACTTTTCTCTCACACAATTTTCAATACAACTTTAAGTTTGTCTTTTTCTTATAAAGTAAGTATAGTTTAGTAAAAGAGTTACGTCTAATGATTATTTTATTCCATTTCTTAATTTGTGTGACAAAACCTTAAACGACACTCATTGTAAAATGATGGAAGTACTAATTTTATTATTTTCCCAATTCAACTTCCTCCACATTACATTTATGATAATGATGAATATACCGATATTTGACAAGGACTCTCAAAACGATTTTTTGGGGATGAAAGGAGGAGTAGTTAATTAGGAATAGATCAACATATAAGTCTAAAATGTTGAAGGAAAATGTTAAGCACCTAAAGGGTTAATATTATATAAAAGTTGGCAAATTGCTCTGAAGGGCACATGTTAAGGAAGTTATTATAGAAATATATGTATCAAAAATCGTGCGTTAAACTTCTTAAAAATTGACATATTATTTTTTCAATGCAAAGTTGCTCCTTTTAGGTTGCTTGACATGTGCCCTAAGACCAAGTGCAATGGAGGTGTTGAATGTGGCTTTCAATACATGGGGACCTTGCAGTGTTGTGTTGAGAATTGTTGAAGGATGATGTGGAGGAAAGAGATGTTGAATGCATTCAACATGTTGAACCTTGGAACCTAAGGGACAGCTGGCGCGTTTCGGTTGGTTAAAACAGGAGCGTGTGCCACACTCGCCGACAAGGGAGAGTGGAGTGGCAGGAGCAGGAGAGAGAAGATGCAGATTGGATAAGTGGTGACACTTGGCAGTTCGTGATTGGCTGTCCGAATTTTTATCATCTTAATAATTTGAACTCAATTATTTTATTGCAAATTAATTTTTTTTACCAAAATTCATGATTTTTTTTGGTTTATAAATAGAGACTTGGTTCATTTGATTTGGACACAGAAAAAAACCAAGTTTTTTTTGTCTACAAATTATTTAAATAAATTTTGTTTTTACAAAAAACAAAAAAAAAATTGTTAAGTGTTTTTTAATTTAATTATAATCGATAATTGTAATTTTATGTAATTATAAAAACAAAAATATAAAATTAAATAAGAATAAGAAATAAAAGGTGGTGGAGTAGAGTGTTGAATGAAAAACCATTGAAGAAAGTAAAAGTTGAATGAGTGTTGAATAAGATAGAGAAAATGATGTGGAGTGTTGAAAATTAAAAAAGTGGGTGTTGAGTTTTGTGAATGTAAAAACCATTGTAAATGGTCTAAGGATACACATTAACATGACCCATAAAAGTTTGTGTACTTATTAGATTGAAAATTGAAATTTTTAATTTTATTTTTAATAATTTTTTCATTAGAAATACTTAAAAACGCCGAGACACTTGCTTTAGGGGAAGTGTGGATGGTTGTAGCTTATTGCAAAATATTAGAAGATTATTGGAGTTGAAGTGGGAGATCAAGATTCAGCATTCATATCGTGAAACAAACAAATGTGTTGATGTGTTAGCGAATACGGCATGTGATGGAGGTTATTCTTTGACGTTATATGAACATTGTCCTGTTAAACTTTTTTTCGAACTAATGCTCTCTTGTTATAAAAAAAAATAAAAAAAAAGAACTGATGAGAGTAACGGTAGTCTAGTCAGTAGAATTAGTATTAAACCCAAAACGTTGGGATTCCCCATGTTGTTAGGACTTCGGTCATTCCAAACTGGCCATTTCCAAACTACAAGTACACGCACGCTGGCAGACTCAAGGAAAATCATGCCGTTAGAACATCAAAACCCTAAAACCCTTCTTCTCCATCACTCACTCATCGATTTCTTTTTGCTCCCTCACCATCTCCGGCACCGATTCTAACTCCGGTGTGACCCATACTCCTCCGACAATCTCTCTCACCATCGGTAGGTCATGTTTGTTTTCCCTTATAAATTTGTCTGTTTATGGCTTTTGTGTTTTGCTTGTAGCTTCTGCTTATAGATTTAGCTTATAGCTTCTGCTTATAGATTTTGTTTTTTTGCTTATAACTTTTTTTTTTTGCTTATAACTTCTACTTATAGATCTTCCTTGTTGCTTATGCTTATGGGGTTTTTCGTATATCTTCTAATTGTTCATTGCCGTTGCTCACAGATTCTACTTATAGCTTCTGCTTATAGAGCATCAGTTGATTGATCGATTGGAACTAAAGCCAAGGTGGCCATTGCTGTTGCCTCTGTTTGTCCTTCAAGAATGGTAAGAAATCGTTCCTATTTCATAGAGTTTTAAGGCTCTATATGTTTTACCAACTTGTCTCTGTTTGTCTGTGTATTCAATAGATGGTTCTGTGTTCATTGGTTAAGTTAAATAGTTGTTTTTGTGTTTCGTGGTTATAAGCAGTTAAATTGTTGATTTTGGTTATAAGTACTAATATATTCTGGCCAAGATTGATACACATATTGGGGACCCCAATAAATCTAGAATGAAGATGAGTATTAATAGATACTAATATGCAATCTGTTATCCAACTTTGCAATTTGTTATACCATCTGTTATAAGGTTAAGCTTCTAAATTCTAATATAATTTTCCTTTGTACATGGGATGCTAGTTTTGGATGTTTATATCCCACCGTGATACTAGCACATGTTCTGCTTTTATTGGCTAATTAAGTGTGAGAGGCTCTTAGGGTTTAATTTTCATCATTGGTTTAATTATTACTGGTCTATTTTTAGGATAGTGAACACAAACAATCCTCTAATTTTGGGTTGAATTTTGAAATAGCGTCTATTTGGTCATGCGACAAGTTTGCCAAAACTGCGGCAATGCAGAAGCTTGGTTTTGTAGCTTATTAAAAATCACGTTAGGATTATGGTGGATGTGCGTTTGGACATAGTCACATAATTCACAATCGCGCTGGTACGCAGTACGGGTATGGGTTCACGGTACGCGACATGAGAAGAATTCGGTACGCATAGGGGTATAGAGCTTCGGTACGTGTCGGTTCGTAGTACTTGTACTATTTTAAGTATAGTAAGCTATTTTAATATTGCAAACAAGTACAAGAATCATAGTAGCAAGTTGTAACAAACTTTTTTTTATATTCACTTTTCTTTTGTTTTTTTTCTTCTTTCATATCAATGTTATTTTGCAAAGGAAGTTCTCTTTCTCCAAGCTCCAAAGCCGTTTTTCTACAAAATTTATTTGCTCTACCAGAGATTTTCCCTTCTCTTTTTTCTCCTACTCAACATCTTCTTCCTTTTTCTTCGATCATCAGTCACTTGTATCGCGGTTCGCCAATTTTAAAGAATTACAAGGGGAATTTGTGCGAACCAATTCGCAAAAGTACCATGAACCGGTACGCAAGTACCAATTCGCGGTTCACAACATGTCAAGAGAATTATGTGACTATTGGAGCCTCTAATGCGCAAACAAACAGGCATATCATTATTTGAAAGCGCACAATTAGCTCTTTTCCTTACAATTTAGTAATCAGACTTGGTAATTTGGATCAATGAAATTTTAACTTACTAGAGCTCTTTTTAACTTTGCATTACAAGATCTCTTTACTGTCCAATTATAATTCAATACAAGTCACAACTGATCAATGTATCAGTTCTCTCCAATTGTTTTTCCCAATTTTCTTCATCCTCATTATGGGTAACCTTGGCGCAACCGGTAAAGTTGTTGCCATGTCTCAAACTCATCATCATCACTTGCAATGTCACAAATTCATTGTCATTACTTGCAATGCCACAGATACATTAAACACCATTAAATCTAGATATGTTGAGATATCAAATAGAAGAAAGTGACATTAATATGTTATGTTTGGGATGGAAATAGTTATATATTGTTCGATGCAAACAACAAGCCATTTTGATGAGTATTTTTCTCCTTTAAAAAGAGTCGCAAAATTAATCATCACTTGCAATAATTTAGGTATATTAGACAATATAAATTTAATGTAGACTCCTTGTTTGTGGACAATGAATTGATGTTAACTGGACAAATAAACTGCTATCGTAAGTTTTTTTGCTAGTGACCAAAAACTTAATTATGAACTGAAATACTTAATTATTGCCTAACTAATTTGAAGATAAATGGATTTAAAAAAATACAAAATTATGTTATCTTTTAGTTAGGGGAATTTCTTTGCAAAAGCTTGAGCTGAATGGTTACTCCTATGGTTGAATGGTTACTCCTATGGTTTGACACTCATCCAAAATGGTGTTGATAAGATTTTCTGTCATGTTAGTATGAGTTGACAATCATTACTGAAATCTGGATTCACAAATAAGATAATCATTATTTTTTAATGCATTGCTGAATTCATTTTGTATTGCTGAATTGATAATCATTATCTTTTAATGCATTGCTGAATTCATTTTGTATTGCTGAATTGATAATCATTATCTTTTAATGCATTGCTGAATTCATTTTGTATACCATGCAATCTTACTTCAGGTTCGTAGGAATGCTAGGGGTCAACCATTTGGGGAAGAAAGCGAAGGTTTTGTCAGTTACGTAGCAGTCATTGTTTGTCTGATGGTTCCAATTAGTATAGAAAATTGGAGAGCTCCTAAAATGAAACCTTACAAAGAAAACATATCATCACGTTTATCTATTTATATTTTGTAATGATCTCTGTCGTCTTGGAAAAAGTTTACATATTTGGCGATGAGCATTAGAATCATGTAAAAATGGAAGCTGGAAGGTTGTTTACAACATTCAAAACCACATCGACAAGACTTTATATGAGAGATACTAATCGTGGTGTTGTTGACAAATCTCTGGAGGAAAAGTACCCCCACATAGAACAAGAGCATTGGGATGCCTTTGTAGCTAAGAGTTTGACTCCTGAATTTTCGGTAATGCCTTTGTATTTCTTTCATTGCCATTCATTTTCTCTATTCATTTTTATCAACCTAATAAAATTTTAATTCATGCAGAAAAGGAGTAAAAAAAATTGAGAAAGAGCTCTATATTCCAGACATCCATATGGGGGTTAGCTCGTCTTGAAGAAAATATGGCAAGTATATGTAAAATTGTAAGGCTCATATTCTAACTATTCTATTTTGTCTATATACCGACTTCTCTATGCTGCTTTCTCTGTACTGACTTCTCTCTTCTGTTATGCATATTCGCTCCAAAAAAAGAAAGAAGAGGCGGAAGAAGAAACGATAAAACGTGTGTCTGTGTGGACTGTTTCCCGTGTTGGTAAGGATGGAGTGATTGATAATGAGGAAGTTCAGAAAATTGCGGATAAATGTGTAAGTCAAATATAACTACATTTTTGGATTCATATCAAATTATTTTGTTAATTATGATGAAAGTTTAGACACACGAGAGAGGAAATCTTTACACAATAAAGCTTATTTTTTTGATTCATATCAAATGTATCGGTTTTTTTGCTTGTTAGTGTCACATAAGGCGTTGCCGCTATTTTTACTGAAACACGAGAGAGGAAAAAGATCTTTGTCGTAAAGACGTTCTTCAACGAGCTCTAGATCTTCCAGGCTAATATGGCCGTTGTCGCGGTGATTTTCTGATATCAAGATATTGGCTAGCGTTACTCATAAATTTAAGTTCACCACCGAGCTTTTATTTTTTCCAAGGAAAAGGGGAAAAGATGGAATAAACCCTAATTTTTCCAAGGAAAAGGGGGTGGTGTATGCAGAAAATGGGCCTATCTCATTAATGTACTCTGGAAATTTTTCCAGAATTGGTAAGGAACCACAAAACCCTAATTCCAGTGTCACTATCATACCAAATTCGATCCATGCCATCACAGTATAAATACAAACAATTTCCTCAATCATTAGACACCAATTTCCAAGAGAGCAAACCCTAAAAAATCCCATTCCTTCAAGGCAAATCCAGAAAATCTCCTATGGTCCCAAAGAATCATGTCCCTTCCCCAGCCGATATAGTCTAGTACAACCCGACCTATGACGTCGGAGTAGTCATTGATAAATGTGGAGAGTTCCCTAACGTAGGAAAAGGACCCTCTTTCAAGATAGTTTGACTGGTGCCACTTTGAAGTGGTACATGGGTTTAGACAGTGCTAATATCATAACTTTCAATGATTTGAGTGAGGCCTTCGTTCTCCAATACAAATACAATGTGGACATGGCTCCAGATAGAGACGAACTTTGTGCTATGACTCAGAATGATAAAGAGTCCTTCAAAGAATATGCCTAACGGTGGAGAGAGCTTGCTGAACAAATTCGTTCACCTCTGGAAGAAAAAGAGTTGACCGAGATTTTCTTGGATACTCTTGATCAACTTTATTACGAGAAGATGGTTGCAAGTGATCCCAGTGACTTCGCAAAGATGGTGACCATGAGCATGCGTCTAGAGGAAGGGGTCCGAGAAGGACGTTTGGTCAAAAAAAGTGTTTCCACCAACGGTTCCAAGAAGAAAGACCAGGAAGTGAGTATGGTGAAAAGTCGGCCTTAACAACAGTATCTGGCTTGTCACCTTGCTGCTGTTGTTATGCCCGACACCATTGCTGTTCAAAATCCAGGTTATCAGCCCCAGTTTCTACAATATCAACTACAACCTCGACAAAAGTCTCCAAGAACACAATTTGATCTGATTCCCATGAAGTATGTAGAGTTGCTTCCAACGTTGCTTAAAAAGTGGTACACTCCAAGGAACTTTCTCCGGTGCTGGCAAGATTGTTAGCGTGGTATAAAGCTGACGTCTCTTGTGCCTTCCATCAAGGGGCACTAGGTCACGATGTTGAGCGCTGTTTTTCTTTGAAGAAAATAGTTCACAAGTTGATCCGAAACAATATCTTATCCTTCAAAGATTGAACTTGTACATGCAAGTTAATCCGCTACCGAATCATGGTACCTAATGTTGAGACATGGAATGTTTAGTGGCAATTGGGTCGTTGTTGATGTTCTTTCTACTACTCTTTTGTTCAAATAAATTGTTTGTTTGTTGTTTTCTGTTTTTAAAAAAAAAAATCCTTTCGTTGTTGATGCTAAACATTATTTGAACAAACAATTTATTGATGATGACAAACAATTTATTTGAACAAAAGAGTTATAGAAAGAACATCAACAACGACCAAATTGCAGTTAAACATTCCATGTGTCAACATTAGGTACCATGATCCGGTAGCGGATTAACTTGCATGTTCGAGTTCAATCTTTGAAGGGGGTAATATATTGTCTCGGATCAACTTGTGAACTATTTTCTTCAAAGCAAAACAACGCTTAACATCGTGACCCGGTGCCCCTTGATGGAAGGCACAAGAGATGTTAATTTTATACCACGTTGGCAATCTTGCCAGCATCCGAGGATGTACCTTAGTGTGGATTAAATTCTTTTCAAGCAACATTGGGAGCAACTCTGCATACTTCATGGGAATCATATCAAATTGTGTTCTTGGAGCCTGTTGCCGAGGATACTGTTGATGAAATTGTTGAAACTGAGGCTGATAATCTGGCTTTTGAACAACATTTGTGTCGGTCATAACAGCGGCAGCAGAGTGACAAGCCGATTATTGTTGTTGAGGCTGACCTTTCACAATGCTTACTTCCTGGTCTTTCTTCTTGGAACCGTCACTGAGAACACTTTCTTTGACCAAACGTCCTTCCCGGACCCCTTCCTCTACACCATCTTTGCGAATTCGCTGGGTGCACTTGCAACCATCTTCTCGTAATAAAGCTTATCAAGAGTATCCAAGAAAATCTTGGTCAACTCTTTTTCTTCCAGAGGTGGACGAATTTGTTCAACGAACTCTCTCCATTGTTGGGCATATTCTTTGAAGGACTCCTTATCATTCTGAGTTATGGCACAAAGTCCGTCTCTTTTTGGAGCCATGTCTACATTGTAATTGTATTGGAGAATGAAGGTCTCACTCTATGGGAAGCTCAATTACTCTTTCCTTAACAGTCGCATCTAACAAAACCTCGATCTTGATCTCTTTCTTATCTTCCTCGGTACCTAAGTTGATAATTTTTATCTCTTACTGATGAGCCTGAATAACTTTCCTGTCTTGTTCTAGCATCCATCTGATCTCATCGGGAATCTCTTCATCCTCTTCCACCATAGCCTCATAGACAGGGAACTCAACGGGCTCACGTATGTTCAGTCTGCATATGATTTAATGAGTGATTTTAGTAAAATAATTAAATGCAGACTTTTGAAATTGATTTTTAAACGGAAAAGAGAACAAGCTTTTTGGGTTTTTTGTATTACCATTTTTTCTCCAGAAAAAGCAATAAAATAAAATAAACAAAATAAAAGTAAAGGCCGTGACAGAAACGACGATTTTTCATTAATACTAGAAATACTTGAAGCGAAAAACAGAAGCCCTACATGATTTGACTTTCGTCTTGGGCAAGACGAAATGAGTTTTCTTAAAAAAAACAAAAAAAGACAAACATATTACTTTGAAAGAGGTATGACATAAGGGATGTCAACAACGACCCAGTTGCAGCAGTTTCTCATGGTGTTACAAAGACAGGTGCTACATCCTCTGACTGATCTTCAACAATTGCATTAGCCTGCCTCAAGTGGTGCATCAATGAATCCAGCGCTGTGAAAAGTACCTCACTGACCCCAACCTTCAGTTTTACCGCCCTGAACCACTTTCTGAGTGTCCTTGAGAGAAGCCATACAAGTTTCTCCTTTCTTAATACTTCCTTCGGTAGAGAGCCCTTGAAACGATGTCCCCTACGTAGTACCACCACTGATAGGAGAAAGCCGACAGACCAATAAAGCTGATTCACCGTTCACAGTTATAAGCTTCCTATGACTTACAAATTTCAGCTTTTGGTGAAGAGTAGATGTCACAACCCTTGCTTCATGAATCCAAGGTCTGCCAAGAAGGCAACTATAGGAAAAGCCTGGATATCCATAACATGGAAAGTGATTTTGAATTCATGAGGGCCGACTGTAATAGGCTCCTATCACTGTCTTTCCTAGATCCGTCAAATGCTTTTACAATCACATTACTGGGCCTTAGCTAGGAGCCTGAGTATGCGAGCTTATCCAGCGTAGTCTTCGCCATCACATTTAAGGATGAGCCAGTATCTATTAGAACATTGGAGAACATTGGACAGAGAGTCCGACTTGCAGAGAACAGAGATATGTAAAGCCAAGTTGCGATTCTTCCCCTCCATCGGTAGCTCTTCATCACTGAAACTCAAATTATTGCACACAGTCACATTTTCAACGATACTATCGAACTGCCCCAAAGTCACATCATGGTCCACATAGGCCTGGTCCAAAACCTTCATTAGGGCCTCCCTATGGGTGTTGGAGTTTATCTGTAAGGACATTATAGAGATTTTAGACGGAGTCTGCAGCAGCTGATCCACCACTTTTCCTTTTGATCAATTTCAAAATTTCAGAATTTCATCACTGTTTTCATAAACAATTCCACTAGGCTGTCCCACAGCTTTGTCTTTACCTCAATTCCGTTCTTGCACCGGTTCCTCAACTGGAGCACTGGTCTTCTTCTGAACAACAACAGAGAGCATACGTCCACTTCTTAAGACTTGGCTACTCTCAGCAATATTATCCACGGAGGCTGAAGGGTTCAACGGTATCTCTTTACATTTTCTAGGATTGTGCATTCAAACTTGTACGGAGTGGCCTTCTGAGAGACATATAGTTTAGGTCCTGGCAAACAGATCACCAGAGGAGTGCCAGCTGGCTTTGCACTGTTGGGTGTTATTACAGCCGTTCCCGGGTCTTGAATACAAGAGTGACAACACAAACACTTTTACTTTTATCTTTCCTTGTAACAATAAGCTCTTTTCTGTCCAGCAACCCTTGTACGTCATTCTGAACTTGTATACACCCCCGAGGATCCACAGAACATACCTTACAAACAACATGATCATGACTAAACAGAGTTGCCTCACACATCTTAATATGTATTGGAACCAAGGGAGTCTTGATATCTTGGGCGTTGAGAACGAGACCAACTTCTGGACAATCCTGAATCATATTGACGGCAGGCCCATGGGGTGGCAAATGATTGTTTTGGACAACGGGGTCAGGGACAACGGGGTCAGGGTCTGTGAAGGATAATTTTTTGCTCTGGATCAACTTCTGGACCTCTTCCTTAAGGGGGAAACAATATTCAATGTCGTGCCTCGACGCATTCTGATGAAAGGACAAGTGCGATCAGCGCGATACTAAGGGGGTAGAGGGTTTTGCACACGAGGGGGTGGACGGAGCTGCACAAGGTTTCTGGCAAGTAGAGAGGGTAGTAATTCTCCATATAGCATGGGGTATAGGAGGAAACTGGTTTCTTGGAGGACGAGGTTGTTGAGGAGCTTGAGGATGAGGTTGTTGTTGAAGTGGTGGAGGGTAGTATGGCTGTTGGTAAAATTGTTGGGGATTGTATTGTGAATATGGTTGCTGGTATAATGGTGGATAGTATGAAGGAGGTCTTTGGGGCATTTTGGTTGATAATTTTGGTTTTGTGGAGCTGTGATGGATGGTGATATGTTGGCAACAAAAGGGTAATTTGGATAAATTGGCTGCGATCCACCATGGGCCACCATGCCGACCTCTTGAGCAGACTTCTTCGGATAACCATTCCTGAACTTCTTAGTACCACTAGTTGAACCACCTACTGAAACACCCGACGAACCACTTTCCTTAGTCAAGTGTCCTTCTCGGACTCCCTTTTCAAGATGCATCCCTATAATTACCATATCGTTGAAGTTTTGTGGAGCCGTGGCAACCATCCTATCGTAATAGAATGAGTTAAGAGTCTTGAGGAAAATTCTAGTTAATTCCTGGTCTCCTAATGGTGGGACAACTTGAGCTGCAAGTTCCCTCCATCTTAATGCATATGCCTTGAAAGTTTCTTTATCTCCCTGAACCTCAACCCTGAGTTGCTCTCTATCCGGAGCCAAGAACGCATTGTAATCGCATTGTTGAATAAAAGCATTTCCCAACTCATTGAAGGTACGGATCTTATCTTTCTCCAGCTTCACATACCATCTCGATGCAGCATTTGCCAAACTGTCTTGGAAGCAATGGATGAGCAGCTTGTCATTCCCAGCGTGGGCAGACATCTTTCGGACATACATGGCTAGATGAAGCCTGGGAGAAGTGTTCCCCTTGTATTTCTCAAACTCTGGTAACTTGAATTTGGGTGGTATCACAACATTAGGAACCAAACAAAGTTCATGAGCCTCTTGGCCGAACATTTCGTTTCCACGGATAGCCTTCATCTCTTGCTGCATCTCATCATACTTTTCTCGTAAGTCATCCATCCCATCGTTTCCTACCACACTATCAGAGTGATAGACGGGTATTTCCTCTTGCTGGGCAGTATGGACAAGAGGTCCTGTATAAGTCATGGCAGCCTAAGGAAGTGGATGGTCGGGCTGAAAAAACGGTGTGGACTGCTGATCGTAGGGGAACACTGTTTCTGTAGCACCAGGACGAACATCATTATTAGTTGTGAGTGGCATGCCTCATGGGTAGCCTGGATGCATATAGTGCTGAGGAGTGAAAGAGAAACCAGGAGGGCTAGGAGGACGAAAACCCGCATTGTACATGTTTGTCATATCACCAGAAGAAAACTCAGTCACAAGAGGCTGTGCAGTACCAACAGCTGCAGCAGAAACCGTAGGAATAGGCTGCGAAGTACCGGCATATGCAGCAGAAACAACAACTGTAGGAATTGGCTCAGAGATGTTGCTTGTGCCTACTCGGCCATCATAGTTGCCATCATAGTCGTCAACTTCTCCAGTCCTTCCTTGAGTGCACCCACCTCTTCCCCAAGTTCCTGATCAACATATGCCATTCTTTTCTTAATGTAAGCTCGATTTCGGTGAGTGTGAGTCGACTTGTACTAAATGTGCGAGGCCACTTTTACTTTTCTGAGGCAGAAAGGAGGATAGTATGAGACTTGGTTTTGACACTTTAAGAATGCAAAATGATGCATGATATATGCTGAATGCAAAAATGTGCAATTTTTATATATATTTTTTTATCGAAGGACCTATAGAAGCAATTTTGTAAACATAACAACTTAAACATTCTATTAAATAAACAAAGTCATTACAAGATTCCCTTTCTAACAACAAAGTCATGGGATAGACTTACAAAGTAAAACAAGATAATTCCCTTTTTAACAAACTGAGCCAAGGGATAGACTCTAAAGTACATAAAAGAAAGCTAGAAAATAATATAAAAGCTAAAACAACTGGGAGACCCTCAAGCTCCTGAAGTAGACTACTCCTCGTAATTTGAGTGAGGACCGTCAAAGAGATCCATGCGCTTCTTTCTCCCGGGAATCCGATCAAGTGCGGCATCCTTCTCCTCGATGGATTTTCTCAGTTTGGCGATTATCTTGTCTTTCTTGCGACCTTCCCCAACTTCTTGCTCTAGTAGGCCCATTACAGTATCATACTCCCGATCCTTTTTTAGATACTCTCCTTTCCACATGAATTCTCCGCGTTTTGCGTCAGCCAAACGCCCATGGTACTCCTCCATGGTATGCGGGGGTAAGGGCAAAGGTAATTCTGGAATGGTTGAGGATAAGAATCTCGGTAAGGTGTGGGGCATACCAAAAGCCGCAACTCTATCTATGAGCCACTGCGTATAAGATTCATGCGCAAAACTCTGCTTTTTTCCTAATTGGATTCCATCAAACTTACGAACAGAGTGCCAAGCTTGCACAAACCGCATACTCATATTTTGCATGATCCTTACTGTTAAGATAGAATTCATTGGACAAAGAATGACTGTCAGGCTTCCCTTTCATAGAGTATCCATACTGTCGCATGGCAAGAGTTCAGTTGTAAGTAATTCCTCCGCATGTACCGATATGGGGCACATTCTTAAATTCTCCACAACTGCCAATGATTCCTTCAGAGTTAGCTCCTGCATGGACCCAATCAATGTCGGCCGGGGTAAGAGGCATGATCCTTTGAGACCAAGAAGCTTTCCCGGTGTTTGCTTTGGCGAAGACAGATTTTGGTAAGTGTGAAGCGAACCATTTGTATAGCAGGGGTGCACAACAAACAATCATTCCATCCCCTTTGGAGTTTCTATAGTGAATTGGATGGTATGTGTCTGCAAGTAAGGTAAGAACAAGGTTCTTAGTCAAGAATGTTTTGATTTCATTGAGGTCGATGAAGTTGTCCATGTTGGGAAACAAGAAAAGGCCATATATGAGTAAGGCAAGGACAGATTCAAAGGCATCGGTCTTTTTGGCTTTAGCAAAGTCAGAGGCTTTTTGGTAGTGGAATTTAGCGGTTAGGCCTTGGAAATTGTTTTTGATGGTGAAGTGAGGATGAACTATGTCAGAAGGTTTGAGATAAAGAGCTGCTGCAATGGTTGCGGGCTTAGGGACGAGTTCAAGGCCGTTGAAAGGTTCTCCTTCGGACACCGGTAAGCCAACCCAATAGGAGTACTCCTGAAGAGTGGGGACAAGTTGGTAGTCGGGAAAACCTTTTAACAACCTTGAACTAGCCCTTAATCCCGCAACCATTGTAGCAGCTCTTCAGCTCAAACCTTCTGACATAGTTCATCCTCACTTCACCATTAAAAACAATTTCCAAGGCCTAACCGCTAAATTCCTCTACCAAAAAGCCTCTGACTTTGCTAAAGCCAAAAAGACCGATGCCTTTCAATCTTTCGCCTTTTCTTGTTTCCCAACATGAACAACTTCATCGACCTCAATGCAATCAAAACATTCTTGATTAAGAACCCTGTTGCTACCTTACTTGCAGACACATACCATTCAATTCACTATAGAAACTCCAAAGGGGATGGAATGATTGTTTGTGGGGTGCTATACAAATGGTTCGCTTCACACTTACCCAAATCCGTCTTCGCCAAAGCAAACACCGGGAAAACTTCTTGGTCTCAAAGGATCATGCCTCTTACCCCGGCCGACATTGATTGGGTCCATGCAGGTGCTCACTCTGAAAGAACCATTGGCAGTTGTGGAGAATTTGAGAATGTGCCCCTTATCCGTACATGCAGAGGAATTACTTACAACCCAACTCTTGCCATGCGACAGTACAGATACCCTATGATAGTCATTCTTTGTCTAATGAGTTCTATCTTAACAGTAAGGATCATGCAAATATGAGGATGCGGTTTGTGCAAGCTTGACACTCTGTTCGTAAGTTTGATGGAATTCAATTAGGGAAAAAGCAGAGTTTTGCGCATGAATCTTATACGCAGTGGGTCATAGATAGAGCCGCGGCTTTTGGTATGCCCTACATCGCTGATGACTTCGCTGATAGCGAAACCTCACTGGAACTTCGCCAACTATTTCGCTAATGGCGCAAATCTCGCTAATAGCGAAATCTTGTGAACTTGGTACAATTTTATCCTTACTTGCATTTTCCTGCACAAAAAGGGTTGAGTAAGGCATGTAAAACATAAATGGTAAAATAACACAATTTGGTAGCTTTTCCTTAGATAACTTGCAGAACAAGTCACTAAAATGCCTAGATTAACACATAAAATATGTTACTTTTGAGCACTTATCCAACACTCCCCAACTTAGCTTTTTGTTTGTCCTCAAACAAAAGAATCAACAGGAAACTTACAAGGCTTTGGACAAGGTTTTCAGCACATAAAAAAAAAACTTGTAAGGTGGTGATTCAAATGTAAGTGCGCGGACAAGCATGAAGTCATCCACTAATCTAAGCACAAACTATGAATGTGAAACAAGTCCTAAGCACAAAATTTTTCTCAAACAGTTCAAGTCACAAACTATCTATAAACCACACCTAACACACTTCTTTAAAAGTAGATGAATTACAATAATAACAATAAGTGAGGGTAATGAACACACATCCAACAATCATGCTAACATCTTGATTAAGTTATGTGTCCATCAAAATATCATCTCAAAAAGCACTGAAGCATGGATCAAAAGGTCTTTCTAGGGTTATAACATGGCCGGGTTACAAAAGAAATGTCATATGTGGGGAAATTGATATCAAAAAGCCTATCATAAAGGAACATTCCTTGTATCAATAATTACAATCCATAACCTTCCCTACCAATCATTACAACCCTTGGTGATTACCAATCTATTCAATAACCTTGACAACTTATTCTATTTTTGATTTTTGTTTTTTTTTTCTTTTAATTTACAAACTTTGAAAATTCTATAATTTGTACAATTCAATGTTGTCAGGTTACTTTAACAATTCACCATGATTCTTGACATAATACACCTCCCTTTCTCCCTTTCTCCCCAACTTAAACGCAACAAAACTCTAATTGAATGTTCCCTTATCCTAAGGCAAGGGACATAGTACAAAAAGGTTAAGGGTTCAACAAAGTAAAATATCGAAGTCCTATAATGAATCAAACATGAACTGAATTTTTGAAAGATTTCGGGCAATTTCAATAAGCATTGTGCTTATGAATATTGACAGATCATGTTTGAGGACTTGATTCATTTGGCTCAGATTGGGGTATCAAATACTCACTCTTCTTCACGGGTAGGCTTTATGTGGTCAAGTGTCTCACTCAATTTCAAAAAGTGTCTTGATCCTTTCCATGCTTTCATTCAATTCAAAACAATTATCGGATTTAACATAACAAAAACGAGTTAAACAATGATTGTCAGTCTCCAGCATATAGTACAACAGTTTGAAGCTACCTCACTTTTAGGCTAAGTACTAAGTGGTTCAAGAGTAAACATGTTTATGAGAAGAACTGGATGAGATAAATTGTGTGCAAAGTATTAGTTTCAAAATTTTAGTGAATGCCTAGAAAAACAGGAAACCAATACATTGGCTTTGCGCTTTCTCACAATTCATATCATTATCACTCACTTGATCATTGCTCAATCTTTGGCTCTTACGAGCACTTTAAACTTTTGTGTTCATGAGCAATTTTCTTTTGAGAGACACAAGCAAGATTAAACAAAAAAAATTATCCAAAGCACATCAGTTAGAACAACAATAAGCTAAGTTATTAACCAAAGTAAATAAAACTAAAAATATTAAAGCAAAGTATTGAGCACTTCAAACCGTGCTCAAAAAGTACAAGTACAAAAGCAATTAAATTGTTCCAAAATAAAAGTAAAAGCGTAAAACTAAACTACAAGCGTAAGTCACAAACTAAAAGCATAAGTCAGAAACATCAATAAAACATATGGGCATGATCACTGATCATCCTCTCCATCCTCCATGTCATAGTCTGCATCACCAACTCCAGCATCATCCTTCGTGGCCTCATCATTCGCTGCCCCAACATAAGGTTCTGGCCTGTCCTCAGGCCAACCAACATATGTCTGATACATCTCAGGGGTCATGACCGGGTAGGCGAGATCTCCTAGATGCATGTGAGCATTATACAGAGTCTGATGAATCCTCATGTTGCTCCGGTAAGTGGCCTCATTCTGGTGCATGATGTAGGCGTTCTGGTCCCTAAAATACTGATTATGCTGCTGCTGCTCGTCCATGAAAGACTGGAAACTGGAGAGGTCAAAGCTGCCAGCACCTGCAGTTTTTTCATCATCAGACGACCCCTGGTAATTGGTCGTTCTCTCCTCCCTTTTAACCAAGCTGGAGATGAAAGTATCATCTATTGGATGTTGAATCTCTTCATCAGCTGGTGTAGGGATTTTTATCCCATTAGCTCTAAGAAGGCCCATTATCAAACCGGGGAAGGTAAGGCTAGCTTTGGCACTAGTAGCACAGTTTAGGGTAACACTATTCATCTCATTGGAGATGAGTCTAGCAATATCCACTTCCATCCCCTTAATGATGCTCCAGATTAGAGGGACAATCTCCATGGTGGTGTCGGAGGTGTGGCTTTTAGGGAACACATTGTGCACTAAGAACTTGAACACCACACTGGCATTGCCATTCATATCAGCATATAGGGCTTTTTGAAGTTTACCAGCAACATTCTTGATGAAACTTCGGTCCTTGAGAAGGTTGTCCTTCTCAATCTTCCGAAAGTTCCAATTTCCTTGCCGGTTTTTCTCACCATAGGGGCAGAGGGTGGGCACAGTTGGTTCCTCGGACTCAGGTAGGGTAAGAGGTTTACCAAGGAAGTCATTGATTGCATCCCTATCGAAGCGGATGGTCTTCCCCCTCACAGTAGTGGTGAAAGAAAAAGTGTCGGCCATGGTGGTGTGGGAGGCATCAGTGACAACATTAGCATAAAACTCCTTCAACAGGTCATGGTTAATCTTTGTGTAAGGGCTAATGAGCTTGGTCCACTTACGGCTTGTGAACATTTGGAGAAGTCTATATTGATGGCCATCAGGGTGAATGTTAAAGACTTTTTCGGGCCAAACTTTGTATTTGTCCATATTTAAGAATCTCTCGTATTGGCCTAGGGTGGGGAAACGATTGGGGTCATAGGGTTGTGGTGCGGATGAGGATGCGGCGGATTTGCCCCTTGGGCGTTTGGTACCGGTTTTGGTTGGTTGCGATTTTGGTGCCATTTGCAAAACAGCCAGGAAATGCCAACATATAGAATAGCAAGAATTAGAACAGGCATGGAATAAATCACTAAAAATTCAAAAATTCTAAAAAACAGGGCAAGTTCGCAAGAAATTCGCCATTGGCGAAATTTTCGCTATCAGCGAATTTCTTCGTGCTTGCATTTTTCAGGTTTTTTAAAATCTTTGTTCCTGCAATTTTGCAACACAATCTAGCATAATTCACACCATAATCACCCCTATGTCTCTACAAACTTAATAATAGCATGAAAAGGAACCAAAATCACAACTTTTGCTCATAAAGATTCAAAACCCTTATTTTTTTCAATTATTCAAAATGGGTAGATTTTACAAAATTGAATTGTCATGGCTATGAAGTTGTGATTCCAATTCATTTCCCTCATTATAACCCTATGAAAAGCAGTCTCTAACACACCAAATCATCTAATCCATAACCCTAGCCATTTCAAAAAATGCTTAAAAACATGATTTTTGTCTCAATTCAAGAATAGGAAATGGAAAGGAAATCAAACCTAATGTGGTGATGCAAATGCAAGATGAATTGGATGCAAAAGTGAGAAAGCTCGACTTGATTTGACCAAGAGAAGTTGTGATTTGAATTTTGACGGTTGTGTAAAGAGAAAGAGTTTGAGAGGAGTTTGTGAAGGTGAGATAGTGAAAAACATGAGAAGAGTATAAGTGGGTGAAATGAGTGGTTGTGAGGAGTTATTCCCCTTGGGAACCATTTCAAACCTCCCCCTTTTTTTTTCTTTTTTTTTTCTTCTTCTGAACAACACAAATTTCGCTAATAGCGAAATTCCTTGAACATGGTTTTTCAAATTGTTTCTTTCTGGCTTTCAATGCTTATGACTTAATTCTAAATGCAATCAAACTTAAAAATTAACTTACAAAACTGGATTGCCTCCCAACAAGCGCTAGTTTCACGTCATAAGCTCGACGCCTCTTGCATGAAGAAATCACGGATCAATTAGTGAAATTGTCGACGTTTGCTGATCAACTTCACCACCAAAGTAGTGCTTCAACCTCTGCCCATTTACGGTCCAGTTGGCTTTTGTCATTGGATCTTCCAAAACCACCGCTCCATAAGGCTTAACCTCTTTGATCAAGAATGGACCGGACCACTTTGATTTGAGTTTACCCGGGAATAACCTCAATCTTGAGTTAAAAAGTAGCACCATTTGACCAGGCTCAAAGTTCCGTTTCACAATCCGCTTGTCGTGTCTTCACCTTTTCATTGTACAATTTTGAGGACTCATAGGCTTGATTCCTCATCTCTTCTAGTTCATGCATTTGAATTTTCCTCTTCTCTCCCGCTTGTTCTTGGTCGAAATTCAAAAACTTTAGCGCCCAAAACGCTTTGTGCTCCAATTCAACCGGCAAGTGGCATGCCTTCCCATACACCAATTGGAATGCCCAATCCTTCCGTGATGATGACACGGTTTTCTCTAGGATACTTTTGATTTACCGATTGGACACTTCGGTTTGGCCGTTGGTTTGTGGATGGTAAGGTGATGCAACCTTATGCTTGACTCCATAGTGCTCAAGAGCTTTGGCTAATTGTGAATTGCAAAAGTGTGAGCCACCATCACTAATAAGCACTCTTGGAGTTCCAAAACGGGTGAAGATGTTTCTCTTGAGAAATTTGACCACCGTCTTGCTATCGGCTTTTAGGGAAGCAATTGCCTCAACCCACTTTGACACATAGTCCACACATACCAAAATATACTCATTTAAGAATGAGGAAGGGAAGGGTCTGACAAAATCAATGCCCCAACAATCAAAGACTTCAACTTCTTGAATAATTTGTAAGGACATTTCATTTCTCTTTGAGATTCCTCCCGTCTTTTGGCAACTTTCACAACTTTGAACATGTTCATATGCATCCTTGAAAAACGTTGGCCAATAGAAGCCGGCTTGAAGAACTTTGGCCGCCGTTCTTTGACCGTTGAAATGGCCACCATATGGTGAATTGTGACATTGCCACCTGATGTCCTTGGCTTCTTCCCTTGCAACACATCTTCGCAAGAGTTGATCGGCTCCGATTTTGAAGAGATGTGGGTCATCCTACACATAATGAGTGGAGTCTCGGAGAAACTTCTTCATTTGATAATTGAAATCCTCCGGTATGAGCCCCGTTGCTTTATAGTTCGTCATGTCGTCAAACCATGGCCTCTCTTGCACCATCAACAACTTCTCATTCAGAAACTCTTCACGGACCTCTTGTTCATTCTTGGTCACCTCAATATTTACAAGCTTTGACAAGTGATCGGCTACCAAATTCTCTGTTCCCTTCTTGTCCTTGATCTCCAAATCAAACTCTTATAACAAGAGCATCCACCTAATGAGCCTCAACTTTGAATCGGCTTTGGTGATCAAGTACTTGATCGCTGCATGGTCAGTAAACACAACAACCTTGGAACCAATGAGATAAGAACGAAATTTCTCTAATGCATAAACAATAGTAAGCAATTCTTTTTCTGTGGTGGCATAATTGATTTGAGTGTCATTTAAGACCTTACTGTTTTATTGAGGTTTAAAATGATATGGACACATACTTTTGAATCTAGAAATAGAATAACAATCTATCTTAAGTTATCACTCTAGACATGGATGTTAATATTTGATAATCACTTTTAATCTAGAACTTAATGCTTTTGGGTAATTTAATCGATTGGGAAATCGTCGATTAAATTACCCAATCGACTTTGTGATCGTTTAAATGTTTGGGAAATCGATGTTTAAACGATCCCTTAGAAAAACCAATGCCATTTGGACACGAATGATACTGTCTAACGATTGTGATAATATCGTTTAATAAGCTAGAATCTGTTATTTGATCGAGAGATTGCAGCTGTTACGCTTGGTTGTAGTGTGCGATACTAGTGATTATGCGGTGGGGGCTGTTTAAACGATCCCTTAGAAATAACGATGCCATTTGGACACGAATGATACTGTCGAGCGATTGTGATAATATTGTTTAATAAGCTAGAATCCGTTATTTCATCGAGAGATTGCAGCTGTTACGTTTAGTTGTAGTGTGCGATGCTAGTGACTATGCAAGCAAGATCTTATATGACGCTCAAATCAATTATGCCACTACAAAAAAAGAATTGCTTGCTATTGTTTATGCATAAGAGAAATTCCGTTCTTATCTCATTGGTTCCAAGGTTGTTGTGTTTACTGACCATGCAGCGATCAAGTACTTGATCACCAAAGCCGATTCAAAGCCGAGGCTCATTAGGTGGATGCTCTTGTTACAAGAGTTTGATTTGGAGATCAAGGACAAGAAGGGAACAGAGAATTTGGTAGCCGATCACTTGTCAACGCTTGTAAACATTGAGGTGACCAAGAATGAACAAGAGGTCCGTGAAGAGTTTCCGGATGAGAAGCTGATGATGGTGCAAGAGAGGCCATGGTTTGCCGACATGGCAAACTATAAAGCAACGGGGCTCATACCAGAGGATTTCAATTATCAAATGAAGAAGTTTCTCCGAGACTCTACTCATTATGTGTGGGATGACCCACATCTCTTCAAAATCGGAGCCGATCAACTCTTGCGAAGATGTGTTGCAAGGGAAGAAGCCAAGGACATCATGTGGCAATGTCATAATTCACCATATGGTGGCCATTTCAACGGTCAAAGAACGACGGCGAAAGTTCTTCAAGCCGGCTTCTATTGGCCAACGCTTTTCAAGGATGCATATGAACATGTCCAAAGTTGTGAAAGTTGCCAAAAGACAGGAGGAATCTCAAAGAGAAATGAAATGCCCTAACAAATTATTCAAGAAGTTGAAGTCTTTGATTGTTGGGGCATTGATTTTGTCGGACCCTTCCCTTCCTCATTCTCAAATGAGAATATTTTGGTATGTGTGGACTATGTGTCAAAGTGGGTTGAGGCAATTGCTTCTCCAAAAGCCGATAGCAAGACGGTGGTCAAATTCCTCAAGAGAAACATCTTCACCCGTTTTGGAACTCCAAGAGTGCTTATTAGTGATGGTGGCTCACACTTTTGCAATTCACAATTAGCCAAAGCCCTTGAGCACTATGGAGTCAAGCATAAGGTTGCATCACCTTACCATCCGCAAACCAACGGCCAAGCCGAAGTGTCCAATCGAGAAATCAAAAGAATCCTAGAGAAAACCGTGTTATCATCACGGAAGGATTGGGAATTAAAGCTTGATGATGCGTTGTGGGCTTATAGGACCACTTTTAAAGCACCTACGGGTGTGAAACCATTCCAATTGGTGTATGGGAAAGCATGCCACTTGCCGGTTGAATTGGAGCACAAAGCGTTTTGGGCGCTAAAGTTTTTGAATTTTGACCAAGAACAAGCGGGAGATAAGAGGAAAATTCAAATGCATGAACTAGAAGAGATGAGTCCTCAAAATTGTACAAGGAAAAGGTGAAGAGCTATCACGACAAGCGGATTGTGAAACGGAACTTTGAGCCTGGTCAAATGGTGCTACTTTTTAGCTCAAGATTGAGGTTATTCCCAGGTAAACTCAAAATCAAAGTGGTCCGGTCTGTTCTTGATCAAAGAGGTTAAGCTTTATGGAGCGGTGGTTTTGGAAGATCCAATGACAAAAGCCAACTGGACCGTAAATGGGCAGAGGTTGAAACACTACTTTGGTGGTGAAGCTGATCGGCAAACGTCGACAATTTCACTAATTGATCCGCGATTTCTTCATGCAAGAGGCGTCGAGCTTATGACGTGAAACAAGCGTTTGCTGGGAGGCAACCTAGTTTTGTAAGTTAATTTTTAAGTTTGATTGCATTTAGAATTAAGTCATAAGCATTGAAAGCCAGAAAGAAGCAATTTGAAAAACCATGTTCAAGGTATTTCGCTATTTGCGAAAATTTCGTTATTAGCGAAATAGGACCCGAGAGGTTTCGCTATTAGCAAAATTCGTGTTGTTCAGAAAAAAAAAGGGGGGGTTTGAAATGGTTCAATAACTCCCCTTAACTCCTCACAGCCACTCACTTCACCCACTTATATTCTTCTCACGTTTTTCATTCTTTCACTTTCATACACTCCTCTCAAAAACTCTTTCTCTTTACACAACCCTCAAAATTCACATCACAACTTCTCTTGGTCAAATCAAGTCAAGCTTTCTCACTTTTGCATCCAATTCATCTTGCATTTGCATCACCACATCAGGTTTGATTTCCTTTCCATTTCCTATTCTTGAATTGAGACAAAAATCATGTTTTTATGCATTTTTAGAAATGGTTAGGGTTAGGGATTAGATGATTTGGTGTGTTAGAGACTGTTTTTCATAGGGTTATAATGAGGAAATGAACTAGAATCACAACTTCATAGCCATGACAATTCAATTTTGTAAAATCTACCCATTTTGAATAATTGAAAAAAAATAAGGGTTTGAGTAAATTTTTGGCAAAAGTTGTGATTTTAGTTCAATTTTGTGTCACTAATGAGTTTGTAGAGACATAGGGGTAATTTTGGTGTTGAAATATGCTGGATTGTGTTGAAAAATTGCAGGAACAAAGATTTTGAAAAACTGAAAAAAAGGCAAGCACGAAGAAATTCGCTGATAGCGAACTTATTTCGCTAATGGCGAAATTGTCCAGATTTTGGCTCGAATTTCGCTGATAGCGAAAAAAGTTCGCCAATGGCGAATTTCTTGCAAACTTGCCCTGTTTTTTTTAGAATTTTTGAATTTTTAGTGATTTATTCCATGCCTGTTCTAATGCTTGCTATTCTGTATGTTGGCATTTCCTGGTTGTTCTGCAGATGACACAAAAATCACAACCAACCAAAACCGGTACCAAACGCCCAAGGGGCAAATTTGCCGCATCCTCATCCGCACCACAACCCTATGACCCCAGTCGTTTCCCCACCCTAGGCCAGTATGAGCGATTCTTAAAAATGGACAAATACAAAGTCTGGCCCGAAAAAGTCTTTGACATTCACCTTGATGGCCATCACTATAGACTTCTACCAATGTTCACAAGCCGTAAGTGGACCAAGCTCATCAGCCCTTACACAAAGATTAACCATGACATGTTGAAGGAGTTTTATGCTAATGTTGTCACTGATGCATCCTACACCACCATGGACGACACTTTCTCTTTCACCATTTTTGTGAGGGGGAAGATCATCCGCTTCGATAGGGATGCAATCAATGACTTCCTTGGTAACCCTCTGACCCTACTTGAGTCCGAGGAACCAACTATGCCCACCCTCTGCCCTATGGTGAGAAAAACCGGCAAGGAAATTGGAACTTTCGGAAGATTGAGAAGGACATCCTTCTCAAGGACCGAAGGTTCATAAAGAATTCTGCTGGTAAACTCCAGTAAGCCCTCTATGCTGATATGAATGCCAATGCCAGTGTGGTGTTCAAGTTCTTAGTGCACAATGTGGTGCCTAAAAGCCACACCTCCGACACCACCATGAAGATTGTCCCTCTAATCTGGAACATCATTAAGGGGATGAAAGTGGACATTGCTAGACTCATCTCCAATGAGATGAAGAGTGCTACCCTGAACTGTGTTACTAGTGCTAAAGCTAGCCTTACCTTCCCCGTTTTGATCATGGGCCTTCTTAGAGCTAATGGGATAAAAATCCCTACACCAGCTGATGAAGAGATTCAACATCCGATAGATGATACTTTCATCTCCAGCTTGGTCAAAAGGGAGGAGAGAACGACCAATTATCAGGGGTCGTCTGATGATGAAAAAACTGCAGGTGTTGGCTGCTTTGACCTTTCCAGTTTCCAGTCTTTCTGGACGAGCAGCAGCGACACAATCAGTATGTTAGGGACCAGAACACCTACATCATGCACGAGAATGAGGCCACTTTCAGGAGCAACATGGGGATTCATCAGACTCTGTATAATGCTCACATGCATCCAGGAGATCCCGCCTAGCCGGTCATGACCCCTGAGATGTATCAGACATATGTTGGTTGGCCTGAGGACAGGCCAGAACCTTATGTGGGGGCAGCGGATGATGAGGCCACGGAGGATGATGTTGGAGTTGCTGATGCAGACTATGACATGGAGGATGGAGTGGATGATCAGTGATCATGCCCATGTGTTTTACTGATGTTTCTGACTTATGCTTTTAGTTTGTGACTGATGTTTTTAGTTTAGTTTTACGCTTTTACTTTTATTTTGGAACAATTTAATTACTTTTGTACTTGTACTTTTTGAGCACGGTTTGAAGTGCTCAATACTTTGCTTTAATATTTTTAGTTTTATTTACTTTGGTTAATAACTTAGCTTATTGTTGTTCTAACTGATGTGCTTTGGATAATT
>Ga0315914_1001094_pt1 | contig 39048 bp, 25 predicted proteins | sample MpolenodulesMG_FD_203920 | JGI IMG/M metagenome (GOLD analysis project Ga0315914, IMG submission 203920) | Medicago polymorpha root nodule microbial communities from Los Angeles, California, United States - elongated nodules | ecosystem: Host-associated > Plants > Roots > Nodule | place: USA...
AATATATACATAGATAGATAGATAGATAGATAGATAGATAGATAGATAGAGAGAGATAGAGAGAGAGAGAGAGAGAGAGAGAGAGAGAGAGAGAGAGAGAGAGAGAGAGAGAGCAATTATACTGGTTCCTCCTACAATCTAGAAGTAGCCTAGTCTCGTTGCACTTCCAAGGAATTTTCACTATAATCACAACTGATTACAATTGCTTAAGGACACAAGCAAGAGACTTCCAAATGTTCAATCACAATTGAAAGAGACTTCTAAGAGTTTACAGATAAAAGAGTATTTTTACACTTGATATACAATCAAAGGTGTAAGCAATTACAAAAAAAAACATACTCTTAAGACTTAAGATTTCTAAGATATGAACTTAGTAAGAAATTCATAAGTGTTTTATGAGCTTTTGAATTTGACAGAATAAGGGAACAATTAAATTAGCAGAGTCTTGTTATTAATTCGTCAAGTCTTTAGCTCATTATATACATGCAGGGATTTAAAAGACGTTGGAGAGGTGTCAACGCATTAAGAGTCGTTGAGAAGCATCAAATCAAAGGGGTTGAAATGTTGCCTTATATGGTTAATGTTGTTTGAAAAGACTTTTGAAATCCATTGTTGCAAATAGAATTATTTGTTTCATTCCTTTTGTCTTTGAATTTGACTAAGAACGTGATTCAGAAGAAGACACGTTGTATTTTCTGAAAGTGATCCTTCTCAGAAGAAGACAAAGATGACTTGCCTTCTCGATCTCTCAGAGTCTGGATGACTCTCAATCTAAGTGACTTAGAGCCTTATGATCTAGACTTTGGCTTTCACTAGCTTTTGGGTGACTTCTTCTCTTCTGATCCAAACTGTTAACTTCTAGTTGACCTTTCTTATGATCTTCTACCAAATCTTTTAGCTTCTCTTGTGCTTATGATGCTCTTGTATATGTTCATACCTTGTTAAATTTTAATCTAAGGGCCGACACACTTAAGCATATATTAGCATATCCAATTGTTCCTTACTACTTTGTTATCCTTAAAACTTTAGAGGCATTGTACAAATCCAATTTTGTTCCAACATCATGCATGTTGAGATATTTATTCGCATCATGACAAAATGTTACTATATGTTAGCCCTCCCCTTAATTTTTATTTTATTTTAGGTTAACTACTTAATATTTTCCATTTAAGTGAATTATTGAATGTGTTGTGCATATGAAAATTGCTCAAATATAATGAAATAAGACAAATTTTGAAAGAATATTGGGAAAATACATTTGATATTAATCTTCATATATTATAAATTGTATTGAGTCAACTTGTTTAGTTCCCAGTACGTTGATTATCAATTAAAGAATCAGGTCTTCCAATAATAAGGTAAAGAATAAGCAGTTGAAAATATGAACCAGGAGTTCAAATAAATAATTCAAAATAAAATTTTATTGTCGCATCTTGATTCTCAAGTCAACCAAATATCACCTGCTAATTATTGATCCAGACAAAATGGATATCCTTGTTGGATAATTTAATATTTAAAGTGAGTCCCAAATGCGCAATATAATAATCCTCAATTAAGAAAATGAGCTAAAAGGAAAATGACCCAAATCAGAATGTAGAAACTCTAAAAGAGTCGTCTGACATAATTGATTTTTTAGTTCCAGAAGAATTGATCAAGTATGTCGAACTTATGAAAATAAAGAGATCTAGATAAATAATGTCATGGATGATAGATCTCAATAAATTGAAATGAAATGAATTCAACTTTGACTATGTTTTTGCATATAATATATAGCGCTATATGTGACCAGTCATAATGAGGATCATGAATTAGAGGCTATAAAAGATTATGGATAAAGAAAATATTTGCAAATGAAAAGCAATAATTCCAGTTAAATCAAACTCAGATTGTAAAACACAATGCAATTTTTTTTGTTTACAAAATTAAAATAAAGTTAAAAACAATTTGTTTCCAGCAACGTTTCAAATTTAATCCAACATGCAATTTCATTATCAACATAGATCGAAATTAAAAACATAGACAAAAAAGTAACCCAAATAAGAAATACAAAAGGCTAAGATTTTATCATTTTCTAAAAGTTCTCATTGAAATTATATGATTTAATATATCTCTAACATAAACATATCTCCAAAAGTGCAAGTAGAATCAAACTAAAGCACATAAATACATTTTTGAAATAAAAACAAAGAAGAAACTTAACAAGAGAAAAAATATATCATTCTATAAAAATTCTCATTGAGTTTCTACAAGTATTGAATTGGGTGACATAAGTTTAATTAATATTTATCTTTTATGTTGCAGTTTAATTCGGTTGGTAAAATAAAAACCGCAAACATAACCAAACTGTGCGGTTGAGTCAAAAAGTTATTTAAATACATCCGAACCAAATGCGGTTTTGATTGGTTCGATTTGCATTTTTTTATTACATTTGTTTTGATTGGTTCGATTTGCCGTTTTTTATTAGATTTGTTCGTTTTTGAAAATCCCTAGTGTTGGTGATAGCCCTCAATTGAGGTGGTGTTTGTATTAGTGTTGTTATAGTTTTCTTTTGGGTGTTCCGTCCATATGACGCATCTTTTTTTCATAGTTTTTGTTTGTCGTTCCTGTTTATATTATGTCCGAGACTTAGGTTATTAAAAAAAAATTGATGTTTAAGAAAAAACATGTCTTTATATGTTGTTTTACAATATTAAACTAAAGAAGGTGCTGTAACCGGAAGAAGAAAAAAAACTAAAAAGGTGTAAACTGCCAGAGAATAAAAAAAAAAATGCAAAAAAATTAAAGATGGGTTAATCAACACGAGAACACAAATAATTAGAACACCTTAGCAATCCACGTTGAAACATAAAACCGTTGAAGCATGCAACTTCCACGTACACGATATCTCAAATTCAAATAAAACTGCTTATAACCGTCATCATTCCACTCCTATATAAATCCTTCATTTCATTCACAATTCTTATTACAATTTTTTCCTTTCAAGATACTTTCAAAACCAAAGCAGTTTTCTTCTATTTTCGATTCAATGGCGCGTACAAAGCAAACTGCTCGCAAATCCACCGGTGGCAAGGCACCAAGGAAGGAACTCGCCACAAAGGCTGCTCGTGCTGCAAGATCAGGAAAAGGCGGCGGAAAATCTATTCCAAAAAGCAGGGAAGGCTACGTCAAGAAGCCTCATCGTTTTCGTGCTGGAACAGTTGCTCTTCGCGAGATACGTAAGTACCAGAAGAGTACTGATCTTTTGATCCGTAAGCTTCCATTCCAGCGTCTTGTTCGTGAAATTGCTCAGGATTTCAAGACGGATTTGCGATTCCAGAGCCATGCGGTTCTTGCACTTCAGGAAGCAGCGGAAGCTTATTTGGTTGGTTTGTTTGAGGATACCAATTTGTGTGCAATTCATGCTAAGAGGGTTACCATTATGCCTAAGGATGTTCAACTTGCTCGCCGTATCCGTGGTGAACGTGCTTAGGGTTATGGATTAGTTAGTTAGTATTCTAGTATTGGAATGATTTAGGGTTTTTTTTTTTATCAATTCAAGTTTCTTTTATGTGTTGTATTGTTCTGATTTAGGGTTCTTTTTCTTTATCGTTTGTAGTTTCTTTTATGCATTGTTCATTTTAATTATGACAAAGTTTGGTATGTAATTGATCAATTACAATTGAACAAAAAAAATGCTGGTTGTTTTCACGTTCTCTCTATCGAAACTTTCAAATCTACATTGGTCAAAAGATTTTCATAAATGGCAACTGCTTTTAATTTTCATTTATGTTTGCTATAAATATAATTATATTTTCATGTACTAGTACCATACATATTGTTGCTATAATTATTCTTTCAAAAAAAAAAATCGTTGCTATAACTATAATTATATGTTAATGTACTAGTACCTTTTTCAAAAACAAATGTTAATATACTAGTACCATACATATATATGTCTACTTCTTTTAATTGTTTTTACGTATATTGAATGATTTATGAATGATTTAGCGGTTTTGGTTCAGTGTGTTTTTTTTTTATCAATTCCTCTTCTTTCTTTTTTTTCTCAATTCCTCTTCTTTCTTTTTTTTATCAATTCATCTTTCTTTTATAAGTGGTGAACGTGCTTATGGTTATGGACTATTTATTCTCTATTCTGAAAGTAGAATGATTGAGGGATTTTAGTGTTTTAAACCATATATAATTGTCATTTCTAGCAATAGAAAATTTTAATGATGACTAGTTTTTTGCAGACAAATTTGGTATGTAAATGATCTATTACAACTGGAAAAAAAAATGTGCAATATGATTGACAACCGTTAATAATATTTGGAAAGCTGTTTTTTTATCATTAGCAGTTCTTTCATGCGTTGTTCATCTTTTGGCAAAATACAGTTTTAATTCTGACACAAGTTTGGTATGTAATTCATAAAATGGAAATTTATTTTGCAAAATTTCACGAATTGACTCGCCTTTGTTTTTGTTATAATAACGTGGATCTCTTTTATAAAATCATGGAAAATTAGTTGTGTATAATTTCCATTGATGAAGCACATGTTCAGTTTCCTTATGGAAATTGTCGTGGGTTGTGGTGTACAATTCCATCACCACCTTCTTATAAGGAGGAAAACAAAGAACTGTCAAGGTTGTATAAAATACCACCGTAAGGGCTTACGGATGCAAAAGAACCGTAGCCCTAGCCCATTGAAGAGTTTGAAAGAAAGAAGAAGAAAAAACGTTTAAGAACCTCTCCGACGCCGAAATGCACGCTTATTTCTTTCTTTATTGATGGCAAAAGTAACGAAATTAATTTTCATACTTTGGGTACGGATTATTAGAGAAAATACAAGACTGTCTATATTTTGTGTTTGTTGTATTTGTGGATTCTTTGAGTAGTTATCTACGTCCTATTGTTTCTCTTTGAGTAGATACCTTAAGATCCACTTCAATGATGTCTTATGAGATAGTCTCGGATTCTCCATAAATCTACTAACCAATGCTCAAAACACAAGCTAAGTCAGGTCAACTGCATACCACTCTATACATGACGTTGCAACCAATAATTGAATATGGAATTGTTCTCATCTTTTCCCTTTTTAAATATGTAGTAAACAAATACATCAAGGACAGTTTTTCATGTTGTCTAAGGCCCTTAGACTTAGGATTTTGAAATTTATTTATCTCGATGCATCCTAAACCTTAAAACAAGCTTTAATCATATAACATTCTTGATTTAGAAACAATTTTCCCTTCAATATGTTAGTGTTAAGACTTAATAAGGCATTCAAATACACTAAATAAGGTGCCTTGAGCCCATACAAGCCCACAAAATGATCAAGCGGTCTCCCCGCCTTTGCCCCTTAAGGTTGCAACCATAACATAACTCACATTTGTGTAACACGTAGGAATAGATAAATAGAGCAACCAAATGCAAAATAAGATACACATTCTCATTTCGAGATTAACCTCAAAACATCTAGAGACCTCGCTAACTTAAACGTCAAAGTGTCTTTGCAGGTAGACCACCCCGCGCAGGTAAAGAATAACCATTGGCATCAACAACACAACATCTTAGAACCCGCTCCATTTGGCTCCTATTATCATGCACAGATCAAATATCATGTGAAATCTGAAGGCATATATTTTTAATATTTTAAAAGAAGTAAACTATTGCACCATAAAAGTAATATTATTAAGAGATTTCATGATCTTGGCATGCTTTGTTAATTTTTTTCATTATTAAGAGAAGTATACTATTGCACCATAAAAGTAATATTATTATAAAAACTCTAATGGCAAAATGTAGTCATGAAAATTGTCTTCCACTTAGAGTAAGGAACGCCATTCCAACACTTGTTGAGGTTACTAAAAACTCAGTTCCTGCAATCAAATGTAAAGAAGTCAGTTATCCGATCAGAAAGAATAAGTCTGATTTGTACATTAGTTATATAAATGTAGTCTCTGAGCTTATCAAGAGTAGTCTCTTCCTCCATCCCACAACATGGACAAGTAGGGGATATGTCATTGCCCCACCTACTTCGGCGGTATTTTGTTAAAATATGATCATGAGCTACCAACCAGATGAAAGATTGGATACGGTGGGGTCCCCTCTAGTTTCACAAAATTCTCTAGTCCCCTTCGAAAATATTATGATTCTCATACTGCAGATTATACACACTTTTAACCGAGAACTGACACGTATTTGTACCTCCCCAACCAAAAGTATCTGGACTATCACCATTAGAAGGAGCGGGGAGAGCTAAAACCTATTCAACTATGTTGTTCAGCAGATTATCAAAAAGAAAATTTTGATCACAATTTCCCGAAGGAGTAACCACATCCTTGACAGGAAGAGTAGAGTCCAAATATGAAATAGTCGTGATATAGATAAGAGAACTATTGTTTGGACCCCATTTATCCAACAAAAAATTGACGTTTCCATTCCCTATTTGCCAAATAATGTTGCTTTGAAAATCATCCCGCAATTTACAAAGAGATTTCCACAAAGGTAACTCATTAGGTTGAGAGGTTATAGATGTACGCAAATCATTTTTTTGCCATACTTGCTTTAAAGAACCATGCACCAAAGATCATTAGGCTTGTTAATAAGGTTCAAAAGAATCTTCACGAGGTAATCCTCATTCATCAGCAGTGGCCTCTTTTATGCTTGACTTGCCCAATGATTACATAAGCTAGGCCAAATATTCACATTAATCCAACTCGGCCTATTCATTATGGTGCGAGCTTTGTTTAAATTATTTTTCATAACTGATGCATCTCTCATTTCAAAGTTATTTCTTGCCCATCTATCATCGGGTGGGTGGACAAATGGAAAACTTTTTATGTACGTAAAAACAAACAAAAATGAATAGGGAGAAAGAGGTGTATGTGAGATTGAAGCGGAAGAAAATCTGAAAGTAAAAGGAATAAAACATACCTTAAATTCTCCAAACCACATGTCTCTTTTGGCACTAGTACCTTTTTCCACGATGGTCATGGCCCATTAAAATGACTCTTGAAAATTTCCACAATACCATTAATTGTCGGGTAAGAGGGCAAGAATCTACAAAGTGAACAATAAAATATATAGTAAATAAAGAGAAACAAGTCACCAAAATATAATAACTAAATATAATATGAGTAACGCTAGCAACACTCTCTTTGAACACTCTCTATAATATTCACTCTCTTATTCGTTTAAATGATTGTGGGTCTACACTTTGAAAATTGAACCCACACAAAGTGGTGGGACATGCATTGATTTCATCCAATAAAAGAGTGGTTGCTAGAGAGAGTATTGAAAAGTGAGTGTTGCTAGCATTCCTCATATAATATATAGTAAATATATACCCTTTTCCATTGAGAAATAAAATTATCTTGCCAACATTGCTTTGTGTCTTTGATGCGGTTACTGTTTCACTAGTTCCTGGGGTAGGTTCCTCTAAATGAGATGGTTGTGAAACTGGTGGTGAATCTACACCTCTTATGGATGGTGGATGTGTTACATAAGATGTACTTGGAAGGGATGCAACCTGAGATGTTTCATGTGATGAAGTAGTAGCAGATGTTCTAGGTGTAGGTGAGACAAGACTTTTGGTCGTGTGTACTGGTCACAAAATAAATCACTGAATCAGTTGTTTCAACCAAATCGGTGTCTAGATTTCGTCTCTAAATCAGTCTCCAAAAACGTCTCTATATCCGTCTCTAATTTTGTCTCAAAATTCTATGACAAAATCAATCTCTACATGTAGTCACAAAAACATTCGCGAAAATCAGTCGCTAGGCCGGTCGCAAATGATTAGCGACCAACGTTTTAGCCACTCTTATTTTTTGTCGCTATTTTAGTCACTAAATCAATCAGTGACTAATTTTGCTGATGTAGCGACCAAATATTCAGTCTCTAAAAGGTTGATTTTTTGTAGTGATATATTTGTTGTTCTTCTTTCGTATAATATATTTCTTATTACAATTTGTGATTATATTAATGGTTGGTATATGTACCTAGAATGATTACAAATCTTTTACTTGATGATTTGGTTTGAGAGGTGTCAGTTGTACTAGATGATTTCTTTCGTAGCATGATTTTCTAACTTCAATGAACGTTTTAATCCCATATGAAACTGTTGTAAAATGATCATTAGTGTTAATTGTACTAATAATATTCTCATCTAACCCAATTTTATTTTATTTTAAATCATCTAAATTTAAAATTTGATGTTGCTAAAATAAATATATATTCTTTGAAAAAAATATGGATCCTTCTATTAGAGACTTTCATAGAACACATGTGAAAGAAAAAAAATATTAATCCTATCCAATTCTGTGATTATCTACTATAAAACACATGTAAAAGTTGAAATTTAAAATCTCATATATGTTTAGAACATAGTTTATACTCATTCTCAAATTGCACCGGTCATGCTAAAAAATGGTAGATTCAATTTAAAGCACAAAACCGTTGAAACATGCAACTTCCACGTACACTGTCTCTCCAATTCAAATAAAACCGCCTATAACCATCATCATTCCATTACTATATAAATCTTTCATTTCATTCACAATTCTCATTACAATTTTCAAAACCAAAGCAGTTTTCTTCTATTTTCGATTCAATGGCACGTACAAAGCAAACTGCTCGCAAATCCACCGGTGGCAAGGCACCAGCGAAGGTGCTCGCCACAAAGGTTGCTCGTTATAAACCAAAGGGCGGACTTAAGAGGCCTCGTCGTTTTCGTCCTGGAACAGTTGCTCTTCGCGAGATACGTAAATACCAGAAGAGTTCCGATCTTTTGATCCGTAAGCTTCCATTCCAGCGTCTTGTTCGTGAAGTTGCTCAGGAATTCAGTACAGATATCAGATTCCAGAGCCATGCAATTCTTGCTATTCAGGAAGCAGCAGAAGCTTATTTGGTTGGTCTGTTTGAGGATACCAATTTGTGTGCAATTCATGCTAAGAGGGTTACCATTATGCCTAAGGATATTCAACTTGCTCGCCGTATCCGTGGTGAACGTGCTAATTAGGGTTATGGATTAGTTAGTATTCTGGTATTGGAAGGATTTAGGGTCTTTTTATCAATTCAAGTTTCTTTTATGTGTTGTATTGTTCTGATTTAGGGTTCTTTTCTTTATAATTAGTAGTTTCTTTTATGTATTGTTCCATTTTAATTATGACACAAGTTTGGTATGTAATTCCATCACAAAAAAAGTTTGGTGTGTAATTGATCAATTACAATTAAACAAAAAAAAAATGTTGGTTCTGCACTTTCTTTCTTTTTTGGTACAATGATTCTGCACTTTCTAAATAAGGGAATTGAAACTTTCAAATCTACATTGGTCAAAAGACTTTCATAAATGACAACTGCTTTTTTTATTTTTGAAAGGTAAATAACAACTGCTTTCAATTTTCATTTTTGTTACTATAAATATAAAGGTTAACAGTGTTTTTCACCCCTGTAATATATGTCATTTCCGATTTTCACCCCTATAAAATTTTCGGTTTGATTTGCAACCTTGTAAAATTTTTTTTTTTCAGAAAACACCCTTCCTCCGTCCAATTCATCAAATGCGCATATGTGGCGCTGACTTTGCTTTTTTTTTAATTGTCCACATCAGATTTTATTTTTTAAAATATCTAAAAATTAATTTTCAAAAATTTAAAAAATCCAAAAAATAATTAAAAAAAATTTCAAATATTAAAAAATCCGTAAAAATGATAAAAAAAAATTCGAAATTCAAATATTAAAAAAACCACAAAAATATTTGATTTTTTTTTAAAGATTCTGGAATTTCTTTTTCAAAATAAAAAAAAAAGTTAAAATTAGAAAAAACAAATCCGAAATTTTAAAAAAACAAAGTCAAATATTTTTTTCCAAAAAAAAATAGTTTTAAAATTTTTTCTACAAACAAAAAATGTGGAAAATATTTTATTTTTAAAAATCTGGATAAAAAATTCAGATTTTTTTTTCAAAAATTTTATTCCAGATTTTTATAAAATCATTTTTGAAATTAAAATTTTAGTAAAAAAATCATTTTCTAATTTAAACAAAAAATATAAAATTTAGAAAATATTTTTCGTAATAAAAAATATTCCTGAATTTTTTTATTTTAAAAAAAATTATTTCTAAATTAATATAAATGAATTTATATTATAATTTTTTTAAAAAAATAGGCACAAATGCCACGTGTACCCTTAAAAAAATAAAATAAAAATTAATTATACAGTCAGCATGCCACACAATGTACCACGTCAGCAAATATGCACTGTCATATAGGGGAGGGGTGTTTTCCGGAAGAAATTTTTTTTTTACAAGGATGCAAATCAAACCGAAAATTTTATAGAGGTAAAAACCGAAAATGACCTATATTACAGAGGTGGAAAGCACTATTAACCCTAAATATAATTATATTTTAATGTACTACTCCCATACATATACATGTCTCTATTTCATGATACCATCTTTTAATTGTTTTTACGTATGTTGAATGATTTGGCGGTTTTGATTTAGTTTTTTTTTATCAATTCATCTTTCTTTTATACGTGGTGAACGAGCTTAGGGTTATGATTTAAAAACCCTAATTCTCTATTCTGAAATTAGAATGATTTAGGGTTTTTAGAGTTCTAACCATAATTTTCATTTCTAGTAATAGAAATTTTTAATAATGACTAGATTTTTGTAGACAAGTTTGCTATGTAGAGTGATCGATTACAACTGAAAAAAAAATGTGGAATATGATTGACCATTAATAATATTTGGAAAGTTGTTTGCAATGGGTTTCATTTTCTTGCATTCAAAGACAGTTCTAGACTCATTTCAAGATTTAAATCGAAATTGTTAAGCCAAAATAAGTGTTGATGGGAAATCATAGTTTCTAAAATATCGTGTCCTCTTTGTCGGAATATATTGTGTTATCGTTTAAGTTTAATGTTGGAAGTGCATGAAAAAAAAAATGGTATTTTCATGCATTGACTGTATCGACTTTTTCTTCTAATCCTTATTTGGACTGGTTGCTAGTGCTACGTCTGTACCATATGTTTCTTGAACATTTCTTCTGTACACCATATATAATTGAACCAAAAGCCAAGAAAATTGGACTCCATGATGCTTGATTTCTATTTTTTGTTGGATTTTATGTTTTTGTTGAGGGCAGTTGGGGATAAGTGGTACTGTATGTATGCAGTATGGTGTTTGAGGGGGTGAGATAGGTTTTTTTATTGATATTGGAAGTGGGATTGGGGGGTGGGGTATGATCATTTCATTCATAATCATAAGTATGAAGTTAATCTTCATACCTTGGATACAGATTATTGGAAAAAGATACAAAACTGCCCATATTCTTGCGTTAGTCGTAGTTCAGGAGTATTTACGAGTGGCGTCGTTAATTGGTTGACATATGATGTTTCAAGTAGCTCTATGCATGCTATTGTTTCTCTTGATTTGGATATGGAGTCGTATCAAAACATTTTGCCGGCCATATTTGGAGATCGATTTCAAGACCTTATGGGTATTGAAGCATTGCTTGTGCATCTATGCAAGTGGTGAAATGTTTATGGATGTTTCGATTATGAAAGAATATGAAAATAAAAAGTCTTGGACTAAATTGTATAGTGTTCCTAACATGAGAGAACGGCGTTTGTGCAAGGCTTTATATATTTTTTAGATTGACCAATTGTTGATGGGTTTGTATGAGTTCAGAAGTAATATATTGAAGTTTGTTTTACGATTCCAACAATGGTGCTTTGAAGATTTCTGATATTCAAAACATCCATTGTCGGATGGACCGAGAAGTCTACAATGAAAGTTTGATATCACCTAATTCTTAATGTTAGGATGCAGTGTCAATAACATTTTCTCTTAAAAAAGACCAAAACCAAAGGACAAAAAACAAATCCAATTACTCAAGTTGTGTATGGAGATCAACATAGGTACCAAAACAATAACACAACATAATATACACTTAACAATAAAATGGGAAAAAAAATAATACAACTACATTGAGTTACATAACTGCTGAATGCATGAATTAATATAGTAAAACTAGGCAGCAACAACTTCTTCAGTTTTTTTAGTAGCTTCCTTCAGTTTCTTCCAATTCTCTACACTATCAATTACCTCTCCAGTTTTTATTAGAAAGCGAACTTTTTTACCGTTGTCAAGAACTTTATGACCTACACGGCTTGCGACATTCTTTTCTTTAGAGTAGAGCATCACATTTGAACTGTGGATAGGACCTTCAATCTGAAATTCAAGGCAATGGTTTCTAAAAGTATTAGAGTCCATGAGAAGAAATGCACCAAAAAAACAACATCATACACATCAACGCATGTTTCTAAACTTCGTTTTTTTGTCTTAGCCCTCAAGTTTCTAGAGAAAAGAGACGTGGTAATCCAAACTTTGGCCGGAAGGTAAGTAAAACTTGACCAAAATTTGTTCCAGCCAGGATTCGAACTCGTGTTCCCTCAAACGAAGGAGAACGTTATATAATAGGAGACTGTCTAACTCTAAGAGTGAAGAATTCATAATAATGTTTTTTCTGGTAAGGGAAATGATAATAACCTTATTTATTTGCCCTGGTTCTCCCTCTTCTCTACTCTTCACATGCTTTGTCTTCAAGTTTATATCTTTGACAATGATAGTGCTGTTGTGCTTGAAGATCTTAGTAACCTCCCCAATTTGACCCTTTTCATGTCCTGATATGACTTTCACAGTATCTCCAACTTTAACATGCAATTTGTGTAACACTGGAAGGCTGTTTGGTTTACATTCCTTTCGCTCCCATCGTTTAAGCTGCCAGAAAAGAAAAGAAACAGAGCAAATATTACACAAGACATTTTATATGGTTAGTTAGACAGTATATTTAGACTCATGACCTATAAACCATGTCTTATGTTGTTTTACAATATAAAATTAAAGAAATCGTAAGGTTTGTATCGTTTTCATTTTTGCAAGTGTATGAAATGCCATTGACGGAAAAAACCATGTCTTTTGATTTTAGTTTAAAAAAAACTGAAAAGAATAATCATATTAGGCATGGATGTGAAAAGTATTTGTTACTTACCTTCATTACAATACGACATTGCTTATCTGTCGGCTTACCCTGCATATCACCAATAAGAACAATATAGATTTAGCATACTAAACTTTTGAGAAATGTATCTGAAAGAATAAGAACAATATAGAATTATTTTATCCTTACTAAACAGTCAAATTCAGTCTGGCAAAATGTAGTGGTTACATTACATTTAATAAAACATTAAGCATTATTGCATTTTCGCAGTGTTGTCAATAGCAGATTACAGAAAATAGTGGAAAGCCAAAAATCTGTTATGTGAAATAGCAGACAGCACTGTTTGAAAATAGTTGAACTCGCATAGTGGTTGAAATAAGTCAATTATGTGTAACGAAAGGCATGTTCCATACAAATAAAAATGGGTATGGAGGCAAAGCATAGCTTACATACATAAAGGCTTGCGTATTACAATGAATATGAGAGTATTACTCTCTGGCAATTCGACTTTTCTATTTTGAAAATAGTTCTTGTTTGCTACACGTGCAGACTCTTCAATTTTGTAATTTAAAAAAAAAAACAAATATTCTCCTTTTCTTCTATTGCACAGTTGCACTACATCTGCTAGCAGAAACTAGAATAGTGGCCGCTATTGCCCTAATAGCGAAACTAGGATAGCTTTGTGTTTTTCTTTTATAGAGGGATTCATCAAAATCAGCTAATGTTATTTTATAACCCTGTAGCACGGATCCGAATCCTCTCCTTCTCCCCCCTTTCATAATTTGTGGCTACCTCTCTCTAAAGTTTAGAAAAATCGATCCTCTCCTCCCTCCCTCCCTCCCTCCCTCCCTCCCCCCCTCCCCCCCTCTCTCGATCTTCTCTCTAAAATTTGGATCCGGATCCTCTACTTCCACTCACTCTCTCCTTCTCCCTTCTTCCATAATTTGTGTCTATCTCTAAATTTTAGAGAAAAGATTAAGAGAAAGAAAAGGTAAGGAAACAAGATTGAGAGAGAGGGAGAATCAAGAGATAGACACATATTTTGGAAGGAGATGATCCATTTTGCTGTAGCAATGTTATTGCCGCTATTTGAGAACAATGCATTTCGGTACAAATGATGAGCAAAAGTAACTAAAATAATCTCAAAATTTGTAGGCTGATTGATCAAAAGGGTAAAGATGAGAATAACTGCAGCATGAACTTAGAATATTCATTAAGAATATAGAGCAATTATTTTCTGCAGCACCAAAATTCACGGGAACTAATTAATGGACGAAAAATGAAGATAATAAGAAAAAACTCATCCAAGTTGAAAACGAGCAAAAGTTAATAAAAACTTTATCCATGTCAGTAAAATATGTTCCGGCAGTAAAACAAAGCAATAACTCATCTGAGAAGTTTGCTGAACCAATTCCTAAATGCAAAAGTACCAGATAAGCAAGCACTAAGCAAATGAGCTCTCATCAAAGAACATATATTCTTATAAGGGCTTAGTTGGAAAAGGCTCCATTTATCAATATTTTCACATTGATATGAAAATTGTGTTATATCTCCTTCATATGCACTAGATGTATCAAATTCAATCCTATCAAAATTTGTGATTGTCTAAATAACACATTCAAACATACACAATTGTAATGTGAAAAATCTAAATCTCTTGTGAGCTTATTCCAATAGCACTGGTCATGCTACAAAATGGCAGATTCAATTTATTCTAATAAGACAATGAATCAGACACGGGACACGACGTTAACATGTGTTGGTGTTACATACCGACACATATCAAACACGAGACACACCTTCAATCAGAAGCATTGGCGATGTATAGGACATGCCATATAATTCGAAACATGAACAGAATTATGAATTATAAACTGATTAGTGCATCACAATCCACTAATTTCATAAAGATAATAATATCTTGATTAAAAATTCAAACAATATCACCACAATTCCAATAAAATAAAAAAACACGAAATGCTACTACCCAGGAACTAAGACTCTTAAAATAACTTGAATTAAAAAACCCATATGGATAAAAGTAGAAAAGAAGCACCTAGAATAATAAAAATTGAAACTTTAATTCAAAAGGAAGAAGCAAATTTGCGAAATGAATGGAGAGAGTGTGAGAGAATGACGTACCGGAAGAAGAGGCGAGAGAGTGATGGGAGAGAGAGGCTGGCCGAAGAAAGAGTTGGAAGAGAGTGAGAGTGAGGTCATGGAACTCTGAAGAGAAGCCATAGCCATAGCTACCATTGTTGTTGAAACAGTGTAACCTCTTCTTCTTTCTGCTTCTGATAATGATTTTGGATAATACAAAATCTCAAAATAAAAGAAAAAATTGAAGTGAGAATATTATTATTTTCTTGGAAAGAATTGAAGTGAGAAATTAGTTTGAAATGGATCATGGGCTTTAAGTGGGTTAGTTTTGTAAGCCCAAATTGTAACGAAAATTGCTCTTCTCCCTCTCAAAATTATTCATTTCCTTAACTCTCGCTCGGCATTTTTGAGTATGACTTAACTCACACCGGCACTTTTAACATCGGTTCAATCACTTTTTAAGCCGGTACAACCGATCTTAAAAGTGCCAGCGAGAGTTAACTCACGCTGAAAAATGTCGAGCAAGAGTTAACTCCTGCTAAGTTAAGGGAATAAGTAATTTTGAAATAGAAAAGAGTAATTTTTAATTGTAACTCTGTTCAGTATGACCTGGTTCTTTTTTTTCTTAATTTTTTGTTCAATAATAAATACTAGAGTAAATTACACTATTGTCTAAAGCTAAGTTTGGATTGGTGATATGAGATGGAATAGAGTGGTAAATAATTGGATTACTTGAGAAGCAAAAACTTACGATTTTTCAGTCAATAAGAAAAAATATTATCTAAACGTTTGAATAGATTAACCTTAAAACAACAACGATTAATTATGATTGCTATAAAACAAACTCGTATGTTATCTTCGTTACCTTTTGTTAATAATGAAAAAATATGTGAAAAAAGTGAGTCGATCATTAAAACTCCTACTACTGTTCTAAAAAAAAATAGAGTTACTCTTCAAGTAAATTTCATTTTGAATCGTTACTCAAATTCAATGCGGATTGATATTATTTTTCAAAAAATACAACAATTCTGTTGAGGATGTTGCGTTGTAAGAAAAAAGATAACTGGTGAATAAGAATACAAAGTAAATTAAGTGTCCTCCTCTTAAGAGATGCTTGAATTATACTTCTCTCCTTTAGATGCATTTTCTTATGTGTTTTTTGTATGATTCTTAATTAAATATACACTTTGTTTTTTGTTATAACAAACTTTGAGAATATTATTGATTTAAGTAAAACGTGGATAAGAAACATACGAAAAGCATCTAAGAAAATAAATGCACCCAAGTTTTATCCTTAAAATATATAAAATGCATCTTATTAAATATTTTGATATATTCTATACTTTGTTTGAATCCAGTAATCTAAGAGGACTTATTAACATTTAGCATTATTATGATTATTTAAAAAAAATTATTAATTTTCAGAGAACAGAAAATAGAAGAAATGTTATGGTTAAACAAGTCTTTGAAACAAATTTATAAGGTTTCTGCTAAAAAAGCTACATTGTTGTATACATGTTTTTCATCTTCATGAACAAGAAGACAAACAGAACAGTGAACCGTTCGAGCTTGCAGGAAATTACATACTTCATCTCCGAGATACATGCCTATACAAACAAAGTTGTCCATGAACAATGCATCAATGTTATATTTTATCATCCATGCCGCTGTGCCGGTGGTCTTTGCCATCGTCGATTCTGCCTTGAAGTTCGCTGCAGCACTGCTATATGGTTATTGACTTGCTGCATTGTCCTAAAAAGGACATAGCTCTCTGATGCACTTCCTGCAGTGCTTCAACAACTGCTTCCCATAGTGTAAATTTCTACAGCGCCACAAACTTCGCATGCATGTACACCATTTGACTAGCTGGTTCGATCTATTGCATTTGCAGCTTTGAAAAATAAATCTTTGAAATCATCTTCATATCAATAAATCTGTCAAGGACAGTTCACATACCTGTCTCGTGCCACAGGTCGTCTGCAAATGGACACGCTGCCGTGATTGCTAAGCAGAATCTGTGTTACTAGTGCAGCGCAAATGGACGTGCTACCATGATGTGCCATGCGGATTTTGCGTCAGCAGCAAATGAACACGCTACCATGATGTGCTAAGCGGATTCTCGTTACTGGTGCAGGTGCAGCACAGGCAGTAGGGTTCACAGGGAGCTCCTCATGTACAGAGATTAAAATTTATGAAGTTAGATTAATTTTGCAATTGAAATCCCCTAGTGAACTCTTCAGAAATTAAAACTATGATCACTCAAATAATTTGCAAATCCATTGAAGTGAGATTAAAATTATTTTCGACATGTAGATTGTTAGTTGAGTTGGAAAATAGATTGTGTGCATGAAAGTAGCCCTTTTTTACATCAATTCCATTCATGAAAGTAATAATATACAACTTTAGGAGTTTCTGTTCTGCGAGACAACAGAACTAAGGCAAGAGAATGAAACAATAAAGTAAAGAAAAATGTTAAAGAAAAAGAAAGAAAGAATGTTACACAAAACTACAGAAGATGATGCCAGACATCATTAAATCACTCAAAGCCTAATGTCTAATAAAGATCGTATCCAAAGCCAAAAAAATAAATAAAAATAAAACAATAGAAAATAAAAGAACTAAATTTAAAACTATTTTTGTTACAAATCATACATGTCAGTTGCACTATCTATAGATTCATCTCTTCTGTGGCGACTATCTATAGATTCGTCTCTTCTGTGGTCAGTAACATGACCCTTATTTTCTGGCTCATCAACATCAATTGCAACTTCATCTGTTGTGGCCGAAAGAGACTTCTTGTGATGATTCCTCTGATGCCTTGCTTTAAGGATCCGAGTCAATACTTGAACTATGTCCCTCATCGAAGGCCGCTTCCTTGGGGAACGGTTGATGCATCTGTATGCAAGTGCTGCCACTTCATTCACCTCTTGGAAATCACATTTTCCTTCAAGCTTTGAATCAACAATCTCCTCCCAACCAACTTTTCCCTCAGAGTTCATTGCTGCCTATTCATCCATTATTAACATTCATAAGAACAGAAAAAATTAATCAGTATCATAGTGTGCTATTACAACAAAGCATTTTCATACAGCAATGTAAAAAAATAGTCATCAAAACAAACCAAATACTTAGCAATGATTTTTGTTTTTTAAGGATGGGTCTACATGTTAGACATTGGGATCATTTTCCTGAACCTGGATCCTTATAGCCAGCTTCACGGTGCAGCCAGCTGTAGACCATTAGATTAAGAGAGATGAAGTCTCTCTCTCTTAGTCTTAGGTCTATAACCAAATGCTTAGAAAGGACTTCTTATCACGGATGAATTTACATGTTCGAGATTGGGATCATTTTCGTAAACCTAGATCCTCTATAGCCGACTTTACTGTGCAGCCAGTTGTAGATCGTTGGATTAAGAGGGATACAATTTCTTTCAATAGGATTTATGAGTGAGTATTATCTCCGCAACTTAAATTTCTAGATCTGTTACCAATTGTCCTGTGCATCAAGCAAAGGGGAAAGAACAACCAGATACATTTTATCTTCAACAGGGATTGAAAGAGGGGAGGTCTTACAAGTTCAACATGTTCCATAAGACCCTGCTGAGGATTTCGGCCAGCTATAAGTTCAAAGAGCAACACTCCAAAACTGTAGACATCACTTTTTTTGGTGAATGTCCCGGATGATATATATTCAGGATCCAGATAGCCAAAGGTACCACGAATAGCAGCATGTTTATCAACCATCTCTTCTCTTGAAAGTCCGAAATCAGCAACCTATTTGATTCAGAATCAACAAGAGCATAAGAAGAATCCTGACCAACAATGAATGATCGAAGGAAATATCGTACAAATTGAATACAATATTATACTTGGATTCTATTTGGATAAACAACTTAACTAAGTGCTCATAACATAAACGCAAGTGACTATCTAAAAACTATTTCTATAGCAAAAATAAAATGAAGTCAAATTGTTTTCATATAAGATATACGTTGTTTTCATAAGCTATCCGAAAAAGCTTAAATAGAATTAAGCTGAAAACAACACATACATATGTTATGAGTTGTTTTCATAATCTCTCCCAAACAGTCTTACAACTACTTAAGTCAGTAGATAAGTTCAAATAAGTCAATCCAAACATGCCCTTAGACATAAAAAGGTGATGATTAACAAGGGCATACCCGGGCTCGCATGGACTGATCCAAGAGAATATTGTTAGATTTGATGTCGCGATGGATGACAGGAGGAACTGCCTGGAGTGACAACAACACATACAATTGTTACTAAATATATAAATCAAGATTATCTCAATGCAGATCATATGATAACTTACCCCATCATGAAGATACTCCAAGCCTCTTGCTACATCTAAAGCTATATGAACCCTCAAATCCCATCCCAGATTCCCATTCTCTTCACCTAAATATAGAGACAAGTTTATATTCTTCATTTATCATTTGCATATGCAAGTTGAATTTAAAAGAAACCGCCAAAAAAGAAACAGAAAAAATCATAGCACCATATTGAAAGGCACGTAATATCAACGTACTAATTCATATCTTGCTTGCAATGACCTGTTTTACAGATCTAGAACAGTTTGGGTAACATACAAAAAATATGTTGGAAATAGAGCCATGGTGATGTTCCACACTTCTCTAGTAGTTTAGATTCTATTACAGCAAATATAATATGTTCAATGCACATAGAGACCACTAAATCAATCAACTTGTACATTGCATTTCATATTCATTATGTGCATAATGACAAATTACATTTCAAAAGAAAACCATGCAAGGCCATTTTTTCAGCAGTTTCGATGGAAAATCACTAAAGGTCAAAGATTGTTGTCGTTTTGAAAGATGCATGACCTTTTTGATCTTAAAAAAAGATTAAGGGTCTGTTTTTTTTTTAAGAATAAAAATACAACTAAAAAAATTAACATATGGCATTCCTGGGAGTTGAACTGCAGCCCCTAAGCACTACACTGCCGAATTAAACCACTGGGCCGATTAAGGGTCTGTTTGAAACTTTAAATTAAGTTAAAGGACCATTCGTGCAGTTTTGAATAACCTTTTATATGCATAAATTAAACATTTTTCTAGGCGCTAATTCACTCAAGCACATTTATATTTTTCTAAGGTTCTGTATCAGGTATTGGGTCGTCTGTATCATCCATGCACCAGACTCGAGCGTGATTGGGTCAATTTGAAAAAAATAATATTCAAATCCCACATTAGCTAGAGATATGACCTAAATAGAATTTATAACGCTTAGGCAATGTTCATCTTACAAGCCAGTTATGTCGACTTAGGTTAGGTTACAAAAACCGATATCTACATGAAGCGTATTGATCCACAAAATTTGCATACAACAGTCAATGCATGAACAAACTAACTGTACACTTTTCTCTCAATTTTTCCATCAAAATTAAAAAAATTAAAGGGAAGGGTTCATGGATCATTCTAAGGGAAGAATTTATAACTTGTAGTTTTCAAACCAAAAAAGATAGATAGCTAACTTACTGTACAAGTGGGAAGCCAAGTTGCCTTTACTCATGTAAACATAAACAAGCATATGTTGACCCTTTTCTGCACAATATCCAACCAAATTTACCAAGTTTCTATGGTGTAACCTTCCCAACAACATAACCTAACCAAAATTAAAATAACACAAAAGGTTAAAATTGATAAACCACTCTAGTCTAGAAAAATCATTATACAGAAATATTAACTACTACCTCCATTTAAAAATTATTTCCATATAAGGTTTTGCATAAGAACTAAATAAGACATTAAATACCCTTAATTTTAGGAAATTTAATGTTTGACCATCAATGATATCTCTTAAAGAAAAGAATTCTGCTAAATGATTATTGGTAAACATTTTCACCTCTGTGTGAAATTCTTTCTCCCCTTGTTTAGAATTGGTTGCAAGAACTTTAACTGCAACAGTCTCACCAGTAGACATTTGAGCTTTATATACAGGACCAAATGCACCTTGTCCTATTAGTGTTGTAAAATTATATGTTGCCTTTTGCAAGTCCCTGAAGTGTAAACAAGAGAATTAAAACAGAAAGAGAAGAAATAGATAATTTAGATGAAAAAAACAGTCATTATTAATTATTACATTGAGTTCAAACAATTGTGATCTTCACTCCACTTTTGAAGACAATTAGTTGTCTAATTTGCAAATTATCATAAGTATATAGTATTTGGTGTAATATAAAAGGACAACATTATACATGAGTCAAAAGTTAAGACCATTTCAACAAGTATAATGGTGGACCATTTCATTAAGGGCGGGCTAATAAATGAAGTTCCCATCGAGAAGATTGATGCAGCAGTCTTCCCCAGTAAAGGGGAGGCTGTTTCGAAGGTTTGAACTCATGAACTCCTCCAGGTCACATGGAGGCGTTTTACGACGGCAAGCGCTTCCATGTGACCTGGAGGTCATGATTCAAACCTTCAAAAAAAAATTGATATTTTACACTTGCAATCAATCATAATCGTCAAATCATTAAAAAAAATCGACTATAACTACTTCTACAGTCAAACATACAATCGGTTATGATTTGTTGACAATGTAAAAGAGAGTGTATCAAAATTAAACTCTAAAAGTAGATAGCTAATCATAATTCAGTCTCAAGACATGTAAATGTACAAGAATTTAGAGCGGTTTCATTTAAAAAAAACAAGAAGAATAACACATTAAAGCAAACTCAATACAAAAAAGATAAAGAACAACTTACTTGTATGAATATTCAAGTATTCCAGATGCAGAAATCATGTTACTTTTCTTGAAACCATCAATCCAGAAGTTCATGCCATTTCTACCAGACCTTACAGGTGACTCAGGACCTAGGGTTGAATCTGATAATATAGTACAAGAATCAGCACCATTTGTGCGAATCGGTATTGCAGCCGCCCTCCGAGAACTACTATTCCCTATCTGTGATCTCTTCCTATGATATCTAAAACAGATCAATGCAGAAATTGCTAAAACAACTCCAATTACAACACCTATAGAAATTCCAATGATTAATCCTGTAGATTCTTCTTTCATCTCTTTTTTCTTTTTCTCTTCTATTCCTTATTGGTTATATAATCCATTTACACACCTGCCAAATATGCAACAACAAATTAAAAAACAAATTAAAAGACAAAGTAAAAGACAAAAAAATGGAACAAGTCAAATAACAAAAAATTGTCTAAGAGTTTACATTTACAACACTTGAGGTTGAAAAAATCAAACTTGTTACAAATTACAATGACATCACTATGATAAAAATTCAAATAAACAAAACAACAAAACATGTTGGATTAGAATAATTTACCATCACCACCAAACCAAAAGTCAAAATTCAACAAAATAACAAATCCAAATCCAAAGATGAAATGTTTAAAGCTTGAAACTTGATTTGTTTTTTTCTATTCAAGATCACAATGATGCAAAAAAAGTAAGTTCAACCCATCAATGAAATCTCAACAAAGAATAAAAAAAATCAGTTTTTCACTTTTCTTTAATTCTACTCAGCTTTTATTCTCAGCAACCAAAAAGGGTATAAGAGAATTTATATATTTTTGTAAAAAAATTAATTAATAAAATAAAAAAAGCACTTATGAAACAGATACAGACACAAAAACAGAGTTTGAAGGAACATAGGAAGACAGATCAAAACATAGACAGCAAATATGGTTGACTAAAAAGGAAACACGTTGTGAGAAAATTATGTAACGTGCGTGCACGAGGTAGTAATTGAGAACAGAAACTTACACAACAAACAATTAAGAAACATGAACCAAAAAAGTGAAGTGAAAACAGTTACGTGTGTTTTGTGTGAAAACGTTGCTAAAAACATGGAATGGAACTTGGAGAAATGAAGTGGTGGAATGGAATTAAAAGAGGAAAATATTTGAGATTGGATTCCAAGTAAGAACAAATATGAGAGAGAGAGAGAGAGAGAGAGAGAGAGAGAGAGAGAGAGTTAGTTGCAGTTACATAACACAAAAAAACAAAAGTGCATCATGTTTTACTGTACTACAGACAGAGAATCTAAAAAACATGTCAAAGTGGCTGCTAAAAAACACTATTTGTACAAGCATACGAGTAACAAGAGTAATTTCTCAATATATCAAACGGGGTAAATGGTTATAGTCATTTTAATTTCTAAATCTGTAACTTCTAAGCACAATAATTCTTTAAATGTATCCAAATTTTAAAATAATTTGTGATTTTCAACTTCGTTATTCAGAATTGTCTCTGACGTTAAAACAGATTTTCAATGTTGACAATAACTCTTTTCGTGTAGGGACTAATATGATAATAGATAAATACATATAAGAATTGATATGAAAGTAACTAAGCATATTGAGGGTTTGATATGACAGTATTAACGGAACATTTTAACGTGAGAGGATTATTTTGACTAACAAAGTGCATAATAAAGGACTATTTTAGAATTTTGTTGTATTTATGAATTATTGTGACTAATCATTACACATTCAGGAACGAAAAATGACTATTATCCCTATATCAAAATTTTAAAATGGTCTTTGATTGTGAAATATGTTAGTTAAAATAATATTTTACGTTAAAATACTTTATTAATATTGAAATATCAGTCTCTTAATATACTTACTTATTGTCATATCAATCTCTATAAGTACTTATTTGCTCTCATATTCGTCCGTATATGAAAAGAGTTAATGTCAACAATGAGGGCTTATTTAAACGCCAAGGACTATTTTGACTAACGAAGCGTACAATCATGAACTATTTTAGAATTTTGATACATTAAGGCGCTACTGTTGCTACTCGTTACATATTTAGGGATTAAAATAATTATTTTTCCTTTGTATAATTCTTATGATTTGATTCACGGGTTAATCTCATTCTTATATCGATTATGAATAAATAAAACATTAGATATTTAAAAGATAAGACATGTATATCTAGTGTTTTAAGGTTTTAATGGAGATGTTGTGTAACTCTCTTGTGGAGCTATATTGACTCGTTATTCTCAATGGTTTCTTCGAACTTCTTAAAAAATGGTATCAAAGTCTAGCTCGGTTTTATGAAAGAACGAAAGTTCGTGATTGTATAAATAAGAAGAGGTGACTTATACTTGGGTTGCATATCCCATGTGCAAGTTGTGCCATAAAACATGGTCTCAGATTTTTAGGGTTCAAACTCCCCCAAACATATTAAATAGAAATATTTAAGAACCCAAATTTTAGTCAAATTCAAAATTCTAAACATGATTACATTAATAAATCCTCAATTTTGAGGGTGTCCAAAGTGTTTAAGGACTCAAATTTCTACATATACCAAAATTTCAAAGTCCCTTAGTAAAAAAAAGTTAAGGGCCCAACTTCATACTTAAACCAAAATTTTGAGTGCCCAAATTCATGTATATATCAATTTTTAAGATTAGAACAAGACATCCAAAATGTTTAAGACGACCCAGACTTATATAAGAAAGAAAAAAATAGATACATAAAAGAGGTGAGTTGGTAGGTTCTTCTATTAGAGGCAGTCAAATTTTAGGCATTGTTCGACACTAAATATCGACATTTCTCTAAGCTGGTATTCATATTTTGGTTCATTATGTTGTAAGAGCATAACACCTTCAGCGAGATCGAAGTTTGGTGAATCTGAACTTTTACTAATGCTAAGAGTTTCAACATTTAACGAGATAAGGCATATATAGATAACTTTGTAGATGGGGAAGTGCTAGTCATCGTCATACAAATCTGATTTATAAGGGTGTACTAGACTAAATATAAAAAGGAAAATGTTAACAAGTGCCCTTAGGGCATTGTTTAAGTATCCAAAAGTAACAATTTTGTATTGAAAATTGTGCAATTTTGACTTTAACATATGTTTGACTTGTATTTTCAAGACAAAATTTCTTTTTGTTGATTCCTTAAACAATGTCTTTAGGGCATTTGTTAGCAAGAATGTGTGTTTTAAGTGAGGGCAATCATCATCTTACTAGCCAATTTGTAAATATTGAATTAGATCCAAAACCAAATTCTAAGACAACATGATTAAAGTCCATCCAAAGCTCATTGAGTCACATGTTATCAAATTACCACTATCGGCCCACTCATATCACGTTTTAGATACTTGTCTTCAGCGTGATGTAGTAAAAATCTAATATTAGATGAGATAATGTTTGAAATTAACTTTATAAGTGGGACATTTCTCATCTTACAAGCTTATTGAGTAATGTTTGAACTAAATCTCAACCTGAAATTCTAATAACTAGTAATAAGTTTTTTTATCAAATAATAACTTGTAATAAGTACTTGGGAGGAGGAGTTGGTGGAGGAGTGTCTTGAGCTTCTAACTACGATTGTATTGCAGGTTAGTGTGGCGGATCAGTGGTTTGGAAGCTCCATTCTTCCGACCATTACATTGTGAGCAATGCGTATCACAAATTGACAGAGGCAGCTAGCCAGGAATGTTATGATAATGATATAATTGCAAATAGCCATATTTTGTGGTCAAAAGCATTTCCTTTAAAGATAAATGGGTTAACACCGCTTTTGGTCCCTATAATATTAGCGAATTCTGGTTTTAGTCCCTGTAAAAATAAAAATTTAGATTTTATCCTTGTAATTTCAAATTCCTCCACTTTTGGTTCCTCATTTAACCACGTCAGCATAATTTGCAGACATGGCACGTGAAATGAGGTACCAAGAGTGGAGGAATTTGAAATTACATGGACCAAAAGTGGAGGAATTTAAAATTACAGGGACGTAATTTATGCAGATTTTGCTGACGTGGTTAAATGAGGGACCAAAAGCGGAGGAATATGAAATTACAAGGACATAATCTAAATTTTTATTTTGACAAGGACTAAAACTGGAATTCGCTAATATTACAGGGACCAAAAACAGTATTAACCCAAGATAATTTTGTTTGCTTGGCGATTGATTCTTAATTGAATTCCAACGAAAGATAATTTAGTTCGGAGGAGGGTGCTCTCTCCTAATGATCAAATTTATACGGGAGGTTGTGGATTCAATGAGGACATGGATCATCTTTTTGTTACATGTGATTTTTACGGTAAAATTTTGATGGCGTTTCTTGTTGGTTAGGCTTTTCAACGGGGTTCAAGGAAATATATTAGATCATCTTCTTCAGTTTACGGGTCTAGGTGGATTTAAAAAAAATATCGAAAAGACATTTAGCATAATATGACTCTCAGGAGTGTGGGTAATTTAGAAAGAAAAAAGTAGGCGCATAGTTCAACAAAATGAGGAAGATATTCGATCTTTAGACGAAAAGGTTAAGTTGCATGCTTACCGGTGGTTTAAATCGACATATGCTATGTTTGATTTTGACTATAATTATTGGAAGTGTAATCCTCTTTCTTACGTAATGGTTGTTACTTTTATCTTTTGTTTCGATTCGTTCATTCTTGTATTGGATAACGTTGTATCTTTGCTATTTTCTGAAGTCTTCTTAAACACATCTTGTGTTAAAAACCTTTTAGTTTAGTTATATAATTCATTTGAGCGTGTTGGAAAAAAAAAAAGTAATTAGTAATAAGTAAAGTAAGGCAAGTCCTTAAAAAAAAAGTAAGTAACGAAAAAGTAAAAAAAAGAAGATATGATCACATTCTTACGGGTATAGCACTGAAAAAAGAACTATTGCAACCTGCATGCCATACCGTAAAACTAACAAATAAATGAATAAAAAAAAGGAAAAACCTTAGGTACAATTTCTTAGGTGTTTTTCCTATGGTTCTTAACTACAAATACAAATTTTTTAAAGGTAACAAACTTCGAGAGAATTATGAATTTAAGGAAATCATGGTGATGAGGAGTTTAGGATCAGGTTCAATAGACTTTATGAATTATCGTTGTTTAAGGGGGCGCTGGTGTCAGAAATGTGTCATTTAGGTTGGGGGATGGACGGTGAGGCGTGGAGGTGGAGGCGGAGGTTGTTCGTGTGGGAGGAGGGGTTGTTGGGGATCTAATTTTATTGCTTCAGAATGTGAATTTGCAGGTTGATAAGGCTGATAGATGGCGTTGGGCACTAGAATCAACGCATACTTTTTCTGTTCGAAGTGTCTACAAATATCTGACTCATCAACCTCCGTCAGTGTCTTCGGTGGATGCCTCATCCCTATGGCATAAAGATGTGCCGCTAAAGGTGGTGCTCTTTGGGTGGCGCTTGCTCCGCGATAGATTACCCTCAAAAGACAATTTGTTCTGGCGTGGTGTTATTGATCAGGCTTCCAGGCAGTGCGTGTCTGGATGTGGCTCTTTGAAAACATCAAATCATTTATTTTTGCATTGTAATTTGTTTTAATCTGTTTGGCAATTCATTTATCGGTGGCTAGGCTTGTCTATGGTTGCACCCTTTCAGGTGTCGGATCATTTTAATCAGTTTAGTTGTTGCGATGGCACCTCAAAGGGCCATCGATCTATTCTCCAGGTTATTTGGTTTGCAGCAAATTGGAAAATGTGGAAGGAAAGAAACAATAGGCTTTTTAATGTCAAAGAATGCTCGGTTTATCAGGTGGTCGACAAGATTAAGTCGCTTACCTTTATGTGGTTGAAGGCGAAGTATATTTCTCTTCCCATCAATTACCATGGGTGGTGGCTTAGTCTCTTTACCATATTGGGCATAGACTAAGTGTTTCTTTTCTATTTATTTGTTAGCTCTGTACAGGCAATTTTTGTAAATATTGGCTTAACTTTGTTGTCCTTCCTTTAGTGCATTTTGTGCTAAGGAAGGCTTCTTTTGTGGAGGTAATATAATTCATTTTAGCTTCTTCAAAAAAAAAAAAAAAAAAGAACCATACAAAAAACACCTAAGGAATTATACCTAAGTTTTGTCCTAAAAATAACTTATTTTAGCCACCAAGAGAAATGGTGTACTTTTTTTTTTGTACAAAATGGTGTACGCTTTTATTTGATGAAATTGATCTTCAAAATAATACAACTCACATGAAAATCGTTAGTAAAATGTGTTGAATTTCGTCGGAGAAAAAAATGTGTTGGAAAAATTAAAAAAAGTGCGATAGATATTTATTTATAATCAGCGTTTCTCTGCGTGGCATTTATTCTCGTTTAATAGATGTTTGTTTGAGAATGAATTTTGAAGTGTGGTTGGAGGGATCAAATTAATTAAGCTGGAAAAACGTGGTCCCCTGATGGCCTTACAGTCATACTTTATGATTTTTAAATGTGTACTTGATCTTGATTCTTGACCAAAAACCTATAAAGGAGGCCTTTGTTACTTTTATTTGTTTTATGTATAGATATTTTTATTTATGTTGAAATCTTCAAATTGGATGGATTGTAATATATGGTAAAGCTTTTTGTCAAATTATTTAACATTTTTATTTTATTTTGATATGTACTTCTTGGTTATAGTTGAGAAGAAAGAAATAAGAAATAATAAATATTGTAACTTTAAACCGAACATAAATTTTGAGTAAAAAAAACTAAATATAAGTGTATATTTTTCATAACTTTCTCTTTATAATTATGCATAACTTTCAATCAGTTTTCACTACTTCCTCCATCCAATTTTAAATGTTATTTCGGAAAGATAATTTTTCACATTTAATTATCATCATTTTACCGTATTAATAAAATATTAGTTATTTTTTTTATTATGACTTGACATATTTTAAATTTATTGTTTTCTTATAATAAAAAGAAAGATTTTAAATCTATTGTTAATTCCCCTGCTTTCTTTTCCATTGTCTACAGTTCACCTGCCAAAAATACTTATTAAATAAAAGTAATAAATTGATGTTTCCTTTTCTTTCTTTTCCATTGTGTTGAAGTATGTGTGAAGGCAACTCGACATGTAGAATCATTAAGAGACACATGTCCTAAAGTTTTTTTTTTTTTTTAAAGAACATGGCCTAAAGTTTTGATTGTAGTCCCTCGTGTTTATTTGGATTAAATATTAATCCTCAAATACATCAGTCTCTCCAGCCATAATAATAAAACTTTTTGGATGTGATTGATATACTAAAAATTGAGAGGAGGAGAAGGAGGAGGAGGTACTTCCTAGTACAAATTGTTGCTTTTGTTCTAGTTGATAAACAAGTGGGGGATTAGCATAGCAACAAACTTTTTAATATATGTATGATTGGTCTGTGAAATGATACGGTCACATATTTAAATTATATTCAAGATCCTTCGTCTTGGAGTGGTATGACTTCTCCTGATGTCATTGTCTTCGACGAGGCTTTAAATCTCAACATTGCTTATGATTTGGAGATTTTGAGGAAGTATGTTTGGAAGGGAAATAATGCTCCCAAGCATAGGGTTGACATTGACAAGGAAGAGAGAGCGGCAACTATTAATTATTTGAATAAATATTCTATTGTTAGAGAAAAGCCTTTTACATAGGTGGTGACTAAGGCTAATAAAATGTCTATGCAGAAGGGAGTCTACAGAATAACCGCTATAGGGGTAGTTACCAGACTATTTCTAGAACGTCTACTTTGTTTTGCTTAATTTCTTATTCATTTTACTTTTCATTTTGTCTTGTTTTGTTTATTTTGTTTTGGTGGAACTTAATAACCACTTGGGCTCAATCGGTTGGTTAAGGATATAAGATATTATGTCAAAAATTAAATATATAAGGGATCAAATTACACCTGAAAAACTAGTTATACTTATTTGATAACTTTCTACTAGATAAATATTTTTCAAAATGAATCGTTGGATTGAAAGTTACTATCATATTCATTGGTTGATTTTGAATAAGATTTATCCAACAAAATGTTATTGAATGTGTCAAAATTGCTAAATTGAACGTCATGATCTGAGTTCGAATATGAGATCATCCTCCAAGGGGCGAAGCTCTTCATGGGTCACGGCCCACCCGGAAAAATAAAAAAATTAACAATTATAAGTCCATTTTGAGATATTTTAAACAATTTTGCGACGCTTTTTGTTTCCGGCACATCCAAATCCCCGTAAAGTGGTGTAATAGCACACCTAGAAAGAAGAAAAAAATCACAGACTCATTTTGTGAGATTTTAAACAATTTTTCAACGGATTTCGACGCTTCCACGAGTTGCATACGTGATTTTTGTTATGCATATGCTTGACTGGTTAGCGAAGGTTTACAGACTTTTTAATTTGTGGGGGTTTCAAACCTCCCATCAGCATAATTCCCTAGCATGAGAATTGTATTCTAACCCATCAGCAACACCAGCAAATAGATCATATTCATCAGGAAGGGAATTATGTATATATTCAGCCTCCATCTCTTCAAGAGATTTATATGGTTCTTCCTCCTTGATTTCTTCAGCTTGTTCCTCAATTACTTCAGGCTCTTCAGTTTCTTTTTCTTCTGGTTTTTCTTTCGGTGGTTCATCATTCCTATTTGCTCCATCACCTAGTGAAACCATGTGCTCATCAGTTTCCTCAATACTAACAACAGGTTCGGCGACTGAATGTTCTTCAACCAGTTCCACAGACGTCAGAAACGCTTCGGTCATTCGAGAAACGTCGATCTCCTCCTTCAACGGCGTAAGAATTCTTAGAATATACGTTATCAAAATAAAGTGTTTAGCAATATCTTTAACCGTCTTACGTGAGTTACCTACTATTCTGAAAGCGTGTATCAAAAAGTCGGTCAAGGAGTAATCTTTGTTGTAACAAAACGGACAACGATATATCGAATCAAAGATTTTAAACTTGTAGTAATCATCCGTCAATTAGTTGTAATATCTATGCTCATAGTATTCCAAATCAGATTCACGGGTATGTTCTGATTTTTGGTACGTAACAATAGTATGTTTGTTATTACGAACCATAATAACCGAAATTGGCCCTCCTCCTCTGTTTGGATTGTTTCTGTTGTTGTTGTTGTTGGCGTTGATATCATCAACCATAGTTGTCCACGCCGCCATCTGATCTAACAGAGCTTTGATGGTCGTCGTAAGAGTCGTGGTTATGCCGGCAAACTCTGCCCTCGTCATCAGTTGATCTCCCATGACTGATCCGTTAGAAAAAGAATAGGAGAAACCTGCTCTGATACCAACTGACGCAGTACAGAAGCGTAGGTTAGCAAACGCTAAACCTAAATTGAAATACACAAGTTCGCAAGCGACAAACTTGTGAAAATAGGGTTCCAAAATCCACCAGAAATTAAGAAAAACTTTCTAAAATATTATTGATTGAATAAAAGATATGTCTCTTAGGCTACAATTGTTAAGCTTAAATAGGGAAATAACAAACTCTAATGAGGCAAAAATAACAAACTGAAAACAAAATAGAAAGTTCTAAAAAAATTAGACTGAAATAATAAAATACTACTAAATTACGAAGAAAATCCTCCGCATCACATATGTTCGAGTGTAAATATGAATCCACGCTGCAATTCTTCTCCGCGCATGGTGCGTGTATTTTACCGATATACTCTTTAACAGCTCCATTAACATTTATTCCACAGTTACATTATCTATAAACAGATCGAAACAACTAGGGTACGTTAGGTGAAAGTCCATTTAATTAAATAGGATAGGATAGGATGTATAATTACATGGGGTATCCCTTAAACTTGGTTAAAATGCATCTCTATAACATTTCTTGTTTCGGCGAAGCGAACTCATGGAAATTATATTGTTATGTAAACTAGAGTTAACAATTTGAGTATTAATTTTCAAAACGTATCCCAAAATAAAGAAAACGATATGCATAGAGAGAAGTTGGTTGATTTTGGAGGATAATAGGTATGGAGAAAGCGAGAACAGAAGACCTAACACACCTAAATGACCTAATATGACATGAATAAAGGAAATTGATGAGTCCAAGCAACATGGAAAATATGGGATGAAAGCAATATGAAGCACACGTCTGAACTTTATGAAAACGACTTTTAATTACTCACTCTCTTTGATGAACATGTCTATTTTATTTTATTTTAATAAAAGAAGAACATATCAATTGAAGCTGCTTATTCCGCTAAAAAAATTGAAGTTGCTTATTCTTGCTTCCTTATTAGTACCGCCGGAAAGACAAACACTAATGTGTCATTTTATCCATATTTTTTGTTTTTTTTTGTTGTGTTTTTAAAAAAAAAATGTTAGTGACACTCTCTTTTCAACATTTTCTTTAAAATTTACTCTTTCATAGTCTCATTGGATGAAATTAATATATGTACTCCCACCACTTTAAGTGAGATCAATTTCCAAAGTGTGGAACACACCTTGATTTAGCCAATAAAAAAGTGATTGTTAGAGAAAACGTTGAAAAGAGATCGTTGAAAAATATATGTTTACTTTAATTTAATTCTTTATTTTTTCTAAATATGAAAAATTAGATTTGCTTAAAAAAAAAAAAAGAAGATTAGACCGTTAAAGGAAAATTTGTAGCATAAAAATGTCCAACTAAAAGTTAGTTTTTAAATTCCCTACACCTTTTGTGTAGATTTAGATCAAAGTTTAAATTTAAAAATAATTGACCCGTTAAGGATAAACCTAGCACAAAATTTCCATTATGCATCATTCTTTTCTTCTTTTTATTTAAATAAATGATTTTGACATAAATATGTTTTTTTTTTTTAATTTTGGTACTTCATCGTCAAAGTACGATGTTGTTTTGTTTGATGTCTTCGTGCTGAGGTGAAGGCCCGATCCTGGACAAAGGCCCGGGGTGCGACGGCCTAGGGCCCATGCGCCTCAATTTTTTTGTAGGGTGTGTATATAGCAAAACATGTTATACAATGGGGGTATGTATAACAATTGATAAAAAAAAGGGGGCGTAAATATCAACAGTACCAAAGCTTCAATCCAGCAGCCCTTAAACTGGTTTGCTCTTTTTTCATCACAAGGGTCCATACAAATGCAGGGGTCTGCATAGCAACGCAAAGCTTCAACAAACTATTTCTCTCTTTCTGGCTGCCGTTCCCCTTCCCAACCGTTCCACAGGCATGCACACTATTTCCCTCTTTCTTCTATATTTTAGTATTTCTATTTTCTTTACTTTAGTGTTTATTGTTAATTAGAACCAACTTGATAACTCTCATTGGTGCACATCAACGTTATTCGATATTTTCTATCTCCGCCTTGAAATGAAACGGGTTTAATTTAAGGCCAACAACAACATGTGCGTTTATTCGATTTTGTTATGAATTGATTTTGATTCATCAATTCGAAGTAAATATTAAACAATTTTTCTTTTTCTTTTTTCAGTTTTTTTTTTTAAGTCAGATTGGAATTTATTAAAATCACAATGAATCCTAACCAGTACAAAGAATGCTAGATTAGGAGTCTAATGTAACAACATACAAAAGAAAACAAAAGTTGTACCAAAACCCTCACCCAAACATACATAAAAAAAACCTCAACCATCGTCACAAGCTACCACAAAAACAACTTCCACCACCAACATTCTGCTCCTCGCACACCACCCCCAAACATCAACGTCAAGAACCAACACAACAACCAAACAACCTTTGAAAAACATGTAGAGTTATTTGAAATGGAAAAACTCTCTGTTTTATTCAATAATATTAATGATGCTTTATATTAGCATTACAATAGGAATAAAGAAAATAACTGCACCCACATTTACACTTAAGGATGTGGTGAGTAGTTTAGAAAAATAAGCAAAGTTATTTCCTAACAAATAGGACTTTATTAAACAATAAAACAGCAACTAAATGACTTAATCTAACTGACATGTCATCAATAATTCCTAACAATTCTTCCCTTAAGCTGATCTGCAACTTTTGCTATCAGGTTACTACTTGTATTGAGCAAACTCCAAGTGATTCTCTTAACTTCAGAAACACATGTTGCCTCAATGGTTTGGTCATAATATCTGCAATTTGATCTTTAGAATCACAGTGCTCTAATTTAATCACCCCATCTTTTGCTCCTGAGCCAAGCAAGAATACTGAAATTCTGGCGGGCTAGCTTCCTGATGTTTTATACGATGTTTCAACATCATACACAAACAGAATGTTGAGTAAGATGTTTCAACATCGAGCTAGCAGAAAACAAATACAACAAGGAGAATATAAAGGATAGAAAAGTAAAAGGCACATGAGGTTTATTAACCCAGTTTGGTGCAACATCACCTACATCTGAGGGCTACCAAGCCAGGAAGGAAATCCACTAGTGTAGTCCTTATTCTAAGTTCTCAGCAAACTCCTCGTTTACAACTCTAGACCTAGGACCTACCCGTCTTGACTTCAACCTAGGAATTCCTAGATATGAGATCCCATCCCACTTACCTCAATCAATCACAACCCCTGTGATTTAAACAAATACAATCAAAATGGAGACACATTCCGACAAATAAAATCCACTCTTGCTTAAAAGCTTACAAGTGAAACACAAATAACAAGGACACAAAACCTAATAATGACTCTTATATAAAACGATGATTTTGATCCATTACAACTCAACTAAAGGTCATGCTCAATGCACCAAGGTGATACAAAGAGAAGCTCACAAATAAAGTACAATCGAAACCCTAAAAGACTCAATTCAATACTATTAATAGTATTGAATTGGTGAATAAAACTAGGGTATGAGTCTTCCTTATATAGTCATTTAGCAGCATGGGCTTTTTCGTCATAGGCTAAACATATATTTGTATCAAATATTCTTTTCAGAAATATATTGAAACAAATATTCTTCAGAAATATATCTTCCAAAATCTCTTTTGAAAATATATTTCACAAATAAAAATTTCCATCTGAAAAAATATATTTCTTCTGGAAACACAAGTCTCTTAGACCACAAGTCACGTGAATAAAATCTTCATAGAATCTTCAGTGATCTCACGTAACAAACATAGCAACTTCTAAAAAGTAGGAACATCTTTAGAAATCGTCAAACACACCACCAAGGAATCCTAAAATATTGTCTATACTTTAGGAACAAATTACCTAGCTGATTCTGGACAATAATACGTTACTTGGTGAACAAGAAATAAGGCGTGGTTTCCTTAATAAGATAAAGCGCGTGAAAACCAAGTCACACAAACATGGCACACTAAACCGTGTCAAGATGTTGGAACATTGTATCCAACATCATACATGAGTATTTATTTTAGCAACAGTGAAGTCAATACTCAAATACCCAACAAATACATAGCCAGGCGTACTTTTTCGATCATCAACGTCCCCTGCATAATCACTATCTGAGTAGGCCATCAGCGTCTCTTCTCCCCTCTTGTAAAATATTCCTAACTCAGCAGTACCTTTTAAGTAGCGCAGAACTCTTTTAATTGCTTATTGATGTAAGTTCGTCGGTCTCTCCATGAACATGTTGATTAAGCTCAATACATATGCTAAATCAGGTTTGGTGGCATTTAAATACATCAGACTACCCACCATTTGTTTATAGGTAGTTGCATCAACACTAGTACCAACCTCATCTTTTCCAAGTTTAAAACCTAGCACAACTAGATTTTCCACAGGATTGCATTGCTCCATACCAAACCTTTCAAGCACTTCATTAGCATATTTTCTTTGGCTTATGAAAATTCCTTCGCTGCCTAGCACCACTTCCACACCAAGAAAATACTTCATTCTTCCAAGATCAGACATGTCAAATTCTTGTTTCATTGAGTGTTTAAACCTTTTAAACATTGTCTCATCATTCCCTGAGTAAATCAGATCATCAACATACACACTCACTACAAGAAATTTCCGACCTTCCTCTGCCTTTGTGAATAAGGTGTGTTCACTAGAACATCTCTGAAAACCCTCGTTGATGAAGAAGGACTCGAGCTTGCTATACCAAGCACGCGGAGCTTGTTTGGGTCCATAAAGAGCCTTTTTTATCTTATAGACCTTGGTTTCTTCTCCCTTCACTTCAAAGCCTTGAGGTTGCTCAATAAACACAACTTCAATTAATTCCCCATGCAAAAACGCACTTTTCACATCAAGCTGATAAACAATCCACCCTTTACAAGCAGCAAGAGCTAAAATGATCCTAATAGTGTCCCATCGAGCTACTGGAGCAAATACCTCATTGTAATCTATCCCAAATCTTTGTGTATATCCCTTGGCCACGAGTCGAGCCTTATATTTTTCAACTTCACCTTTCTCATTCAACTTGGTTTTAAATATCCATTTCACTCCTATTGTTTTTTCTCTGACAGGAAGTGCAGTTAATTCCCAAGTTCCATTCTTCTCAATGGATTTGGTCTCTAATGTCATAACTTCCTTCCATTTTTCAGTTTTAACAGTGTCTTCAAAACACATAGGATCGTTAGAGGCAGTAGTAAACAATACAAGATTACTACCTTCCTCTTCAGATAACCCTTCACCACTTGTGTAATCTTCCATGCAAGTTGGCTTCTTTCTTATCCTCCCTTGAACCGGACTCATATAATCATCTTCATCTAGAGAAGAACTAGTATCATCATCTTCAACTTGCTCTTCTTCAAACTGTTCTTCCTCTTCACAAACTCTTTCTGCTGCATTCTCTTCCAATACATTAGCATCCCCACATTCAAGACCAACACATTCAGCCCCTTCAACTATTGTACCCCAATCCCATTTTTTTTCTTCCTCAAACACCACATCCCTGCTTATAATTATTTTTTTCGACACAGGATTATACATTATGTAAGCTTTAGATTCCCCACTTAAGCCCAAGAAAGCACATCTGAAACTTTTATCGTCAAGCTTTTGTCTTTTACAATCAGGGATGTGCACATGTCTGATGCATCCAAACACTCTAAACTGATCCACCAATGGTTTGAAGCCACACCATGCTTCCTCTGGGGTTTTATCCTTTACTGCAAGTGTGGGGCATCTGTTCAGCAAATGTACTGTCCAATTAATAGCTTTTGGCCAGAATTCTTTGGGGACCTTTTTCTCCAATAACATGCAACACACCATATTCATGATTGTTCGATTCCTTCGCTCTGCCACTCCATTTTGTTGTGGTGTATAAGCCACGGTGAGTTGTCTACTAATTCCATTTGAACTGCAAAATTCATTAAACTCTTGTGAGGTAAACTCTCCACCTCGATCAGTGCGAAGGCAACATATAGCATTTCCAGATTCCTTTTCTACCAAACTTTTAAATTTTTTAAACACAACAAATGCTTATGATTTAACATTCAGATAATAAGTCCATAATTTCTTGTTATAATCATCAATGAATGTGATTATGTACCTCTTATGACTGTTGGACTCAGGTGTGATAGGGCCACATATGTCAGCATGTACAAGTTGTAGTCATGCTCTCCACAAGCTCCTTTTAGAAATAGTCTCTCGATGTTGCTTGCCCACCATGCAAATAGTGCATAATTTTGAGGAGGCTTTAAGAATCGACATGCCTTTCACCATCTTCTTGTAGGATATGATTCGCAAGCCCTTGAAATTTAGATGTCCAAATCTACGATGCCACAAATCAGTATGATCCTCAGATGTAGTTTGGAAGCATGTGGGAGATAGAGCTTTCACTTCCGTTATCATTGATGCAAGAAATACAAACATCCTATTAGTGGACATTTAAGTTTGCATAATCAGCACCATTTTAGAATGATAAATCTTGCACTCTCCATGTTGAATCACGATGGATAAATTTTTCTCTTGCAGTTGGCCAATACTAAGTAGGTTATTTTTAAGCACATGTATATAGAAAACATCAGTGATTACCATATTGGCTCCATTAACTTGTAATTTGATGCTTCCCTTTCCCATCATTGTCATTTTTGCATCATTCCCAAGCTTCACAGCTTGCCTGAAGGTTTGATCCAAATGAAGAAACCAATGCTTGTTCCTAGTCATGTGATTACTGCAACCTGAGTCCAAGAACCAAACTGCTTCTCTATTTGAATTGTGAGAATCTACATGAGCCATCAGTAACATCTCTTCTTCATCAATTTCTGCATAATGGGCACCTTTCTCCCAAGTGGGACATTCATATTTGAAATGTCCTAGCTTGTGGCACTTGTAGCATTCTATAGTTGCCTTGTTTGTAGCATGTTTGCCTCTACCTCTTCCACAACCTCGGAATGTACCTCAACCTCCTCTACCACTTCCTTCTGACCATTCTTCATGAATAATCTTTAAGGCATGTTCTTCCTCTTCTTTGTGGTTGTTCATTCTCTGTTCATGTACAAGAAGGCTGCTTTGGCATTCATCGATTGTTAGCTTGTCGAGATCATTTGATTCCTCCATCGAGCATACAACATAGTCAAATCTGGAAGTCATTGATCACATAATCCTCTCAATAATAACAATTTGCCCCATATTCCTTCCATGAGCTTTCATCTTGTTTGCTATCGTTAGTGTTCGAGCAAAATACTTGTCCACTGTTTCTACTTCTCGCATTTGAAGCACTTCGGATTCCTTTCTTAGGGCCTGCAACTGAGCCCTCTTCACTCGTGTGGACCCCTTGTATTTATGCTACATAGAGTCTCATATGCTCTTCGAACTCTCTTTATCAAGGATAGTCTCCATGATAGTTCGATCAATAGCCTGAAAAAGGTAGTTTTTTGCCTTTAAATCCATCAACTGTTGATCTTCGATTGTTTTGCTTTAAGCCTCTGTCAGCTCAACCTCGTCTGGTAGCGTAGGAACGCCATTCTCCACCAATTGCCAATACTTCTTAGACCGAAGGAGATTTTCCATTAGCATAGCCCAATGGTCGTAATGACCATCAAACTTAGGTATGGTCGGTTGCACAAAATTGCTTCCTTCAAGTTCCATCTCTCTTTTTCTTCTAGTTCTCACTATATTTTCTTTTTGTTCAGGAAACTGCAGTTCCCAACTTTAGTCAAGCACTAGGCCCCTTTGTGGAGCTATGATGCCACTTTGTAGAGTTATTTGAAATGGAAAAACTCTCTGTATTATTCAGTAATACTGATGATGCTTTATGTTGTTGGAACAAGGGTGTTTCACAAGTCACCTATTGAGTTTTGACAATAACAAGGTATTAAAAATAATCAATTGGATATGCTAAACAATTTGTTCAAGTGTGCAGGATCCATAATCAAAGTACT